>Ga0224504_10000379_pt1 | contig 19965 bp, 18 predicted proteins | sample SF_Oct11_sed_USG_3_FD_170160 | JGI IMG/M metagenome (GOLD analysis project Ga0224504, IMG submission 170160) | Sediment microbial communities from San Francisco Bay, California, United States - SF_Oct11_sed_USGS_24 | ecosystem: Environmental > Aquatic > Marine > Sediment | place: USA... | reverse complement strand
TTTTCCACCAATAGAAATACGTTACCTGATCCGGTTCGAATTCCGCATCAATCCCATTCCATGCCAAATGTGACGCCGTAGGTCCGAGGCTCACCGACACCTACGGTTCGGCAGCCGCAGTTGAACGGCGGATTGATCAACTGACCGGTTACGTAGTCTTCGTCGCCCAGGTTCTTTCCATACATCGCGACATACCAGTTAGTCGCATCGTAGCGAACGTTTAAGTTGAAGATGCCGTAGGCCTCCTGCAAGTCAAGAGGCCCATTGGCGCGATCAAAATAGGTGTCGCCTCGCCGGGAATAATCCGCCCTGACAGTGAATTCACCGTTGCCAATAGGGGCATTGTATTGGGCGCCGAGATTAGCCGTGTATTCCGGCGCATGGTTGACTGTATTGCCGGAGAAATCTGTGGGAGGGCGCGGAATCGTATACTCATCATAGGTTGCATCCAGAGCACCGTATGAGCCATCAATACTGAGGCTGTCGCTCAAGATTGCCTGGAACTCGGCTTCGAGCCCCTTCACCGTGGACTGGGCTGCATTGTCCGCCCTGGGACCGTCCCCTGTGAGCCTGAATACCTGGAGGTCCGAGTAATCGTAATAGAAGGCCACGAGATTGAGTCTCAGGCGATCATCCAGGAACTGGTTCTTGGACCCGATTTCGTAGGCATCAACCTCTTCAGGCTCATAGGGAATCATCACGCCATTGAACGGTATGCCGCCGGACTTGAAACCCTGGGAGTACGATGCATAGAGCATGCTGCTGTCGGAGACGTCGTAGTCAATAGACAGCTTGCCGGACACGTTGGACCAGTCATCCGCTACCGATTCGTCCGGCGCGACGCCTTGGGCGCCGCCGCCGTTAAACCGGAAATTATTCTCGAAGTCCACGATCCCGGATCCGGTCCGGGACTGCTCCTTCTCATCCTTTGTATAACGCAGACCGGCCGTTAGACGCAGGCTGTCGGACACGTGGTAGGTCGCCTGACCAAATACCGCGAAAGAATCCGTTTCGTGGTTTGCGAGAGGATTCTGGCTGACGCCATTTCCACCCGGCTGCTGACCGCCCGGAAGGGGCACGCTCGGGTCAACATTACCGGGATACCCAATAGTAAAGAAATCTTCGGTCAGCTCTTCGTGGTAAATGAATGCTCCCAAAATCCAGTCCAGCGCAGTATCGCCTGTGGAAACGAAGTTGAACTCCTGGCTCCACTGTTCCGCATCATTTTTGCGCACCCGCTCCTCTGCCCTGATCTCGGTATTGTCTGCATCGACGAGCGTTGAATTGTCGTTCTTTTGGAAAGCGGTTATGGACTTCAGTTCGACTGAATCGGAGAGAGCCCACGTCACCGTCAGATCAACACCCTGCTGAGTCTGGTCGATAAACTCGGGAGAATCTTTTCGAATTTGGTGGAGATCGGTGGGCATGGGCAACGCTGCTGCTTTGGCTGGCCCAACGACTGGCGCGCCTGCTGGCGGTCCCGACGAGCCGTCGGAAATGCCGACCATACCCGGACGAAATTGGAAGTCTGTATCGGTACCAAGATATCTTGAACCGCGACCCGCCCCCTTGTACTTGTTATAGAAGGCGCCCATGATCACTTCGGCGTCATTCAGCGCCCACTTCAGCTTGCCACGGAAACCCAGTGAATCGACATCGTCATTGTCTCTACCGCCGGGGTGCAGGTTCTCCAGATAGCCGTTCCGATCCTCCTTTTGAACGGAGAACCTGGCTGCCACATTGTCGCTCAAGGGAACGTTCAGGATGCCGCGTATACGGGCCCTGTCATAGTTTCCGGCGGTTACGTCGGCAGAGGCCATGAATTCATCGGTGGGATCCTTTGTGATGATATTTATGCTGCCACCGACCGCGTTTCGTCCGTACAACGTACCTTGCGGACCGCGCAGCACTTCGAGGCGCTCTACGTCAAAAACTGATTGCGCGGCTGCCGAATTTCTTCCGACATAGATACCATCCACGTGCAGCGCTACACCCGGGTCGCCACCACCAACGAGGGTCTCGGTGCCGATACCGCGTATGGTTATTCGGCTATTGTTCTGGCCGCCGGATTCGTTATTGAACTCTAGATTCGGTGTGAAATTTTGCAACGCGCGCAGATCCGTCGCGTCACGCAATTCCATATCGTCCTGTGAAAAAGCGGTGATGGACAAAGGAATATCCTGGAGAGACTGCGCCCGTCTCTCCGCTGTCACCACAATTTCTTCTAAAGCAGAACTTCGCGACTCCTGCGCAACCGCAGCAACGCTAAGCAGCATTGCCAGCAGTGCCCCCGCACTTGCCTTTGTCATCAGATTCATGCGACCCCCAACACTTTACATTGAAATTTTCCGATCTGTCATCGACCAGGTCCAAGTAGAATCTGCACCCTCAGGATTACCCCGCGGTTCTCCCCCATCAGGCAGATTCCTTCATTGCACCGAAAATATCGAACACCACTCTTCAAGTCAAGTGTATTGCTATGTGGTACATTGCCAAGAATACAAGCCTGAATGTAACGTGTTCAATCTATTTTTGACGAATTGTAAAAATCATTATACGATACAGGTGTATTGATATTAGGTCCGTATTTTTGGAGGGTCTGCTATGAGCGGATGGGAAGAAGGCGACTGGCGCGATCCAGCGCTTTGTCAGTTTGATCAGTCAAACACAAACAACAAGATGGGGCTCGAATTCTACGACCTGAGCCATCCCTGGGGATTAGGACAACCGTGCTGGCCCTACTTTGAAGACGTCAAGATTGAACGTCTACATGGCATGTCCAAGTCAGGCGTTCTCACGCAGAAAATCACGACCGTCATGCATTCGGGCACGCACATCGACGCTCCGGGTCATGTGGTCCCCGGAACTGCTTTCATGGACGAGGTTCCGCTCCCCTACTTCTTCGGCACGGGCGTCGTCGTCTCGATCCCCAAGAAGAAATGGGAGGTCATCACGGCGGAAGACCTCGAGAACGCCCGGCCGAAGATACGGGAGGACGACATCGTTATCGTCAACACCGGCTGGCACAAGTACTACGGCGACAATCAAATCTATTACGGGTACTCCCCAGGCTTCTATAAGGAAGCCGGTGAGTGGTTTGTGGAGAAGAAGGTCAAGATGATCGGCTCCGACACCCAGGCGTTGGACCACCCGTTGGGAACTGCGATCGGTCCGCACGGCCCGGGCAAGCCGAACGGCCTGCTTCCGGACGTATGCCAGGAATACTACGAGACAACCGGTCGAACCGTTCTCGAGGACTTTCCCGAGTGGGAGCCCTGCCACAACGCGATCCTGTCACACGGTATTTGCGGATTCGAAAACATCGGCGGCGACATCGACAAGGTGACCGGCAAGCGAGTCACATTCGCGGCGTTCCCATGGCGTTGGAAAAAAGGTGATGGTTGTATCGTCCGACTCGTCGCGATGGTCGATCCGAGCGGCGACTTCAGAGTCGAAACCGGCGACGCGGACTGATGCAGGTCGTCAGGTTTAAAGATGCGCAACCCTATGTCGCGCCAAAGCACTTTGACATGACCTGCGTCCGCCTGCAGGGCATGGAAGCCAGCGATGTGGAAACCTGCTGGGTGGGTTTCTCGACATTCGAGCCCGGAGGTGGCGCGGAAATGGATGCGACGCCCATCGAGAAGATTTACGTTGTATTGTCAGGGGCAGTGACGGTTATAACAGAAGCCGAGAGCGTGACGTTGGGACCGAAAGACAGTTGCGTGATAGCACCCAACGAAGCCAGGTCGGTTACCAACAACAGCGACAGCCCTGCGACTATGCTCGTCATCATGCCGTATGCCGAGGGGTAATAAAGTGGCTGCGATTCCAAACGATCCATTGTCTTTGTTTGACGTTAGAGGACGAACGGCGCTGATCACCGGTGCGACCGGCGCGTTCGGCGAAGTGGCGGCGACAACCCTGTCGCGTGCAGGCTGCAACATCGTCGCCGCTGCCGGCGGCGCTGAGAAACTCGAAGCCATTGCCGAAGGTTTGCGCAGCGAAGGTGGAACGGTCGAGACTCAGGCTCTTCGGCCGAACTCGGAAGAAAACTGCGAGAAGTTGGTCAATACCGCGATTGACGCGTTTGGGCAACTCGACATACTGGTTGTGGCGTCTGGCGTGAACGACGTCGATGAAATCGAGGACCTGACGCCTGAACGGTGGCAAGCGGTTATGGACGCGAATGTGCGCGACCCGTGGATCCTGTGCCGCGCGGCCGCGAAAGTATTTAAAAAACAAGGGAAAGGCCGCGTGGTGTTGGTTTCGTCAGCGCGAAGTATCCTGGGACATCCAGCCGGATACTCCGCCTATTGTCCCTCGAAATCTGCGGTTGACGGCATCATCAGAGCTTTGGGGTGTGAATGGGGCAAGAGCGGCATAACTGTGAATGCCATTGCCCCGACGGTATTTCGCTCACCGTTAACCGCGTGGATGTTCGCCGACGATGAAAAGGGAACGACGGCCCGAAACGGAATCCTCGCCCGGATACCCATCGGGCGCCTGGGCGAGCCTGACGACCTGGCTGGCCCACTGCTGTTCCTCGCATCGGACGCATCAAGTTTTATGACCGGCCAGGTGGTACGGCCAGACGGCGGATACACTGCCGGGTAGCCTGCTATAAGCTATAGAAAGCCAAGAATAAGATGGGGGTAGCCAAGTGAACTATGCCATGCTGATTGCCGTTCTGGCCTACGAGGTCCTCCTGATTGTGGGCATCGGTCTCTGGATTCAGCGCCGGCAGGCAGCGCACCTTGAAAAGGACCAGTTCGCGCTGGCCGGTCGCAGTCTCCCAGTCCCAGTAGTCGCAGTTACCCTGGCCCTGACCGTTTTGGGCACCGCCCATATCCTCGGTGTATTCGAGATGGCCTGGATCCTTGGTGCGGCGGCCGTCTGGTTCAGCCTGGCCCACGTCATTCTGCTGGTCGTCGTTTGCCTTGGCACTGGTCTCTGGGTGCGCAGACTGGGCGTAACGACGGTTCCGCAACTGCTCGATACGGCGTATGGCCTGGAAACAAGACTCTTCGTGTCCTGTGTGATGGCAGGCGTCATGTTTGGCATCCTGACTGTAGAAGCCCAGGGTATCGGCATTATATTCGCGTCGCTCACGGACTGGGACATCGCGACTGGCGCTATCGTCGGCGGCATCATCGGCATTCTCTACGTGATTCTCGCCGGGATGAAAGAGATCGGCTGGGTAAATGTCGTCAACGCGACCGTCATGTACATCGGGCTGGTGCTCGCGACGATCTTCGTGGCCTTCAAGCTGCCCGGCGGAAGCTTCGATAGCGTCGGGGAGTTCTACCAACAAAGCGGCCAATCACACATGATCTCGATTTTCGGAAACATCGAGATTATTCAAACCTTCGTGCTCGGTACTATAGTCGCCGTCGTGTTCAGCCAGGGCACCAACCAGATGTTGATGCAGGTAGCCATGGCCGCCGAGAGCGAAAAAGTTATTCGCCGTGCGCTCTGGATTGCGGCGCCGGTCAATGGGTTGTTCGGTGTGTTCGCCGTATCCCTTGGGCTGGCTGCAAAATCGATTCCCGAGTTTCATGCGCTCGGTCAAAAGGTTGCTGCAACGAACATGCTCGTTGCCTATCTGCCCCCCTGGCTCGGCGCACTGCTACTCGCGTCGTTTCTTGCTGCAATTCTTTCTACGTTCGCCATTCTCGCGCTTGCGATAGCGACGATATTCGCAAACGACATATTCAAGCCCCTCTACCGACCGACATCCTCGGAGGCCACGCAGACGCGCGTCATGCGACTTACAATCGTGATCGTGGCCGGGATCGCAATCGGCGTCGCCGCCTTCCTGCCACCCATACTGGCAGCAATGAACTGGCTGTTCGCATGGCTCGTGCCCGTATTCTGGGTCGTCGTATTTGGTCTATTCTGGAAGCGCCACCAGGGCGTCGCGATCACGGCTTTAGTCCTGAGCTGGCTCTTGAACTGCCTCTGGTCATTTACCAGCCTGCCATCTGCTCTCGGAGTACCCTACGCGCCAAATGCGTATGTGACGCTAGTAACTGCACTACTCATACTCATCCCAGGCAATATGCTGGTGACCGGCAGCCCGGGGTTATTACGTTCGGAAAACACCCAATCGCCCGCCCAGGCGCGGGCATAAGGAGCGCCAATGTTCTGGAGCATTTTTCTTCAAAGTCTGGCGCTCATCCTGGGAATTCTTCTGGTGGGCGTCGCGATCGCGTACGCAATTCACCTTTCTTCGAAAGGAAACTAGGCCGATGGAAGAGCTCGTTGTTACACAACTTTGGATGGGCGGCGTCGTCTTAATGATGATTGTTTTCGGTGTACTTGCCGCAGTCGGCTACGTACTGCATAAATCTCGGGAAAACTAATGGGTCGTCTTAATGGCAAGACTGCCGTTATCACCGGGGCCAGCAGCGGTATAGGTCTGTGCGTCGCGGAGGCGTTCGCCCGGGAGGGCGCGACCATCGTCATCTGTGCGCGAGGGCTGGAAAAAGCTGAATCATCAGCAGGATCCCTTCGCGCAGCGGGTTTACAGGCGATGGCATTGCCCTGCGACGTGACGAGCGACGACAGTGTTAATGCTCTTTACGAATCAGTCGTCCAAGAAATTGGATCACCCAATATCGTTGTTAACAGCGCCGGCTATTACGCAATATCACGGTTTCTCGACACGTCGCTGGACGTATACGAACGAAGCATCGCGGTGAACTATCTTGGCGCTGTCCGCATGATTCAAAAATTCCTGCCCGGCATGATCGAAGCGGGGCACGGCAAGATCGTGAATATTGCGTCGACAGCCGGGAAGTGGGGCTCGATGTTCCAGGCGCATTACAACGGGTCAAAGCATGCGGTTTTGGGAATCACGAAATCGCTCGCCATCGAATTCGCGAAGACCGGGGTCAATATAAACGCGATATGCCCCGGGTGGGTCGAGACCCCGATGTTCGAACAAGGAATGGCTGAATTCGCAGAAGCCGCCGGTATGACTGTTGAGCAGACGCGCGAGGTCTGGCTGTCGCGGGTGCCAATGGGCCGCTTTCTCGAGCCCGAGGAGATTGGGCCACTCGCGGTCTACCTTGCTTCGAACGAGAGCGACGGAATGACCGGCCAGGCGTTGACGATGTCCGGTGGAATGGTGCTGATATGACCTCGAGTGTAGCGGTCATTGGCGCTGGACTGATGGGGAGCGGCATCGCCCAGCTGATGGCGTCACACGGCATGAACGTCATGCTTTATGAGCCTTTCGATGCCGCCCGGCATGAGGCGAAAGAAAAAATCCTGTCTATTTGCAACGCTATCGGCGATCCCGACGAATGCATCGAACGGATTACTTTTACCGGGGACCTTGAGCGGGCTGTCGCTTCGGTCGATTTCGTCATCGAGGCCGCGCCCGAGAAGATCGAACTGAAGCAGGACTTGTTTGCGAAGCTCGCCGATTTCGCGCCATCCAGCACTGTGCTGGCGACCAATTCTTCGGTCATACCGATATCGACAATAGCCAGGCAGCTCGGTGATGCCGATGCCGCGCGCGTCGTCGGTGTCCACTTCTGGAATCCCCCATACCTCGTACCGCTCGTTGAGGTGATTCAGGGTGAGCGAACATCGCAGGAAACCGTGAAGTTTGCCATGGAGCTTCTTCGGGCTGCGGGCAAGGAGCCTGTTCACATCAGGAAAGACACTGTGGTCGGCAACCGACTGCAACACGCCCTCTGGCGAGAGGCGGTAGCCCTGGTGGCCAGTGGCGCGATCGACCCCGAAGGCGTCGATACCGTTATCAAGAAGAGCTTTGGCTTGCGATTACCCGTACTCGGCCCCCTTGAAAATGCAGACCTCGTCGGCATCGAGCTGACGCAGGACGTGCATCGTGTCGTGTTTCCGGAGCTTTGTAATGACCCGGAGCCCAACCCCGTTCTTCAGCAAATGCTCGATTCAGGACAGACCGGCATGGGTAGTGGCAAGGGTTTCTATGACTGGACGCCGGAGTCCGCCGCTGCGAAACGGGAACTTCTGACCGACCACCTGCTGAAAGTAACAGGGCGGAAATAATGCCTGAATCCGCGGTCTTGTGGCGCCCAGATCCTTCGCGCATCCCTGCAACAAACATTGATCGATTTCGTCGTACGGTAGAAGGGTCTACAGGTCGCTCATTGTCCGATTACGATGACCTTTACCAATGGTCAATCGAGCAACCGGAGGAGTTCTGGGGCGAACTGTGGAAGTTCCTCGATATCGTCGCGTCAGAGGACTGGACTTCATCGATTACCGCCGCGAGCCGAATGCGTGAAACAAAATTCTACGCTGGCACAAAACTCAATTTTGCGGAAAACCTGCTGCGATATGAAGATAAGGATGTTGCCGTCTCGTATTTCGACGAAACGGGCCACCGCTTCGCGTGGTCGACTCGCGAACTCAGGCAACAGGTTGCGGCGACGGCGACCGGGCTTCGGGAGGCCGGGGTCGGGAGCGGCGACAGGGTGGCCGGGTTCGTGCCGAACCACCCTTTCGCGCTTGTCGCCATGCTGGCTGCAACCAGTATCGGAGCGATCTGGTCATCTTGCTCCCCGGACTTCGGGAACAATGGCATCGTTGACCGTTTCGGGCAGATAGCGCCGAAGGTCCTCTTCACGGCAGACGGTTACCGCTACAACGGAAAAACCTTCGACTCCGTGTCAAGGGTGGCTGAATTTGTTCCGCAGCTGCCAAGTATCGAACGCGTCGTTGTTTTTCCCAATCTCCGGGATGACGTGCAGCTGAGCGGCGATCCGAAGTTTGTCGCTTTGTCCGACTTCCAGATTCTTTCCGAGTCGCTCGAGTTCGCTCAACTTCCTTTCGACCATCCGGCGTTCGTCCTTTTCACGTCAGGCACGACGGGTGTGCCGAAGTGCATCGTGCACCACGCTGGCGGCGCGCTGACCCAACTGATGAAAGACCATCAGCTTCATTGTGATCTCGGACCCGACGATACCCTTTTCTTTTTCAGCACCTGTGGCTGGATGATGTGGAACTGGCTGGTGACGGGACTGGCGAGCGGTTGCACGGTGGTGTTGTACGACGGCTCTCCCCTGCCGTCCCAGGCACCTGACATACTCTGGCGGATAGTTCAGGATCAAGGCGTGACCGCATTCGGTGCCGGTGCGCGATACTATGCCGGCGTCGAAAAGCAGGGAATCGAACCTGCCCGGATATTTGACCTCTCTCGTCTCCGCCTGCTGATGTCGACGGGCTCTGTTTTGTCGCCGGAGAGCTACGACTTCATTTACGACAAGGTAATAGGCCCCGACGTGCTTCTGGCCTCCGTGACTGGCGGCACCGATATATTGTCCGCATTTGCGCTCGGCGTGCCGCTGTTACCCCTTTATCGCGGCGAGATTCAATGCCGCGCGCTTGGCATGGCGGTCGAGGTATATGACGAACAGGGACAGCCTGTCATCGGCGAGCGCGGCGAGCTCGTGTGCGAGCGCCCATTTGCGTCGATGCCTCTCAAATTCTGGAACGACCCGGATAACAAGCGCTACGACGATGCGTACTTCAACAAATTCGATCGTGTCTGGTGCCACGGTGACTTCGCAGAAATCACGGAACGCGGCGGCATGATCATTCACGGTCGTTCAGATGCCGTGCTCAACCCGGGCGGCGTCCGGATCGGCACCGCCGAAATCTACAGGCAAGTTGAGCAGATTGACGGGATCCTGGATGCCGTCTGTGTCGGGCAGGACTGGGATGACGATGTGCGCGTCGTGCTGTTCGTCGTTCTCGCGCCGGACCGGGCTCTGACCGACGAACTAATGACAGAAGTGCGCCAGGCGATTAGGAAGAACGCGTCGCCGCGGCATGTACCGGCCAAGATCCTGGCGGTGCCCGACATTCCCAAGACCCGTTCCGGAAAGATCGCTGAAATTGCCGTCAGGGATACGATTAGTGGGAAGAAAGTGGGCAACACCAGCGCTTTGCAGAATCCGCAAGCCCTTGATCACTTTCGTGATCGGTCAGAGCTGGCAACATCATAGAACCCAAACCTTCAGGAGTACTCCCTAGTGCGTGACGCCGTCATAGTCTCTACAGCCCGAACCCCGATTGGCCGGGCTTACCGGGGCGCTTTCAATAATACCGATGCGCCCAGTTTGGGCGGACATGCCATTCGGCATGCCATCGAACGTGCCACCATCGACCCGGCAGCGGTTGAAGATGCAATTATGGGCTGTGCGATGCCTCAAGGCACCCAGAGCCCGAACATCGCTCGCCTGTGCGCGTTGGCGGGAGGGTTGCCGGCGACAACGCCGGGTATGACGGTGGACAGGCAATGCTCATCAGGGATGATGGCGATTGCAACGGCTGCAAAGTCGATCATGGCAGGTGAAATTGATATTGCTGTTGCCGGTGGGCTGGAGTCGATAAGCCTCGTGCAAAACGAACATATGAACTTGCATCGCGCGATGGACCCGGGCCTCGTTGCCGCGCACGAACACATTTATATGCCGATGATCGACACAGCAGAGATTGTCGCCAAGCGGTACGCAATCAGTCGAGAGGCCCAGGACGAGTATGCCCTGCAAAGTCAGCAGCGCACGGCAGAAGCTCAGGCCTCCGGCAGGCTGGATAATGAAATTGTGCCCATGCCGTCGACGATGGCAGTGCAGGACCGTGAAACTGGTGAAGTAACGATTGAAGACTTCCTGTTAGAGAAGGATCAGGGCAATCGACCCGAAACGACTCTGGATGGCTTGACGGGGCTCAGGGCTGTGCGCGAAGGCGGCGTCATTACTGCCGGCAACGCAAGCCAGCTTTCTGACGGCGCATCGGCCTCTGTGGTCATGGGTTCGGACGTTGCCGAAAAGCTCAACATCGAGCCCCTCGGCATCTACCGAGCTACCGCCATCGCGGGTTGCGAACCCGACGAGATGGGCATTGGCCCTGTCTTTGCCGTACCCAAGCTTCTTGAGGCGACCGGATTGAGTATGGGTGATATTGATCTCTGGGAGTTGAATGAGGCTTTTGCTGTACAAGTCATTTATTGCCGCGATCGCCTCGAAATTCCCAATGATTCGCTGAATGTCAACGGCGGCGCCATTTCAATCGGGCATCCATACGGGATGTCTGGCGCGCGCATGGTTGGTCATGCACTGATCGAAGGTCGGCGTCGCGGCGCCAGGTACGTCGTCTGCACGATGTGCATTGGCGGTGGACAAGGCGCGGCATCGCTGTTCGAGATAGCATAGTTTCAAGTATGGTTACCAATTAATTAGACTACGAAGTCAATCATCAAGAAAGCGACTCAACTAATAGTGAATGAGGAAAATCAAAAAAATGTTCCTGCGCACCAGCGACTCCAGGTAATTGAGCGTGCCAGTAAGGTGCTCCGGGCACTTGAAGGGCAGAATTCCGGTCTTAGCCTCGGCGAAATTGCCAAAGCGACAGGCCTGCCTCGCTCAACGGTGCAGAGAATTATCGGTGCCCTTGAGGCCGAACAATTCGTGATTTCTGCGACTCCCAAAGCGCGAGTCGTTCTGGGTCCAGCTCTGCTCAGGCTAGCTTCGTCGGTCAAAATCGATATCGTACAACTTGCAAGCCCAGCCCTGCAGAAGCTCTCCGCCGAGACCGGTGAGACTGTGGACTTGTCTGTCCTGCAGGGCACGAACGCAGTATTTGTCCATCAGTTATCTGGACGACACCGTTTGCGAGCAGTCTCCGCTGTCGGCGATAGATTTCCATTGCACTGCAGCGCCTGTGGAAAGGCATTGCTGGCAGTAACGGGAGCAGAGTTGATGTCGGCGCTAACGGGGAAGCCAATGCCGGCGTATACGAGCAACACGATAACTGATTTGGGAGACTTGAGAGACAATATTGCGACCTTCCAGAAGAACGGGCTCTGCTTTGATATCGAGGAGCACACTGAAGGCATTTCTGCGATAGGAACGGCATTCATCGACCCCTTGGGCCGTGCCTACGCAATCTCCACACCCGTACCGACACAGAGGTTTGACAGACTGCGCGAATCGCTGGAGCAGTCCCTCATCAGGTGCCGCAACGAATTAGTTGATGCGCTTGGCACGTAGCGAGGCAATTCTGGGCGGAGCCACGATCAAACAACTTTGACGGGTTGAAGCGATGAAGGTTATCGGGCTGGATCATTACAACCTGTGCGGACCTCGCGATGTGCTCGAGAGCATGCGAGATTTCTACGTCGAGGTCCTGGGTTTAGAGGTAGGGTATCGCCCGCCATTCGGTTCCTTCGGCTATTGGCTGTATGCCGCCGACCAGCCGGTCCTGCATTTGTCCGAGTCGGCGCGGGGCGATTGTGTCTCGGGAATTCAATCTTCTTTCGACCATGCGGCATTCCGGTGTACAGATCTTGAGGCCTATTCGCGACGACTTGGCCAACTTGGCATTGAGTACAGGACCGCACGCATCCCCAGGCTGGAATGGGTCCAGTTGTTCTTCAACGATCCGGCAGGCAATGGGGTTGAGCTGAACTTCCCTGACGGGTGACGAGGGTCTGGCTTAACTACAACGCAGTAATTCGAGCTTTGCAGTACGTGGTGATTTCTCGGCAGCGAGGACGACCGTTATAAAGAAAGCCAGTCACCGGGAAGTGACTGGCCTTCCCTCGTTCGCGAACGCCCAGTGGAAGATGGACCCAATAACGAACTAGAAGTTGTAGCTTGCCTGTAGCCGAATCATCCGCAGCTGGCTCGGCGCCTCGGAAGTAATGCCCTGGTCTCCAGGCGGGGCGCCAAAGATCGCGGCAATCGGGGCTGCTGGGGGGCCACTGAAGTCTGTTGCCACTTCATCAAAAATGTTCTGTCCGATCAGTCTGACATCCCAGACACCGTCCGCGTCGCCAAAACCGATCGTAAGATCAACTGTAGTAAGACTGTCGGAAGGAAAGGTCTCGTTGATCTGGCTCACCATCTTGTCGCGGTATCGCACGAACCCACTGGCTCTAAAAACTCCCCAACTTCCAATTTCGCTCTCGATTACTGTACCGAGACTGCCAGTGAGTTTCGGCGCTTGAGCCAACTCTGTTTCGTCGAAGGCGTTTCGGCTATCCGCATACGTCAAGCCGCCCTGTAGACGGAGATTCTCAGAGACCTGCCACACGCCATCGATTTCGACGCCCTCGGATTCGACGTCGATATTCCTCGTCAGGAAGAATGCCTGCCCACCCAGAACCTGGAAAGACGTCTCCTGAAAATCATCGATATCAGTCTGGAAGACCGCCAAATTTAGCGTTGCAGCACCGCCGAGCAACGTCGCTTTCGCGCCAAGTTCGATCGTCTTCGCCGTTTCGGATTTCACGCGTGACCCGCCTTCTTCAGCTGGAAGCCCCGGGTCACCGCTACCAACCTCAGCAGATTCGGCAAAGCCGCCAGTCTTGGTGCCAACGCCGTACGCCACGTACAGCATGGTTGAGTCTGAAACATCCCACTCGACACTCAGGTTGCCGTTCAAGAAGTCGTCGTCGAACGTCAAGGGACTATCAAATGGCGGGTTTATTATCGTGTTCCAGAGCGTTGCTGGCGTACCCTGCACGCGCTCGAACACTACGTCCTTGGATTCGTCGGTATAGCGAAGGCCTACTGATGCTCGAAAACTGTCGCTCAAAGCGGCGTTCACTTGCCCGAACATGGAGATTGTCTTGGTTTCCTGCGTGAAATTGTTGGTAAACGGACCGTTGAATAAATTCCCCGGATCGGGCGGCGGGAAATTGGGCGTGCTCCAAAACTGCCGCTCCGTGGATGTCCAGTCACTTTGGAATGCGAACAGACCCACCATGTAATCAACACTTTCTCCCGCCGGCGACGTCAGACGGAATTCCTGCGAAATCTGGTCGTAGTCTTCGTCTCGCTCGAAGTACGTACTGTAAAGATTGATGGTACCCGGATCGAAAATGACATACGTCACCTCGTCGAATGCGTTACCGAAATCGAAATCATCGAAGAACTTCAGATCATATTCCGCATAAGAAGTAACTGAGGTAAACACAAAATCGCCGATGTCATAATCGAATGTAGCACCGAAAGAAGTGACGTCGGTATCGTGATTGCTCTCACCGTTCGGGCATTCCGGGCAGATTGCCGTTTTCTTGTCGTCCAGCCCTGCTTCGCCGACGATCGCGAGTGCGTCGGCGGGAAAAAAGCCGCCATTGTCGACGTATTGGAAGCCATTCCCTATGCGTTCACTGTTCGTAAACTGAGCTGCGGCCGTCAATGAAAGCCGGTCACTGAGTTCCGATACCAAGGTTGCCCGGACGCCAATATCCTCGTCCGCGGGAACATCGCTACCGGTAAGTAGGTTTTCTACCCAGCCGTCCTGATCCGAATATTGCGCCGCGAGACGAATGGCAGTTCTCTCTCCAACCGGTATGTCGACTGCTCCGTCAATTCCGAAGCCGCCATTCTCGACCTCTACACTCGCTCGCACCGATCCGGCTATCTCGTCGCCGGGCTTGCGCGTAATGATGCTAATTGCGCCAAGGCTGGAATTTTTTCCGAGCAGAGTGCTTTGCGTTCCCTTGATGATTTCCATTCGCTCGACATCGAAAAACGCAGCCGAATACATGCGCCCTTTGCCGACGAACAGGCCATCTTGGAACACTGCAACGGACTGATCGAATGACTGCGTGCGTGCTGGCGTTCCCAGCCCTCTGAGCGTCAAGGCGAGACCATCATCCGGTGCACGGGAGAACACCATTCCTGGAACCAGGCTCGCGACCTCGAAAAGATCGTTAATCGCGAACTCCTCCAGCGATTCGGCGGTTATTGCGTTCACCGTCAGCGGAATGTCTTGAATCGACTCTTCACGCTTTTGCGCGGTCACGGTGATTTCTTCAAGCGTTTGCGCATTAACCGGCGCAGACAATCCAGCAAATCCAATTAGCAGGCTGCTGTACGCGAAACAACGCTTGATGATTGAAGCCCTGACCATAGACATATCCCCCTACTCAGTCGAGACATTCGACTTTGTTACCAGTTTCAATTCTGCTGGCAGCCTATCGAGGATTAATTATCAGGTCAACTGTACCGGCTAGCAGTACATCAATACGCGGCATTTTCCTTTAAAACAGTGCTTTCAGCCTGAATAAGGGGCCTAATTGACAGTACAGTTGTTTTGTTTTTTGCGCCTGAACGTTTGGGCATTCGGGTCGTTCCTGGCGCTCTCACTCTGCACCCTCCCGGATGAGTTCGGTTAGTTGTTCCTGACGCTGGTCAGCACAACAATCATCGTCACATATCATCGCCGACGATGTGCAACAGGAGAATCTCGGCGATCAATGCCGGCTTGTCGCCGCCCTCGATCTCGACGACGACATTCCTGTTGACCAGCCATTGTCCGGGTCTCTTCTCACTGACTTCTGTGATCTCCTGCCGTGCGCGAATACGCTGGCCGACACGAACCGGAGTCAGGAAACGCACCTTGTCGGAACCATAGTTGATGGTCGTCTCCGTGCCCGCCGGAACCAGCATGTGTTCCGCGAGCAAGTCGACCACGAGCGATATCGTCAGAAACCCGTGGGCGATCGTTCCACCGAACGGCGACGCGGCCGCGCGCTCCGCATCCACGTGGATATACTGGTGGTCATTCGTCGCGTCGGCAAATTGGTTGACGCGGTCCTGGTCAATCTCCAGCCAGGCCGACGGTTCTGTTTCAACTCCAACCGCCTTTACGAACTCGCCGAGCTGCAGTTCTTTCGCCATCATCATTCTCCGGTCTTGCCTTACAGTCTCAGGGCACCGTCAATTTCGAAGCAACGACCGCTGATGTAATCATTTTCGAAAATGAACTGCACGGTCTTCGCTATCTCATCCGGATCCCCTACACGACGCAGCGGGATGCCGGCGGTCAGCTTCTCGCGAGCCTCCGGTTTCATGGCCATGACCATGTCGGTACCGATGAACCCGGGGGCCACCGATGCCGCGCGCAGACCGTAACGCGCGAATTCCTTGGCCCAGACGACGGCCATGGCCTCGACGCCGGCCTTCGTGGCCGAGTAGTTGACCTGCCCCATGTTTCCGGCCCGTGATATCGACGAGATGTTGATCAGGCAGCCTTCACAGCCGAGTTCGATCATCTTCTCTGCCGCCTCACGACCGCAGAGAAAGACGCCGGTCAGGTTGACGTCGATAACAAGTTTCCACTGGTCGAGCGACATCTTCGATACCTGTTCCCCGTTCTTGTATTTCAGGGTCAGCGCATCGCGTGTGATCCCGGCGTTATTGACAAGGCCATGCAATGCACCGAAGTCAGCAGCGATGTTGTCGAACAGCGCCACAACCTCGTCCTCATCCGCCACGTTGACTTTGTAGATTGCAACCTGAGGTGAGCCCGCTGCAGTGCATGCAGTTGCGGTTGCCGCGAGCGCCTCTTCATCGAGATCCACGAGCGCCAGCCGCGCGCCCTCTGTCGCCAGCCGTGTCGCCATGGCCGCGCCCAAGCCACGTCCACCGCCGGTGATGGCGATCGTCTTGTTCGAGATATCCATATCGCTCCTTTCTTGATGTTTCAGCTTTTCTTCTTGACGTAGGATCCAGGCGCATCTTCCAGCACAGGGAGTTTTCCATCACCCGGCTGCCGCGCCTCGACCAGCTCGCCCGAGTACTGCGACAGCCACGCGTCCCAGTCGCCCCACCACGATCCGGGATGCGACTCCGCACCAGCCAACCATTCCTCGAGATCTTCCGGCTGATTCTCGTTCATCCAGTAGTTGTACTTGTTTGCGGACGGCGGGTTGACGACGCCGGCAATGTGCCCCGATCCAGCCAACATGAAACGCACCGGTCCGCCTAGCAGATTCTTGCACTTGAATACGGAGTTGAAAGGCGCGATGTGGTCTTCGCGGCTGGACTGGATGTAGGTCGGTATCGTGATCTTGCCGAGGTCAATCGGCACGTCTTTCAGTGAAATACCGCCTGGCTTTGCGAGATTGTTATGCAGGTAGCACTCCCGCAAGTAATACATGTGCAGCTTGTGGGGCATGCGCGTGGAGTCCGCGTTCCAGTACAAAAGATCGAAGTCCAGGGGTTCCTTGCCCATCAGGTAATTGTTCACGTAGAACGTCCAGATGAGATCGTTCGAGCGCAGCATATTGAAGGCGGTGCCCATGTCGCCACCCTCGAGGTAGCCCTTCTTGCTCATTTTCCTGCCGAGATTCTCGAGCTGTTTCTCGTCGATGAAGACTTTGAGGTCGCCGGCCTCGGTAAAGTCGAACTGCGTCGTGAAGTACGTGACGGCCTTGACCCGTTCGTCTCCCTGGGCGGCCATGTAGGCGAGCGTGGCGCCCGTAAGCGTGCCGCCGATGCAATAGCCGATCGTGGTGACCGCGGTCTGGCCGGTCGCCTGCTCGATGGCGTCAATGGACTCGAGGATACCGAGCTCCATGTAATCATCCATCAACAAGTCCGCATGCGACTCGTCCGGGTTGGCCCAGGACACGACGAACACGGTGTAGCCCTGATCGACGGCCCACCTGATGAAAGAATTGGCCGGCCGCAGGTCGAGGATGTAGAACTTGTTGATCCAGGGCGGGACGATCAGTAACGGACGCTCATACACCTGCTCGGTGGTGGGCGCGTACTGGATCAGCTGGATGAGTTTGTTCTCGTAGACGACCTTGCCGGGCGTGGTCGCAACATCGCGGCCGACCTCGAACGCCTCGGGGTCCGTCATCATGATATTGAGCTTGCCCTTGCCCGCCTGGATGTCGCGCCGCAGGTTCTGCATGCCCTGGACGAGGTTTTTGCCGCGCGAAGCGACAGTTTCCCGGATGACTTCCGGGTTCGTCAGCAGGAAATTGCTGGGCGAGAGCGCATTGGTCAGTTGCCGGGTATGAAACTGCACCTTGTGGGCATCTTCTTCGTCGAGGCCGTCGATACCGGAAACCACCTGGGACATCCAGTCGCTCGTAATCAGGTAGGACTGGCGGATCAGGTCGAATACGAGGTGCTCTTCCCATTCCTTGCCCTTGAAGCGTCGGTCTCCCTTGGGCGCCTCCGCAACCGGTTGCGTCTCACGGCCGAGCACGCGGTCCGCGGCGTGCTGCCAGAGGCTCGCCTGCTTCTTCCAGAGGTCGAAGTTCGCCCGGATCAGTTTTCCGGGATCGCTTGCGAGCTGCCTGGCAGCCCTCGTAAACGACCCGGCGACATTGAACGGATCCAGCAGGCCGGTGACGGTCTCTTTTGGAGACTTCATGACATCCATAATGGCGTCCCGGTTACTGGCCACGATCTTCATGAACTCGGCCGACATAGCCTGCAGATCGTCGCTCTTCTTCTGATTGTTGTCGCTACTCACCGAAAGCTCCCGTCAATCCTTGTCTTCGTCGTTTTTCAGGAAGGCGTCCTGCATCGCCTGCCATGCCTTCAGGTTGGAGGCCGTGAGTTCCTGAAAGGTCTCGAGAGGCGTGGCCGCCATGGCGGCACGCATCTGCTCCTCGTAACGCTGCTGCTGTTTTGTGAACGCATCGAAACTCTTCGACAGGAACTCACCGACCATGTCCTGCATCGGGTTGCCGTAAGCACGCAAGATGCGTGTCAGCAATTCGGTATCCAGCATCGGCCTACCGCCCTGTTCGCGCTCGGCAATGATCTGCAACAGGATCAGACGGGAGATGTCTTCACCGGTGGTATCGTCGACGATCTTGACGTCATGACCCTGGACGATCAGTTCGTGAATGCCATCAAGGGTGATGTGTTTACTTGTGGCGGTGTCGTAAAGTCGCCGGTTGGCGTACTTTTTAATGAGATGTTGTTCGGCCATGTCGTTTGCCAGCAGTTCCTGGAAATTGTAGCGCTGATTCCCGAAGTGCGCACGGCGCAGGCACCCAGGGGGGGGATGGGTGCCTGCGCCATGCAGCGACGAGGCAGGTCAGGCTGCCTTTTGCCTAGCAGCCTTTGCTGCCTTCTTGGCGGGTTCCACGACATCCTTCTCGAACAATGAGGTGGACGTTTCGTTGAGCACCTTGCCGAGTTCGACGTATTCATTGACGCGATCCGTCATGAGTTCGGCGAATTCACGCGTCGAAGCAACCTGGCGCTCGAAGAGCTCCTTGGGTTCGGCCACGTCGACCGGAAATTTTGCCTGGGCAACATAGAACTCGAGGATATCGCCGGAGAACGCGTAGTTCTTGCGGGCGATCTTCTCGAACGCATCGACAGCAAATTCCGTGAAGTTGCGGACGGGCTCAAGGCTCTGTTTGTGCAGTTCCGTGATTTTCTCGATATTTTCAGCAAACTTGGTCATCTTGTAACTCCATCGCAAAAAGGGAAATCAGGGGGGAGAGAGAAAGTCTTTTTGCATTGCAAAATAGATCATAAATCTTATTGCGATGCAACAATTCTTTTAATGTCTCTAAAATAAATTTTAAAAACAATCGGTTATCATCGACTTTTTAAGGGATAGATTATTGCTATGCAATAGAGCTGCATGGTGATTTCCAAACTTATTGCTCTGCAAAATCGCGGCTTAAGGCGTTGTCGGGGCTTTTCCACTTTTCGACTTGACTGGGAATGAGGGGTTCGTCAGACCCCTTGCGGCGTTCATTACCTGGTGTCTCGCCGCGGAAAGCCTGCACCTGCGGCGAAACCCATCCTGACCGCTTCGACGCGCAACGCCTGATTTCGAGTTACCGCTGGCGTGTCTGTGTGCCCAGGCACGTGCCGAATTTTCGCCCGACTCAATTGTGCTCAGTCGTGATAGGTGGATTTGAATTGTCCGTGGATAACTTACGTCGATAACTGACAAACGACTGCTTAATCGCCCTCAAACATGTAACCGATTAACACCAACGGGAAATGGCGCGCCCGACAAGATGGGCCTTCGGCCTGTCCTCGCTACGCTCGTCGGTGCGAACTTGTGACGCCTGCCTTTTTTGAAGTACCGAACCCTTCCAGTTATCAGTAATGGATGGAATTGGATGGACAATTGGAGGCGCCTGTGCCATGCTGCTAAAGGGATGGAATTAGAGGTCATAAT
>Ga0224504_10000378_pt1 | contig 19972 bp, 17 predicted proteins | sample SF_Oct11_sed_USG_3_FD_170160 | JGI IMG/M metagenome (GOLD analysis project Ga0224504, IMG submission 170160) | Sediment microbial communities from San Francisco Bay, California, United States - SF_Oct11_sed_USGS_24 | ecosystem: Environmental > Aquatic > Marine > Sediment | place: USA... | reverse complement strand
TATGCGCTTATCAATCACTCATTTATGGAGCTTGTCTATTTACAATACGCCATATAGTGGTAAACACTGGCAAAAAGCAGTTGGTGGAACTCGAATTGGGCAAAATTGGCAGCCAAATTCCGGTTCTCTGAACTTCCGCGGTTGGCCGACTCCAGACCTATTGGATACTCAAATTTATGCAATGAGCGCGACGGCTAATTTTTCGAAATACGATATGTCCTTGGCAACCCAAACCTTGACAAAGTGCAGTCAAGCATCAAGTCTTACCTAAATGTACCAGTTTTGTCGCTGTTTTCTAGGTTTACTACTGACCATTTCAATGGTTGGTTGTGGCTTGATCTCGGTAGCAGACGTGGCAATCCTGGCCTTGTCTGCACCAGTATCAATTCAGAAGAAGTCGGTCAAACTGTCAGGCTATTCACTAAGATCTGTGCCCTCGGAACAGGAAACCAAACTGCTCACGGAAGCTATTCCTCCGGAAGACGGAAAGATCCATTTCACCGGGCGGGTTGAGTGGACAGGCCTGTCGAGTCTGAAACAATCAGTTCTGACGGTTAATCAGTCTGTGGCTGCGATCACGGACTTCAATATCCTGTTTCTTTGGTGGAGCGAGGCCAGTGAGCGGTACGAAGTACTCATACGCCTACCGTTTACGGAAGTTTATTCCATAGAACTGTGGACACCTGGGTTTGGAACGAATATCAGATTCTGCCACGAAAAGGATGAAATTCCTCTGGGGGACCAGGTTCTCTTAATTGATCGAAAAACCACGCTGCGAGTTTTGACACCGGGCGGCGGTTTTGTGGATGCGGAGAAAACCAGGGAGATATTTACATTGCTTGATACACAGTTTATTGGGGAATCGGAATCGCAAGGTCAACGAAATCCTTGCGATGAAGTACCAGTTTCTGCCGAAGAATTGCCAAAAGGGTTTGGCAACTGCGATCCTGCTGCTGAAGATTGTTAGACGGTTAGCCAGTGGAGAAGTGTCCAAAGCAACCTTTGAAATTGTTGTGGTTGCAAGTTCCGTTATTGGCCGGAAACCGACATTAGTTGCGCCTGAATTTGTGCTTATTCTATAGCTGCTTTCCGGTCGATAGCCGACGTTCAGAAGCACTAACCCCCTCCCAAATGCTCAACTGTGCGTAAAAGATCTCTGGGTGCTGAGTGCTGTGCCTGGCGTGATTCAAGGACTAACCTGCCCCTCACAGGCGATTGACCCAAATCAAATACCCCTCGCCCGGTTATGCGTATGCTTACAGGCAGTTATCAGAGGTGATTCCTCATGAGTACCATTAGACAAATTAAAAAAACAGCCGAAGAACTGATTCCACTTTACGCTGTCGGCGATGCAGATTTGCCCGACCGTCCGCTTTGGGAACATCCGGAGCTTGATCGGGTCATCGAAGCTTTGCGGATCCTCTCCGACATCCTGTTTCCGGGCAAGCACATGCCCGAGCCGACGGACTTCCGGGGGTTCTTCATCAAGCAGTTGAAGAGCGCATCCGAAATTCTTGAGCAGGAGATTGAAAAAGCCATGCCCTTCCGCTGGATGGGCGCGGCCGACCTGCACGAAAATCGCCCGCCGATCGACAACTTGTTCATGGCCTCCACCGAAATTCTGAACACCTTCCTCTCTCGCATTCCGCAAATCAGAACCCTGCTGATTGAGGATATCAAAGCCGCCTACTACGGCGATCCTGCAGCGCTGAGCTATGCTGAGATCAAACTTGCCTATCCCGGTCTCGTCGCCATCACCTCGCACCGCATTGCCCACGAACTCTATAAACTCGAAGTGCCTTTGATCCCGCGCATCATGAGCGAACACACCCATTCACTCACTGGCATTGATATTCACCCCGGCGCCACCATCGGCAAGGGATTCTTTATCGACCACGGCACCGGCGTTGTTATCGGCGAAACCAGCCACATCGGCAACAACGTCAAGCTCTACCAGGGTGTGACTCTCGGTGCGAAAAGCTTTCCGCTTGACGAACACGGCCGCCCAATCAAACACATCCAGCGCCACCCTACCGTTGAAGACGACGTGGTGGTTTATGCAAACAGTACCATTCTCGGTGGCGACACCGTGCTCGGCAGGGGCACCACCGTGGCCGGCAACGTATTCCTGATGCAGAGCACCCCACCCGGTAGCCTCGTCAACCGCATTGACGGTGGTGTAATCATCAAAACCCGCGAAACACCCATTGGTGGAGCTGGCATCTAGGATAAAGACCGTTTAGATCCGGAAACAGCAAGCGCCAGTCAAGGGGTTTTCGGGCACGGCCCCATGTCAGGATAAATTGCGAGCCAGATGTGCTGCCCCACTCGCCGACGGCACACCCGTATAGCTCTTATGATGCCTGATCGGGTATGCTTCAGGGAATGGCTGAAAATTCTTTCTTTATTGAACTTCGCAAGCGCAAGGTCTTCCAAACCGCCGCGTTATACATCGCTGTAGCCTGGGGTGCGACCGAGATACTTGTCACGGTTGCGGAACGACTTTTCCTGCCTGTCTGGATTCCAACACTGGCCGTCATTGTCTTCGTAGTCAGCTTCCCGGTAGCCATGTTCCTGGCCTGGACCTTCGACATCACTTCGGAGGGCATCCGTCGTACTACCATTGAGAGCCGGCGGGGGAAGGCTAGTATTGCGCTCGCGGTGGCGCTACTGATCGCCGGCACCGCGGGATTGTTCCTGCTGATCGAACCGGCCCTGCAGTCGCAGCAAGCGGGAGACAATTCCGCGACAGCCGTTCCAAACAGCCTGGCTGTGCTACCGTTTATCAACGCAAGCCAGGACCCGGCCGACGACTGGCTCAGCGAGGGCCTCAGCGACGAATTACGAGACCAGTTGGGGCGGATGGCGGGTATCCGAGTGGCGGCGAGGTCGTCTTCCGTCGCGGCCCGGGCGCAGGACCTGGATGCGCTGGTTATCGCCAAGCGTCTGCGGGTCGCCCACCTGGTCGAGGGCAGCCTGCGCCGCACGGGCGACAAGCTGCGAGTATCTGTGCAGTTGATCGAAGGCGAGAGCGGCCTGGTTCTGTGGTCCAGAGACTTCGAGCGCGGCTCCAGGGAGTTAGTCAATGTGCAGCACTCGATCGCCATGATGCTGGTGCAACAGGTGATACCTGATGCCGGGCCGGTCACGGCCGAACCAGCAACGCTAAATTACACGGCCAATGAGCTTATGCTACTGGCGCGCCACAAACTGCAGCTGGTCCGGGATAGCCAGGAAGTGAACGTCGAAATGCTGCAGGAAAGCATTGGCCTTTACCGCCAGGCGTCCGAAGCAGATCCGCAGTCAGCACTGGCCCACAGCCGTCTGGCCGATGCCCTGCTTTACCTGGGCGACATCGAAGCCGCCGAAGCGCCGATTTTCAAGGCACTGACGCTAAACCCCAATCTGTCCGAAGTGCAGAACACGCTGGGCTCCTTCTACTGGGCAAAGGGTCTGCCAGAGGTGGGCACGGCGTTTGAGCGGGCCGTGGAGCTTAACCCGAACAACGCCGATGCGCTGGCCAACAACGCCTACTGGCGCTGGTTCCAGAAACTCTCCGTGGACCACGTTGCTGAGTACTTCGCACGTGCGCTGGAACTCGACCCGCTGTCACTGGCGCGCTACGCCGCACTGGGGGAATTTTACGGGCAGGCTGGAATGCTGGACGAGATGTATAAAGTCATCGAACGAATGCAACAGAACTTCGACACTGCTGAGTCCTACCGGGTGACCAGCTGGTTCCTGGAACTGGCAGGTCGAATCGATGAGTCCGTAGCCTGGGTTTTACGTGCACGGGACCGCGAGCCGGACAACCCGGACCACGTCTCGAAGCTGGCGGAACTCTACACGCACATGGGCGACTTCGAGACGGCCCTGCAACTTGAGCCGGAACCGGGCATCGGCCTGTTGTTCCTGATGCGGCGCTACGAGGAACTGATCGATCAAGCTGAGTTTTTGGTCATCGAACGGCCACAGGATACGGAAACCCGTTATCTGCTCGCGTTTGCCTATAACGCGACCGGGCAGTTCGAATCAGCAATTCACATCCTGAGCACTACCGGGCAACCCGACACCGTTTTGGAACATAGGATACGCTCGGCTCCTGATATTGAGGGCTTCTTCGCCCTGATAAATGCCCTGGCGGGCGCCGGCCAGACCGAGTTGGCGAAGGATCTGGCGGGTTTTTGGGAACCCGGGCTCTGGGAACCGATCCCCGACTGGTGGAACAGGGCTTACGGGGCTTGCGGACTGGCGGTTATGGAAGAGGACGTTAAAGCCCTGGAATTACTGCAACGCATCGAGGACAGTCCCCGGCTACCCTGGGTCCCGGTTATCATGGATTCTTTCTGTTTCCAAAGGTATGCGGAAACCCCCGATTACCAGGCCCTGATTCAACTCGTGGAGGAACGCCAAGCGGCGAAGCGCAAGCAGTTGCCTTCCACGCTGGCAGAGTTCGATGTCACCCTGGATCAGTCCCCCCTGAAGTAACGCATCAGCGGTACGGAGATCAGAACCTGCGCGTGAACCCCAGGTTGAACGCATTATCGACTTCCACGAGGTTTTCGGCCTTGATTGTCCGGTAATAAGTTGCGGAAAATCCGTAACGCTCGCTGAAGATATAATCGAAACCGATGCCGGCGTTGATGTATTTATGATTGATGGTCTGGTCGTGGCGCCAACCATTCTCGTTGTCGTATTTTTCTTCGTAGGGCTCAAAATCTTCCGGGTAGTTGAGTGCGTTCGGAGCGTTACGGCTGACCAGAAAGAGGCGTGGGGCGAACCGGGGGGTTACGAAATAGCGCGCCGAGAGGTACACCAGCCAGTAATTCAGATCGACACCCACCACTTTTTCCGAAATTACGTAGCTGATGTCGGCCTGGAAGTTCCAGTCCGAAAAATACGGTGTGAAATCCAGCGATACGCCCAAGTGCAGTTCGTTGAGCCCCCTGCCAATGATTGCACTGCCATAAATCGGATAATCCGAAACGGGCGCCCCATAGGAAACGAACGGCGAAACCCTCAACGGCCCGTCAAGGGCAAGGTATTGCACACCGAAGGTAAGATCCTGAAACCCACCGTGGTAATCACCGTCATCCACAAACCTCAGGTCAGGTGGAGTGTACTCATAAAAATCCACTTGGGGGTTGTGGGTCCCGTAACCGGTGGGATCAACGAGACGTTTTCGTACGTACGGAATGCTCCCGTAAATCTTCCACTTTTCGTTCAGCGAGAAAACGCCGGAAAGCTGGAGGGCATGCGTGTCTGTCGTGCCAGCATCGTATGAGTAGGTATCTGTATGGAAATCGCCAGTATGCACGTAGTGATAATCCAGACGGATGCTGTCGTCGAAATCAGCTATACGTTCCTGAGCCTCTGTGACCGACATCACGGTCAACAAGACACTGGTAAGCGCAACGCGAAACATGGACTGACCTCCAGAATCAGGTTATGGGAGCGCCCCAACTAGGTTTTAACACAAATTTCGTTGTCAATACAAACAGTTCTTGATAATTCAAACAGATGGCTCGAAAGTTTGTCGTGCAAGCGGATGTATGGATGAGGTCAAGCACTATCTCAAGGCCATTCACAAGTCGCTGAAGAGTAAAACCTGACCGGCTTGATCTAAAGGTCAGGGTAGAGAAGGCCGGCAGGCGACAAAAGCCATACCGCCACCAGATTGGGAGCGACAAAGCGCTGTAGCTGGGGCTCTACTGCAATACGGTAAGTAATTGAGCTTCCCAACGATTGATTCGACGGATCTTCATCTGAGATATTCACAGCGCCCTGGGTGTGCCCTGGTGAAAAACTATTTGCCACCGGCCCTCACGTTGCTGCCAGATCGAACACCTGATGGACTGACTCGTTTTTTCGGTATCTCTGTCTCGGGCAGTGATGAGATATCTCACCAGGACGAGACATTACGGTAGCCCAGTGACTTGAAAATGGTCACAAGCTCTTTCATCGGCAGAGAGTTTCTTCCACCAACATTAATGCCTCGAATAAGTGCGATGTACGATTTCACCGGCGCTTTGTCTCCGTAAAACGTTAAAAGCTACGGAGTTATACCGGGCTTTTTGAGAAATAGCGATGCTGGTCTTGACCCGAATTCACCAACAATCATAACAATCTTGAAAGGAACGTAATCGAATAAGCAATGACAAGCAGGGCAATCACCGCCATGACAATATAGCTGGCGAAAAATATTTTTTGTTGTGTTGAGCTACCTGTTTTAAGTCCCCCATGCCGAAAACTGAGGTTTTTCATTGCTTCCCTGCCTGCAGCATCCAGATATATTGCGCCTCCCAATAAAGACATGACCGGCCACCAATCATGGTTATTTATCATGAGTGCGCCGGCAAACGGCAACCAGACCATCGTAACCAGGTCCCAATAAGCCGTGTACCGTTCAGACCTTTGTACCAAATCATCGGTATCTGCCGGATCTTCCTGGATTCCCAGGCGCTGTGCCATTTGAAAATTTACCGATGAAATGACCTGGGCAAGGTACAGAGCCCCACCTGTTAACAGCAAAATCCAACCTAAAATTATCTGCATGAGTTCACCTCTTTTTTACTGAAGCCTATTTCACTGATTAATTGTATTTTTTAATAGAAATAGATGCCAAAAATAATTGCTGCGTCATATATAAACTGTTATTTGCACTCAAACCTGCTTTTCTGCGTGATACCCTGATACTCATGGGCTTATATGAAAAGTTTCTATTACCAAAACTCGTACACTTCACCTGCGGCCAGAGTCCAAACATGCGGCAGCGTGAGAAAGTAGTCCCCCTGGCAAATGGAAGGGTATTGGAAATTGGAATCGGATCCGGACTGAACATCCCGTTTTACGATGTACGGAACGTCAAGCACCTGTGGGGTCTGGATCCATCTGCAGAAATGTGGTCCATTGCCAGGAATAATGCCGCCGACCACCATATGGATGTGGAGTTTCTACTATCTGACGCAGAATCCATCCCGTTGGATAACAACAGCGCGGACACCGTACTGATAACCTATACGATGTGCACCATTGGAGAGGTCCACTCAGCACTTGATGAAATCAGACGGGTGTTGAAACCGGGAGGTAGACTCATATTCTGTGAGCATGGTGCCGCACCGGACAAACACGTTCTTCGGTGGCAGAACCGTATCAATCCCATATGGAGAAAGCTGGCAGGCGGTTGTAACCTCAACCGTCCCGTTCCCCTGCTGCTTGAGCGGTCCGGGTTTAAATCAACGGATATGCAGACCATGTACCTGCCAGGCTGGAAACCCGCGACATTCAATTACTGGGGAACGGCCAGGTATTAGCTCTTAACTCCCGCAGGATGCGCTATTTCTAGCGCATCACCCGTCCCAGTCGAAGAGAAGATGCGTGGATAACAAATTACCCACCCTACGGTACAAGCCGTGCAAAACTACCACGATCCTACCGCACATCCATGTGCTCACCCGCGATATACCGTTCGTCCTGAACATAAATCGCGCCGCACATCCATGTGCTCACCCGCGATATACCGTTCGTCCTGAACATAACCGCAGGTTCTTTTTTTAACGACACATATCTATTTCGAGCCAACCATTTCCTCAAGCGCTTCTTTGGTTGCACCGGGTGACTTCACCAGCTTGGTAAAGCCATGTTTGCCGGCCATGCTCAGGTTAGGGAAGTGCAAAGCCATCCGGAAACGCATATGCAAAGCCTCGACATTGTTGCCGTCAACCAGAACTTCGTATGGGAAATAGGCACGCTTTTTACAGCCTTCAAAGTCGACAATACTCATCTGATATGCTGAGTCTATGTAGCCCTCATCTTCGTTGGTCATTTTCATACCAACACCGAACACTGTCTGCTGTTTGCCTGGAATGTCGATACGGTATACCTGTGTCAGTGCATCACCGGTTTTCGCCAGGCCGTTTTCGACCGCGGCTACAGCAGCCTCGTGTGAGTCAAAGGAACCCAGTTCCAGATGATCATCAAAATACTCCATTGCTATCATGTAGTGGTATTTACTGAGTTTTTTGGCGGTCATTTTCTTGTCGCCAGCACCGCAGGAACGGACATTTCCCAGACTTGAAACCAATGCATCAAATATAGGCAGCATGTCACCTTCCAGGTGGTAGCCATATTGAATATAGATAGGATTAACAAATGCCACTTCGACGGTATCATCTATCGCGGTAATACTGACCCGTTGACCGGCACCGTAGCCGCCCTTGTCTGACATGGCAGCAATCTTTTTCAGTTCATCGTTGGTCACAACCACGATATTGGTACCCTCGACCGGTGAGTACTGTCCGTACACTTCAAAACCGGCATCTTCAAGTGCGCGCCTGGTCGAGGTGGTTTTCTCATCCAGTGTACCCAAACCGCTGGAGGCAACAATAAAGGGTTTATAGATCGTATCGTCGGCCGCCACCGTCGCGGTAAATAGAACCGCAATCATTAACAGTGGCAAGGAAATCAGGGTCTTCATGAGTCATTCTCCGTGTGATGGATGGTATGCCGGCTAGCACCCTTACCCGGGAAAACCCTTGAGTCATAGCATCTACCGGCGATTTTTAATTACAAAAACCTAATATATACCTTTTTGAGCGTGACCGTCCCTGATTTACATCAAGAGTCGCGTGTGTGAGTCGTGCCTTCCAACCAGATCAGCCAATGGTTTCAATATCCGCGGGGATTCATGTCAATTAACTGTCCGACTATGTCAAGCGAATCGAACGGCCAGGCAGCAAAATCCATCCTCACGTTTTTGGAGTTAGATAATGAAGCCTGAGTTATCACAGCATGCCAGTTCGGATTCAGGGTTAAACTGCTATAAAAGCAGCAGGCTCTATTCAAAGCATGTTCTACCACTAACCACTGCTATATTTTTTGCAATTTCACCTTCACCGGACTCTCGTGATATCGCCGAACTAACGGCTAACTTTATCGCACCGGTAAAACTGTCAGGCATCTCAGCTTTCAAGACGGATGGATAACCCGGAACATCTAGCAGTGTTATCACTTCCCGGGATCGATTTCATCAATAAGCACTAGCATTTTGTGAGACACTTGGGTCTCATATGCCTCAATACAAAAAACCTGTCAAAGTCGATGCCGTTTTATGGGATTTCGACGGAACGCTGGCCGATTCGGCAGCCAAGAACATTGCCATCACCAAACAGATCCTGGGCAAAGTCGCTCCCCGGTTAACCGGCGATGGCTTGCCACGATCATTGGCAAGCCAGGCCGACTACCACATTGCCAATCACGCTGCCGATCACTGGCGAGATCTTTACCGTGACTTTTTCGGAATGACGGGTACCGAAATCGAAAGCGCAGGTCCTTTGTGGGAAACACACCAAATGCTCGACAAAACCACCGTAACTCTGTTCGATGGTGTAAAAGAAACCATTGACCGGCTGTCACATTTGCCGCAGGGCATCTGCTCGGCAAATTCCACAAGCAATATAAGACAGGTATTAAGTCAGCATGGCATCATTTCCTCTTTCCAGTCCGTCATCGGTTACGAGGACCTGCCCCACCATCATCAGAAACCTGCCCCCGAAGGCGGACTCAGGTGTTTGCAGGAAATATTTGAAAATACAAGCGGCAAAACGATAATCTATGTGGGTGATCACATCGCTGATGTTCTGTTTGCACGCGGTATGGGTGAACGCCTCGGCACTTCCAATACAGTTATTTCTGTCGTAGTAACGCACAGCGGGGCAAATCCCGGACAATGGCGAGAACAACCGGATAAGGTGGTTGATGACCCTGCAGCCCTTGCCGAGTGGATAAATGGCTGAGTTCTGAAGCCATTACTTAACGTGGCGGCGCATTGCCGGCATATGATCAGCCTGGTTGTTTTCAGACCGGTGATTTCCCGCAGTCGTGCTAACTGCTACAGTTAGTTGTAATCTGTTCGTTTAGTACACTTAAAAAAATCAGAATAAATATGCCACCAATCAACAGAAACTCTAAAACCAAATTGACTGCGCTGGTTGTCGCACCGCTGATCAGCCTCTCACTTATCCTGTTCGGTGACCTGGCACCCGAAAACCCGGGCATCACCTACACCATGGCCATCGCAATATTGATGGCAATCTGGTGGATAACCGAAGCAATACCACTCGCGGCAACAGCCTTGCTGCCTGTTGTTCTTTTCCCGTTATTTGGTGTTGTGGATGGTAAGACCATTTCAGCCATGTACTTCAATCACCTCATTTTCCTTTTCCTGGGCGGGTTTTTGATGGCATTGGCGATGGAACGCTGGAATCTTCACAGAAGGATAGCAATCAAAGTTCTGATGTTCTTTGGTATCAGTCCCGGACGAATATTGATGGGTTTCATGTTCGCCACTGCCTTTCTTTCCATGTGGATGTCGAACACGGCAACTACCATGATGATGATCCCCATCGCTCTTTCTATCATTTACAAGCTGGAAGAAATTGTCGGCAAAAAGGAATTGGGCACCTACTCAATCGGCTTGTTGCTGGGGATTGCCTATTCTGCCTCCATTGGCGGCATTGCAACCCTTGTCGGCACACCACCAAACCTGTCATTTGCCCGAATCGCAAATATCATTTTCCCGGCCATGCCGGAGATATCCTTCGCCGACTGGCTCATTTTTGCGATCTGGATTTCTGCGCTGGTGTTTATTGCTGCCTGGCTGTTGTTGTTCCTGATGTATAAACCCAAACACCCATGGCATGGTGTTAACAGGGAAGAGTTCAAGAAGGAGTACCAGTTACTGGGTAAGGCAAAACAGGAAGAGAAAATTGTATTCGTGCTGTTTGTCTGCATGGCTTTGCTCTGGATTTTCAGGGCTGGTTTCAACATCGGTTTTGTGAACATTCCGGGTTGGTCACAACTATTCGAGAACCCGGAATACTTCAATGACGGAACGGTGGCCATCGCCATTTCAATTATCCTGTTTGTCATTCCTTCGAAAACAAAGCCGAACGAAAGACTTATGAACTGGAAAACGGCCAACCGCCTGCCCTGGCACATCGTGATTCTGTTCGGTGGTGGCTTTGCCCTTGCCAGGGGCTTCGTCGACTCGGGATTGTCGATCTGGTTTGGTGAACAATTATCAGGCCTGGCGGGCACTCACCCCATGGTCTTGACGTCTGTCATCGTTGCAATGATGTCCTTTTTAACCGAATTGACTTCCAACATCGCCAGTACCGAAATGATACTGCCGATTCTTGCCGGAATGGCAGTCAGCATCCAGATTAATCCCCTGCTGTTAATGATACCGGCGACACTTGCCGCTTCACTTGCTTTCATGCTGCCGGTTGCCACACCACCCAATGCGATTATATTTGGAACCGGGAGAATCGCCATCAAGGACATGGTCAAAACCGGGTTCCTGCTAAACCTGATAGGTGTTCTGATAACCACGCTGGTGACATATTTTTGGGGCACGCTTGTTTTCAACATTGATGTGGCCAGTTTTCCGGATTGGGCAACGACGCTTACAGGCGGCGGATAGCAGCCTTTAAAATGAAGAGCACCACCGAAATCCCGTCCTGTTGCTGCAGCTTTGAAGCACAACATGAACAACATACCCATCCCGCCATGCGGGCGCTGGAAAAAGAGGTGTTGGGCTGCGATTTTGGCGGCACAAGCTGGACCACCCGGTCTCAGGCAGACGAAATACCAGCAGCGCTCAATCTTGACTCTGACAGCCACCTGCTCGAAATAGGTGCAGGAACGGGTTGGCCGGGAATATACCTGGCAGCCAAGGCCAGCTGTAATGTTACCTTGCTTGATATTCCGGTCAGCTCCCTCAAGCATGCATGGCAACGTGCCGATGACGAACGCCTGGGTGATCGCTGCGACGCGGTCGCTGCCAGTGGTGCTGCACTTCCTTTTACTGACGATGCTTTCGGTGCCATTGGGCATTCCGACGTACTGTGTTGTCTACCGGACAAACTCGCCATGCTGAAGGAATGCAGACGTGTGGCATGTACCGGCGCCAGGATGTTGTTCTACGTCATCGCGCCTGCACCTGGCTTATCCAAAGTGCATCTCGATGAAGCTTGCCGCGTGGGCCCGCCATTTGTAGATATTCCTGACGACTATGTCAGTCTGCTGGCTGAATCCGGCTGGGACCTGGTTGAAAAGACGGATTTAACCGCCGAATACCTGTTTGCCCTGCGCCGGCTGATCGAGGGCCTGGAGACCGGTTCTGCCACACTGGAAAAGGCTCTTGGGCCTGCAGAGTTCAACAGGCAACTGCAGCACCGGCGCGAACAGGCATCGGCGATCGAGCGTGGTCTTCTCGAACGGGAAATATATCTGGTTCAGGCGTAAAAAAAACCAAGTACCCTAAGGATTTTGGCAGGGCGAAGGTGAGCAGACTGAAACTGAATCTGCACTGGTGATGAGAAAAACAAGTGCTGCCGCACCCAGGATGCCACCGATGATCATCCAGGTATCGTTGTTGTTATTTTTCGGCGCTTCAACCTTGAGACTGACCATATCCTCGTACCGGAAAAAATCTTTACTTCCACCCAGACCATCGGCATTAATAACGGTGACTCGAAATTTCGCGGTCTGTTTATCAAAAGTTTTAACCTGCACAAGGCTGCCGTAATCCACCCCACGCGGAGGTGATTTTTTCATGGCATCTTCAACACTCACTGTTTGCAGCGTGGTACATGCAGCAAGGTTGAAAACCAATAAGGCCAGCAGATAATATTTTATAAATGTCATTAGGTCGCAATTCCTGATTTACGTGTCCCTTCCTTCAAAAGCTTACATTCCCTGGTTGAAAATCCAGTCAAAGCCTGTATTGATGACAGTATGCCAAAAACATCCTTCTTTGAAGAGCACTGCTTAGCCTGTCCAGCCCAGAAAACCCCACAAGACACAATTCGGCCCGTGAAGGCCAAGGGCAAAAAGCCAGGACGCTCAATTGGCATACTAACGAGTGCAGTGCAGCGTATCAAATAGTACATATGCCCTTCTATTCGATATACTGAACCAGTGTGCTAATGATGCAAAGGAAAAGAATGAAGCGATATGGACTTTCTTAAATTGTTTCGTAACTGGAAGGATCTGGATGAACACCCGGCAGAAACCGTCATTTTTCGGGAGGGGCAGCCGGTAGATTTCCTCTACGTCATTCTATCCGGTCAGATCGAATTGACTTTACGTGACGTATCACTGGGTACTGAAGACGTAGGTGGCATCATTGGTGAAATGGCTATTTTTCAGTCGGCTACAAGAAGTGCAACCGCGACATCAACCTCCGATGTGAAACTGGCCCGTATTAACCGCAAGCAGATCAATGAGTTGATGAGCGAGAGCACCGAGTTCTCGCTTCATGTAATGTCCGTACTGGCCAACCGTCTGCGGGCAGTAAACGGGTATATCACCGATCAGCTTGGACCCGCATGAAAAGTAGAAACCCCACGAAATTGAGAACTTCATAATTACAGGACCGGATGTATGGATTTATTGGAAGTATTCAAGGATTCAGAAGATGTTGTAGATTTTCCTGCCGGGTCCGTGATCGCCTCAGAAGGCGCGGAAGGAAGCCATATGTACGTGGTTATGAAAGGCGAAGTCATTATTTCGATCAATGACAGGGCCATGGCAACCGCCCTGCCCGGTGAGATAGTCGGTGAGATGGCCCTGATCAATTCGAATGTTCGCAGTGCAACCGTGTCTGCAAAAACCGATTGCCGTCTGGCACTTATCGACCAGGCCAGCTTTAACTCACTGCTTCGATATGTACCGGATTTTTCTTTACACGTGATGAAAGTACTGGCTGACCGTCTGAAAAACGCCTACGAGATCATCGGAGACTGAAGCACCTCATCATTTATTAAGCCAGGGTTCTAAAACGTAAGTTCAAAACTGGAACAACAAAGTACAGGAAAACAAGCATCATGAACAAAAGCACAGGCTTCAGAAAACTCTCGCTGCTTACTGTCACATTTTTCTTATTAATTTTAAGCACTGTTTCAGTTGCAGATGATGATGACCCCGTTGCACGCATCCTGGTCACCGGGCAAGGTAGTGCTGATTTGGCACCGGATATGGCTGTCCTGACACTGAGCGTCACAAGGCAAGCCGAAACTGCCCGCGCCGCGCTTGACGCCAATTCCCTGGCCATGAAGGATGTGCTGACTGCCATGAAAGCCGAGGGCATAGATTCGCGCGATCTACAAACCTCAGGCTTTTCAATTCAACCCAATTATATTTATCCCCCGCCAAAACCTACTGGCGAGCGCGAACCACCACAAATCGTCGGATATACCGTGCGCAACAGCCTGACTGTGCGGGTCCGGGATATCAGCACCGTTGGCGATATCCTGGACAAGTCGGTCAGCCTTGGAGTTAACGAGGGCGGAAACATCATGTTTACCAATGACGACCCGTCTGAAGCGATTACACAAGCACGGATCAACGCCGTGAAAGACGCGATGGCAAAGGCTAAAACCTTAACTGATGCAGCAGGTGTAAAAACCGGCAAGCTATTGGAGATTTCCGAACAGAGTTTTAACCCTCGCCCAATGCCCATGGCGAGAGCGGAGATGTCACTTGCCCGATCTTCTGACGCAGTACCTGTTGCCGCTGGCGAAAACAGCTACAAGGTGACCGTCAACATCTCCTACGCCATAGATCAGTAGGCTGTAGTGGCGGAAACATAAATCGCACGGGTCGCCTTTAAATATCAATCGTTACTCTATGCCGAGCTCTTTGCGTTTCTGTTGCCGGTCGAGTTGTTGTTGTATGGCCATGCTGTAGGCAACGTAATATTTGAGTATATTGGCAACATACTGAACTGTCTCCTTACCGATATCCCTGGCCGCCATGACTTCTACATTGTCAAACCACACATTCGGGTCATAACCCTGTTGAGACGCCATCGTACGCAATTTCCGAATACGTGCCGGTCCGGCATTGTAAGCGGCAAATGCAAACAGGGTCTGGTTGAAAATATCTACTTCAGGATCAGAAAAATAACGATTCCGGATAAAATCCAGGTACTTGACACCAGCGTGAATATTGTTCTCAGCGTTAGATATATCCGGGATACCAACATTGGCATCGGCCGCTGTAGTCGGTAACAACTGCATAATTCCGATCGCGCCAGCCCCACTCCTGGCATTTTGATCCAACCTCGACTCCTGGTAGCCCTGGGCTGCAACCATCAGGTAATCGACACCATATTGATCACCGTATTTTGAAAATATATCCACCACATCCTGGAACCGTTGGTAATCCCCGGCAGACACGGCATTCTGAGCCCAGTTAAAATTCTTGAGATAACGATTGAGCAGGATATTTCCTTGCAGCGTTCCCTGCTTATGTGTTTTCACGAACTCATTCAGCATTCCAGCTAACCGGGGAGAATCTTTCCGAAACGCCACCCCAATTTTACCACCGGCACGTAACACAATATCTTCACGAACCTTTAAACCATCGAATATCCCGGCCCATATCCGTGCCTTGTAGTCATCGACCACGGCCCACTCCAGCATACCGGCATTGACCATCTCCAGGATATCCATATCCTCAAGCTGCTCCGGTATATCCCCTACACCAATTGCTTCCAGCCCTTTTTCCTGAAACTGCTGGTTAAGAGTATCCAGGCTGGCTCGATAACTGCTCGACGCCCTTACATACACCTTACGACCGGCAAGGTCTTCGATCGTATCGATTTGCGGTGCGGTTGGCCCCGTGACCAGCAGTTCGGAAAGCTCTTTTGAGACCGGATCACTGAAATCCACCAGTTCAGCACGCTCATCGGTAATCGTCAAACCTGCCGCCGCGAGATCACCACGCCCGCTGATCAAGCCCGGTAATAACTGGTCTCTGGCCACGGGAATGAACACCACGTGAACCCGTAAATGCTTCCTATCCAGTTTCTCGTTAACAAAATCCTCGAATTGTTTAAACCACTCGTAAGTGATGCCTTTTTCCTGGCCTCCATCCAGGTAATAGCGTCCCACGCCATAAACTGTCAGAACACGAATAAGGCGTTCTTTCATCATCGCATCAAGATCACCGGTCCATGGATCAACAAATATGTTGACACCCATCTGGTCTTCGATGTCCTTAAGCGACTTCTCCAGTCGCTCAGACTCCGAAAGCGGCGGGGTATTCTCAGCAGACCCTGTACCTGTTGACGCCTGTGCGACATCCAACGGTTTTGGAACTTCAGCCGTTCGCGATTCCGTTTGTGTTGTTGACGCGCTGTCGCAGGCACCCAGAGTGATAATTAAGAAAGCAAGAAACACATTGTTGATAAGCTTCATGACTTCAATCTCTTTAATAGAACATCCATAGGGTATTTACTACCAAAAAACCTGAAACCTCAATTGCTAATTATCCCTGGTTACTGTCAATACCCTGGTATTGCCTGTGCCCATTAATTATCAATCAACGTTCCAGGTCCGCCAGGCCGGCCAGGAACGCAAATTCCTGTGCCGTTTCCTTGTAACGGCGGTAACGGCCGGAAGCACCACCGTGACCGGCGTCCATGTTGACATGCATGATCAACTGGTTGTTATCAGTGCGCCGGTCACGCAACCTGGCGACCCACTTGGCCGGCTCAAAGTACTGAACCTGTGAATCGTGCAGACCGGTGGTCACCATCATATTCGGGTAATCCTGGGCGCTGACCTGATCGTAAGGTGAATATGACAGCATGTATTCATAGGCATCTTTGTTTTTCGGATTACCCCACTCGTTGAATTCACCGGTGGTTAACGGAATGGATTCATCCAGCATGGTGGTCACTACGTCAACAAAAGGAACCGCAGCAACCACACCGTGGTACAACTCCGGTGCCATGTTGACAATTGCACCCATCAGCAGGCCACCGGCACTGCCACCCATGGCATAGATTCTGGCGGGGTCAATAATGGGCTTTTGTTGCAAGGCCTTTGTTACATCGACAAAGTCCGTAAAGGTGTTCTTTTTGTTCATCATCCGGCCGTCTTCGTACCATTTTCGGCCCATTTCCTGACCACCGCGGATATGTGCAATTACGTAAACAAAACCCCGGTCAAGCAGGCTGATGATTGAACCACTGAAGCGGGGGTCCATGGAGTAGCCATATGAACCATAGGCATAAATCAACGCAGGCGCCGAGCCGTCCAGCTTGGTACCCTTGTGATAGGCGAGAGATACCGGTACATGGACACCATCCCGTGAAGGTATCATCATGCGGGTGCTTCGGTAATTGTCACTGGAAAAACCACCCAGCACCCTGTCGGCTTTCAATAACTCACTCTTGCCGGTGTTCAGGTCGATTTCCCAGATCTGGTCCGGTGTCACCATGCTGGAAAAACCATAACGTATGTTATCGGTGCCCGTGCTGACATTGGTCGCAGGCCACATGACAGACGCTTCTTCACTGCCATCAAGGTAACGATCCATACTGCCATCGTGTGCCATCACCCGGACCTTGAGTAAACCGTCCTGTCGCTCCCCGACCACCAGCCACTTATCAAACGCCTGAATTTCATTCACCATCGCATCATCACGGTGAGGGATCACTTCTTTCCAATTGGCTTTATCAGCAGAGTTCTCCAGTTCAACGGCCATCACCCGGAAATTTTTTGCCTGCCAGTTACTGCGGATGAAAAACTTTCCGTTGGCATGGTCAATGTCGTATTCATGACCCGTCTCACGTGGCAGGAACGGCTTAAATTCTCCCAATGGGTCATTAGCAGCGAGTATCCGGACCTCTGAGGTATCCGTACTCCCAATAACCAATCCGATGAACTCACCTGAACGGCTACGCCCTACCCCGGTATAAAACGTGTTATCGGCCTCTTCATAAACCAACACGTCTTCGGAAGCAGCGCGACCCAACTCATGACGCATCAGCTGGTAGGGTAATAACGTTTCCGTGTCCTTATTAACGTAAAAAAGATACTGGCCATCTGCCGACCAGGCTAACGAGCTTGATGCATTTCCAATCAACTCGGGCAAGAACTCACCATTCTGCGTATCAAGGATTCGAACTTCATTGATGCGCCTCCCGGTGAAGTCCTCAGCGATGGCAACGTATCGGTGATCATCACTGATCTCTAAGGCCATGAGCCGGTAAAACTCATGTCCCTTGCCACGCTGGTTGCCATTCACCAGTATTTCTTCCTCAGCTTCCATGCTGCCCTCGCGGCGGGCATAGATGGCGTATTCACTCTCCGGTTCGTAACGCGAGTAATACCAGTAATCATCTTTAAGATAGGGCACACTGGATTCATCGGGATCAAGACGTGAAATGATTTCCTCATACATGGTTTCCTGCATTACAGCCACAGGTTTCATCATTTCATCGAAGTAGGCGTTTTCCTCATTGAGGTACGCGAGCACCTCCGGATCTTCGCGCGTGTCATCACGTAACCAGAAATATTCATCGACACGGGTATGACCGTGCAAGGTCATTTCATGGGGGCGTTGTTCGGGCATGGGCTGTTCCATATTGATTAAAATAGTGTGATGAGATTACGGATCATTACTGAGTGATCCTGTCTGGCCAACGGGCTCGGTTACAGGCTCACACGCGACCAAAAACGCCATACTGATGAGTAGTGGAAGATGGAGTTTCATATTACGTCTCTTGACAAAAATACAATGGCAGGTGCGCCGGGGAAACGAGACATGATAAGACTTGAATACCTGTCAGGCAAAGAAAACCTGAAGCAAAATGAAGCATTGAGTAAATAAAAGCATTTCATAACATCGTAGGCCTGGTAACTTGCTACCCACGCGTCAACGATCAGTATTTTTTGGAAACTCCGACTCCAGCCCCAAACTAATACCGTATGATTCAAGTTGATTGATAAAAGGCGAGCCAGCATGCTGAGAAAGCTGTTTATTACACTCGGATTGGTGTCTGCCGCAATGCTCGTTTACGCTGGCAGCTACCTATCCACGGTGCTGAGCGCCGGCAGTGGTTTCTCAGCCAAGAACATCTGCTCCGGATATTTTCTTAGCGGGATGCCCGGCGAGCAGATCATTAATGAGATACTGGAACCCACAGCACCGATTCTATCGAATATCAGCTTTGAGATTGATATGGAGAATCGTTGGGTGGATACCTCGTTTTTGGGATTATCACAACGCCGCGCTGCTTTTGCGCAGGGCACGGGATGCACCCTTCTAAGACCCGGTCGCGAACAGTTTCGAAGAAAGCTGGAAATCGCCGGAATCGGCCAGGCCGATAATGAACTGCCCTGGCCTCAGGGTTCTGCTCCCTCACCAGGCAACATCAAACTGGAACGGCTGCTTGAGCAAGCCTTTGCGGAACCCGACCCAGTTAATTTACGTCGTACCAAGGCCATTGTTGTCATACACAAAGGCCGCCTCGTCGCTGAAAAATATGCATCCGAAGTAAATGCCAGAACACCTCTCCCCGGATGGTCCATGGCCAAGAGTGTCGTCAATTTGCTGATTGGCCGTTTGGTCAACCATGGCCGGTTAAGACTGGCACAGTCAGCCCCGGTACCGGCCTGGAGTGAAGAATTCGGCGATCCACGCTTTTATATCACTATCGACCAGTTATTACGTATGAGCAGCGGGCTTGAGTTTGATGAATCCTACGGACTCTACACCGACGTCACCCGCATGCTTTCCGTAGAAGCAGATGCCGCCGCTTTCGCCGCTTCCAAACCGCTGGTGGCAGAGCCAGGCACCCTCTGGGCCTATTCTTCCGGCACCAGCAATATACTCTCTGGCATCATCCGACGGACGATTGGTGGATATATGCAGGATTATTACAAATTTACTCAAGAGAACCTTTTTCTACCGCTTGGAATCCGCACTGCAACACTTGAAACCGATAATAACGGCACCTTTGTCGGTTCCTCCTTCATGTACGCAAGCGCCAGGGATTGGGCCAGGCTGGGGCAGTTCTGTTTACAGGATGGCTGGTGGCAAGGCCAACAACTCCTGCCTGAAGGGTGGATGAAATACAGCACCACACCCACGCCAAGTAACCCGAGAAACAACT
>Ga0224504_10000377_pt1 | contig 19984 bp, 22 predicted proteins | sample SF_Oct11_sed_USG_3_FD_170160 | JGI IMG/M metagenome (GOLD analysis project Ga0224504, IMG submission 170160) | Sediment microbial communities from San Francisco Bay, California, United States - SF_Oct11_sed_USGS_24 | ecosystem: Environmental > Aquatic > Marine > Sediment | place: USA... | reverse complement strand
CAGGCTCTTACTGTCAACATTAGAAGTCGGTTCATCCAGAAGCAGCACTTTCGGCTCCAGAACCAAGGCACGAGCTAAAGCCACCCGTTGCACTTCGCCCCCGGAAAGCTCGTTTGCTTTGCGGTTTTCAAACCCGTCAAGCCCAACCATCTTTAACGCAGACTTGATCCGTTTTTGTTGCTCTTTTCCACGGATGCCACGAAGTTTAAGTCCGAAAGCCAGGTTATCAGACACCGTCCCCGTCAACAGATAGGGGGATTGCTCAACAAAGGTGACCTTTTGTCGCTGTTGAGGAAGACTTCCGCAATCAGCATCGGTAAATCTGATCCGCCCTCTTTGGGGCACGGTCAACAATGCCAGGGTTCTGAGCAGTGTGCTTTTACCTGCACCATTCGGTCCTGTCAGCGCGTAAATCCGGCGAGGCATAAGATCAAGACTCGCAATCGACAGGCTGAAGCTCTCCCCCTGACTAACCAAAAGATCCGTTATCGAGATAACTGGTTCCATAGAGTCACCTTTGCTGCAACAGGTTTAAGAATAGATTGACGAATAGTGAGACGCTCAACAAGACAATCCCTAAGGACAGCCCGAAAGCGAACTCACCCTTACTGGTTTCCAGCGCGATAGATGTGGTCATGGTACGAGTTGAGCCACGAATATTGCCGCCGAGCATCATGGCTACTCCGACTTCGGAAATCACCCGGCCGAAGCCAGCAATCACCGCAGCCATCACCCCGAAACGAATCTCTTTCAACAGCTGGACACCGGCCTGGAAGCGGGTTGCGCCCAGGGTTAAAACCGTGTCCATGATCCTTTGGTCGGATCCGCTGACTGCTGCCAATACATAGTTGGCTACAATCGGTGTGGCCAGCACCGTTTGCCCGGCTATCATCGCCCAGGGCGTGAACAGCAAGCCCAGGCTACCGGCCGGCCCCTGACGACTGAACAGGCCGAACAGCACCAGTCCGACAACCACGGTTGGCAAGGCCATCAAGGTATTCAACAGGGTGATCATTAACCGCCGACCGCGAAATCGATTTATCCCCAGTGACAACCCTGCCGGTATTCCGATCAATGCCGCAACAATAATCGCACAACTGGAGGTATAGAGAGAGGTCCAGACGGTTAGCCTAAGCTCCTGGTCGAAGCTGAAAATCAACTCGACCGCTGCGGCAAATGAGTCAGTCAGATAGCCCAAGACAGCCCCTTACTGTATGTAAAAAAGTTGTTCACCGCCCCTGCGATAAGCGTTAATAATTGTTTTCGCTTGATTCGAGGTCAGATAATCGAGAAATTTCTTCGCCAGCTCAGCCTTCACATGCGTGTTCTTCTGCGGGTTAACCATAATTGCGCCATAGGGGTTAAACAGCCGCCTATCACCTTCTCCGACGATCTGCAATTCGGTCTTATTCATAAACGCCAGGTAAGTACCCCGATCACTCAGGGTATATCCCTGACGTTCTCCGGCCATGACAATCACTTCGCCCATACCCCGCCCCGCTTCCAGATACCAATCACCGGAGGGCGCAAGTCCGGCCGCTTTCCAGAGTTGTTTCTCACGGCTATGGGTTCCTGAGTCATCACCACGAGAAACAAAAGTGGCTTTGGTCGTAGCAATCCTGCGCATGGCGGCAGCGACATCAGTCATGCCTCTAATCCCGGCCGGATCACCGGCGGGTCCGAGGATGACAAAATCGTTGTACATTACGTCGCGCCGATCGACTCCGAACCCCTCGGCGACAAATCTATCTTCCTTACTGCGAGCATGGACCATGACGACATCCACGTCACCGTTTTCACCCAGCTTGATAGCTTTACCGGTACCTACGGCAATAACATCAACCTGACAACCATTGGCCATCTCAAAAGGAGGCAGCAGTTCGGCTAACAGCCCGGAGTTTTCTGTCGAGGTGGTGGTGGCAAGGCGCAGATGCTCGCCCGCAACAACTGTTGAAACCAGAAAGAGGGGTAATAATACGACAATAATCAGCAGTTGAAATCTGTTCATTTTTTCTCTTTTGAAATTAAAGAACAATTTTTACAGGGGAATTTCGTCAAATTGCATATCAAGCAGGTTGACTGACAGCATTCTCTTCCGAAGCGTACCACCAAGTCCCAACAGCAGCTTACAGGCTTCTGCAACCTGTAGACTGGCTGCCACAGCAGGCGTGAATGAAGGGTTTCCTAGCTTGGCTTCAATCCCCTTACCATCAGTCCATTTCGCATAAAGCTTCTGTAGCGTATCTTCCCCGGGATAGACGGTGAGAACTTGGCCGTACCAACCGGCAATAGCACCATGCACCAGGGGAACATTTAGCTGGCAAGAGACCTCTGCCAGCTCGAGACGCGTCGGAACATTGTCCACTGCATCGATCACCAGGTCGACATCCTTTAGCATGTCCCGGCCATTCTCCTTGCCGAAGGCTACATTTATAGGACGTACTCTGACAGCTGGATTAATTTCAGCAATCCGTTGAACGGCAGCATCAGTCTTCGACGTGCCGAGCAGTTCGATCGATGAGAGCAGTTGCCGGTTCAGATTATGTTCTTCGAAAACATCCGGATCGATGGCGACAATCTGACCGACACCGAGACGCGCGAGTTCTTCAATGATGTGGCCGCCAAGTCCGCCGCAGCCGACAACCGCCACATGGCTCTGCAAGAGCTTTAGCTGTTGCGCGGTTGAGATCATCTGCTGATTGCGCTGATAACGGGCCGGCAGCAGTTCAGCTTGCAGGATCACAATCTCCACCTCGGCGACAGTCAGCTGAAACTTCTCTGCGGCACTCTGCTGTAGTTGCCAGGAGACCAGACCACCAACGGCTTTTTCCTTGAGAAATGTCTGCAGAGACGCCATCTAACCTCCACCAACCAGCGGGAAAATCGCCACGATATCGCCGTCCTTCAATGATTGTCCCAAGTCGGCGTGAACCGCATTAAGCAACAGGATTCCCACCTCTTCTTCGGGAATGTTCAATTCCTGGACAATACTGCCGATAGAAGTTTGATCAGGATAATCCCTGATTTCCTTGTTGAAGCGCCCCGCCTGAAATGAGGCGAAGAGTTTGACGGTTACCTTCATTCTGGTTCTCCCTGTCCTACTCCTGATTGGAAAGAAAATCGTAGTTCCAGTGGCTGCGAACAGATTCAGCTCTTAAATTCAACCTTGAGAAGAATCTCGTCAGTCGGTTCGGACAAGTGAATTTTACATTTCAAGCTAGCGGGATCAATCTGTCGACTGCCAAGAATGGCGGTGCCTAAACTATGCCAGAAGCTATCGCCTTGCTCGTCCAAAAGTGTTCTTAGCCCGTCGCTCGACAGCATTACACCCTGAGCCAGAAACGTTGCACCCAGCTCTGCCATCACCATATTGAAAAGTTTGATCCTGACCTTTCCGGCACCACCCTTTTGTTGTTTTTGGTCCTGATGGCTAATAGTTCCACGCATTGCGGCAAGATGACCTCCGCGACGCATGGTGGCGCCAACTAACCCCGGCATTGCCGAGGAAAGGGCAATCGTGGAACCATCTTTGACATAAGACGATTCCGGATCATCAACAGGTTTATAGTCAAGGAACAAAGTCGTAATGCGCTCGACAACATAATCTTCGCCAATGCCGAACTGGCAAGTCAACAGACTCATGACACTGCAACCAACCTCAGCTTGCAGCCAGACACCCCGTTGCAGCAGCGGGAAAAAAGCTGGCAACTGTTCCAGAGGCAGAATCATGCGCAGTGTCTGTTTTTCAGTCATAAACACTAATCCTTTAAGTGTAAGGTTAATGATAAATATCGTTAGTTGGTCTGAATCAATCAAGGAAAAAGAGGGGAGGCCTTATATCGGGCTTCCCCTCTTATACAGCTTACAACTCAAAATCAATCCCAGTTGTAAACGCCATCCAGTTCCGCATCAGTGACCGCGAAGGTGATGTTATGCGGTGGCAATTTTTCAGTCTTGAAGAAACTTGGCAAGCGATCATCCTGAGGACCGAATCCGGCACCCTTGTTGAACTCACGTTCCAGCGATAAGACCTTTTGACCCAGAGCAACAACAGCGTCACCGGTCATCTCTATCCCGTAGAAGGCACCCAGCATGTCAAGCATTGCCTGGAAGGTTTCTGGCTGGTCCAGAATCGGGAAAGCTATGAAGAGACACAGCCCTGTGGAATCAATTGCAGTGGTCGCAATCTGCAGGTTGCGTGACAATTCAATCTGTCCTTCTGGTTTCAAAGGATCGACATCACCACCAACCTTCATAATGTTGGTTGCAACAGCATAACCAGCAGTGTGGTCCGCACCTTGTGTGCTGGTTGCGTAGGTCACGCCGATTCCTTGGACCGTCCGTGGGTCATAAGCTGGCAACGCCTGACCTTTGACAACAGGGACACGCTCGACGCCGAAGGCCTTGCCTGTCATCTCTGCGCCGCCTCCGAGGATACGCCCTATTCCAGTGCCCTTGCCGACTTCGTCCCGCACCAGACGGATCGCGCCTTCACAGTCACCGAATTCAATCAGCCCACCGTCCATAGCGACGCCAACGGCAACGCCCATCTCGATTGTATCGACGCCAATGTTATCGTCCCAATAGTCCAGTGTGGCAATAGTATCCAGATCGTTGATACCACAATGGCCACCATGGGACCAGACAGTTTCATACTCAGGCTGTTTGGTCAGATAGTTACCATCCTTGTCGTTGTAAATTCCGGAGCACTGAATGACACAACCACGATGGCAGCCGTGGGTCGCTTTTCCGCCTCGACTGGTTTCCAGCTCAGCCTGGGCCTCGCCACTGATTTTCTCAGAACCTTCAAATTGACCGGTTTTGAAGTTCAGGGTCGGGTAACCACCGGCTTCGTTCAGAACATTCGTCAGCACGTTGGTACCGAATGCCGGCAGGCCTTCTCCGGAGACCGGATGCTTACGCAGCCCTTCGACAAAAAGGCGATTGGCGGCCTTGAATTTATCTGGGTCCTGCGCCTGGCGATGCTTGCAACCGGCATCATCAAGGATGATCGCCTTGATCTTTTTGGAACCCATAACGGCACCAACGCCACCTCGGCCGCAATGACGGGTTGGCCGAAGCTCAGGATCGGTACAGGCGATGGAGGCCGCAGCCATCAAGCGCTCACCGGCACTACCGATGGACATATAGGCAACCTTATCGCCGTATTCCTTTTGCAACTTTTCGATCAGCGGATAATTGTCGAGCATCTTATTGCTATTGTCGACGCTGATTTCTACCCGATCCTTATTGATGTGAATTTTGTAGAGGTCATCCCCTTCCGGTCGTCCCTCGATAATAATAGCAGCGTACCCCAAGCGTGCGAGCACCTGACCCGCCTGACCACCTGCGTTTGATTCCTTGATCCCACCAGTCAGGGGGCTTTTGCAGCCAACCGAGATGCGACCGGAAATGGCGGCAGCAGAACCACTGAGCATCCCCGGCGCAATGACCAATTTGTTTTCAGCACCCAGCGGATGACAATCAGGCGGGACTTCCTTGCCGACGATCATCGAAGTCGTTGCCCGGCCGCCAAGAGCAGCAAACTCACCAGCGGTTTCAGTGCTCTGCTGTGGGCCACCAGCGGCCCCCATGTCAATTCTTAGAATCTTGTCCATACCGTTCTCCCTTTTTGAAGTTATGTGCTTAAGTGAAAGACCTTCTCTCCATTCGGGACATAAAGCCGTTTCCAGCTCCCCTTATAGACACTATTGTTACAAGGGAGACCTCGTAGATGACCTGGTTCGAAGTTTTCACTTTCAAATCATGCTTGGATCAACCGCTACCATCTCAAAAGGCAATGAAACCAAAGTGATGGCATTGCATTCTCTACAGCGGGCAGCACTCCTCAGTCGACAATAAAGCGACAATCACTATAAACTAAATTGCAATACAAATGCCACATTTCATAACAGCGGTTTATATTTGAAATACCCTTTAATTTCGGCATATTACATAGTCAGGCAAAACAGCGTGGCTTCATTTAGAGATATCAGCATTGGCCGTCCGGGGAATTTTGATGCAAAAGAAACGAACATGAGAAGGTGAGCAAAGATATAGATGGGTAGTTTTCCCACACTGTAGAGAATTTACCCGCAAGAGCTTGCTAGAAGATTAGAAAAAAACAAGAGTCTGCTGGCCCTTAGGAGCTGTAAACTTCAAGTGCAACTTAGACAAGAAGACATAAGCTAAACCTGCCAAATTGGTTTGCTAAGGATCGGATTCATTAACGCTGACACTTTGCTGGGAAGAAGTAACGAGCACTATGCCCCCTAAAATGGCGACAGAGGCAAAGAAAAGACGAAATGTCGCAGGCTCATTGAGAAGGATAGTACCACCAACTGCTACGATGACCGGTACACTGAGCTGTACTGTGGCGGCACTGGTTGCTTTTAAATAGCGCATAGCTTTGTACCAAACAACATAGCCAAGACCTGAAGCCAATCCCCCCGACAACAGCGCGTACCCAAGTCCGGAGGCGTCAACGGAAAGACGAGGAAGCGTAAACAGACTCAATATTGCACTGAAACCCACAGCTCGTATAAAATTCCCTGCTGTAGTATGCAGCGCATCGTGTGCGCGACGACCGTGTAAGGAATAGACACCCCATGAGGCACCAGCGCCAAGCATCAAAAGAGCACTCCCTATTGGAGGGGTTGCAACCCCTGGCAGAAGAAGATAGACCAACCCGGTGAACGCAAGCAGTAGACCAAACATTTGGTGCTTTTGCAAACGATCTCCAGCATATATACCATAAGAAATCATTGTCACCTGCACCGCAACAAAGAGCAACAAGGCCCCTGTGCCAGCCGGAAGGCTAACATAGGCAAAGGAAAAGCCTGCGGCGTAAGCAAACAAGGCAAACGCCGAGAGCCAGCTGCCTTCAAAGCGGAAGGAACCGTCACGCAGCCTTACGATCAGCCACAGTACCAGCGCTCCAGAGATGAGCCGTATCGAAGTAAAGCTGGCCGCGTCTATGGCCGTGTGGGTGAGGGCCAAGCGGCAGAGCAGAGAATTTCCCGCAAAGGCCAGCATCGCGAATAATGAGAGGACAAAAGCCCGAGTCGTCAGCATAGGTCCTCCGATGGCACTGCTTCAAAAAAGCGTGAATATTTCTCAAGAACTCTGGGATTCAGTGGTATTTGGGCCGCCGCGCCACAATTCCGGCTACGGAGCCGCCTTTACGTGATGGTTCAAACCCTTCTTCGTGAAGCAGAATCTCCCAGTCAGCAAACACCTCAAGGAGCTCTCCAGGCCGCAAGACAAAATCCGGAATATCCGGACCGCCGGCAAAGGGTCCGGCAGAACTGAAGGTGCGAAGAACGATAACCCCACCAGGCCGGACTGCCTTACGGAGCAGTGGTAAGAGTTGCCGATGCAGGTAAAACAAGACCAGGACCAGTTCAAAGGGACCCCTTGGCAGGACGGGATTTATCTCCAAGTCAACCTGCTGGGCGTCAATAGAAAGTTCACGGGATTTGGCTTCGTGACGGAGTTGCCCCAGCGCCTCATCCGAGATATCAATCGCCATGACTCTGAATTGCTGCTCAGCAAGGAAGAGCGCATTGCGACCGGCCCCACAGGCAACATCCAGAGCCCGCCCCCTGGGCAGCAGGGGAAGAACCTTCTGCAGCCAGGGATCGACTTGCCATTTGGTCGTGGAAGTCTTCTCACGCCAGCGGTCATTCCATTTTCGTTGCGTCTCGTTCATAGTATCTATTACTAAACCATTATTGCTTCAGGAAGAACACCGCCAGCAGAGTCAGTCCGATGCCGAGACTCCGCGCGACGGTCATCTTCTCCCGGTAAAGCACAACCGAAAGGATGATGGCGATCACGAAGTGCATCCCGGTCATCAAGGCGATCGCGGACAAGGGACCACTCTCTAATGCTGTCAGAAAGGCGTAGAACCCGAAAAAGTTCAATACCCCCATAAGAATCCCGATGACGACAGCCTCACGCGAAGAATCGTGCTTTCTACCTTGGCCCCATTTCTTACTGATTGCCAGCGAAAAGCCTGTCCCCAGCAAATATGAGAGGGTCATGAAACCGGCCTTGCTGGTGGACAGCACGGCCAGTTTACTGGAGATGGCAGCGACCGCTCCACAAATAATGCAGGCCGCTACAAACAGCAGGCCGACGCGGCGATTACCTTGCCAGCGGGCATCGGTCCTGAGGTCTTGCGCCAACACCACGACCACAGCTAAACCAAGCAGAATGCCGAGCCATTGCAAACTACTCAAGTGTTCACCGAAGTAGACGACCGATGTAACGACCACCACGACCAGACTCAAACGGGTGAGCGGAAAGGCAATTCCTGCCGGCAAATGCCTGAGTGCCTCGATGTGAGAAATCGTCGCCAAAGCAAACGAGGAACTATTGACCAGCGACAGGATCAGCAGGGAAGAAACATTGGTGGGTGTTTCAGCCGAAAGCAAAAATGTCACAGCGCTGAACAGGGTGACAGTCCCCATAAAGACAGCCGTCGTGAGCGATGAGCTGCAATTTCTTTCAGCCGCAACCTTGTTGAGAAACCTCTGAACTCCCAGCAGGAGCAAGGCAAGGATGCTGTAATAATACCAATTCGCCATATCTTCAGTCGCACCCGGTACAGCTCTGACCAGCGTCAGAGATATTTATCGAAGCCCATATGTTGCGCCAAGCGATCAAAATTACGCCCACCCATCCGGAGCAAACGACGCAGACAGGTAAACCCCTCAAAGGGCCAGGCGATACGCTCGAGGCCCGGCTCAGTACACTCCTCACAGGCGGGGAAACGACCGACTTGTCTGCGGAACTGAGCCGCAGCCTTGCCCGACAAGAGTGCGCCTATAGTTACATGCTTGATATTGCCCAGGGCTGTCGGGATGAGCGGGCAAGCACAGACATCTCCGTTGTAATGGACAAAAACCGTGTTGAAACCAGCCGAACACGGCTTTTTCATCTTCTCGGTCTTGAGATATTGCAGCATGGCCTGCCGGTGGCCACTCCAGGCAAAACTCGGGCCTTCATAAAAGTGTCTCACGGCCTGAAGGTCCTTTTCAGACAATCTCAATTCGTCTTTAAGGTCAACATTTCCAAACCGGTTGGGCGTAATAATGCATGGTGAGACGATGGTAAACAGTTCATGTTCTTGTGCAAAACGAGCGATCCGGTCAAGCTCATGTACATTCAACGGTACGATGGTGGTTTTGATACCAAGGATCAGGTTGGGATAAAGGGCTCTCAGGCTCTTCAATCCATCGAGCGTTGCCCGGAACTTCCCCCAGGCGCCTTTATAATTCCTGATCTGATCGTGCTTATCGCCGACAGCATCCATTCCGCATGCCAGCACCAATTCGATCCTCTGTTCGCGCATCGGTTCCACGATCTGGCCGACGATTTGGATGATTCTGTCTGTCAGTAGCCCGTTGGTCGTAATCGCAACCGTTCTTAGCTGCGGGAACGACCCAGGCTTAGCAGCACAGATCCAGGTGAGCAGATCGAGCAGGTCGCGACGCAAAAACGGTTCACCACCAGTGATATCGATCTCCCGCAGATCACCAAGTCCGGGGGAAGACAACAGGTCGAGCCACTCGGACAGTGGCAGATCAGGTACACCGTTCGGGATCTGCCAGATATTGCACATGCAACATTGACAAATACAGCGATGGGTGACTTCCAGACTGATCGCCTGCAGTCCGCTGGATTTCCCTGAATGTTTCAGCAGGCGATAGCGAAATCCGTTGAAAATCAGTTTGGACAGAATGCGAACCGTTTTCATAAGATCACCTAAAAAAACAACAGATTCATGTCAACTGTGAATTACCAATCAAAACACTCTGACCACACATTGAAATGTGGATGGATCACTTTCAAACAGAGGAGTGTGTATCTTTCAGGTTAAGGCGATAACTGGAAAAGTTTTTCAGTTGAAAACAGCCCCAAAAAACCCCCATTCCATACGAAAGCTGTTCAAGAAAATAATACAGGTAGAACGCAGCAAGTGCCATACTCGGGTTGCGTACGCGATAATCCACCAAACCAACACCAAGAATGCAACACAGGAGCAAAAGACCGAGGGGGGGATAGAGAAATACCAGTAACAAGAAAGGCAATAGATAATAACGAAGCAGATGATAACCAAGATAATAGCCAAGACTACCAACGGCCCGTCCCCGAGCCAACAGGACCTTCAAATGAGAGAGTTGAAGACCTTGTTTACGTATCTTGCTCGTGGTTGAAGCGGCGTCAACCAAGAACAACAGAAATGCAGCGGGGAGGAGCAGAAGCGACTGGAAAGTCAAAGCCCCTACCAGGAGGCAAAGGATAGTCGCCAGCATCGGGGGAATAAACATCTTCTTCCCCCGAACGGGATGGAGTTGCTGAAGCAGGCCCTCAGAAGTTCCATAATCGAAGCGCCGCTTCATAAAAGGCCACAGGATACTACGATGGGCATGAAAAACTGTCCCCTTGGGCAGGTAAACAATTTTCCAGCCAGCATCTCGTATCCGCCAGGTCAAATCAACATCCTCGCCGACATGTAATTCAGAACGGAACCCATTCGCAGCAATAAACGCTTCTTTTCGCATCAGCAGATTACAGCTGGGGAGGTAGAAAGTGTCGCCCCCTTGGCCACCAGACATTTCACGACGGCCCAGATTCAAGCTCGACATGACGGCTTCGTAACGATCCAGAGCAGACTCGGTGAACATACCATCGACCCAGCCACCAACAGCCGCAACATCAGTTGAGGCAAACACCGGCAAAAGGTCGGTCAACCACTGCTTCGAAGCGGTACAGTCAGAATCAATAAAGGCCAGAATCTCCCCGTTGGCAACTGCAGCGCCTTTATTACGGGCCAGAGCCGGGCCACCAGCAACTACGCCAGATTCAACCAGAATCGCACCAAGTTCTTTAGCGACCAGAGGCGTATTATCGGTGCTGCCGTCATCGACAACTACGATTTCAATTTTTTCCTGAGGATATTCGAGTTCTTTCAGGGAAGTGAGGCAGTTGCGCAGATCGTCAGCACGATCTTTCACTGGTATGACAACAGTGACGGTGGGAAAATCCGCAGGAGAGTCAAGACTCGGCCACTGCCTCTCGACAAATCCCCGCTTGGCCAGGGTTTCCAAAGCCTTGGCCTCGGCATCTGACGCAGGAGTGAGCCAATCCTTCTCCATCCGCAGAGCCAGTAACAGCAGCGATGGGTTCAAGCGCACCATGCGCAGCGGCCTGGATGCTACAAGAGAGCCACCATCAGAGGATTCCTCTATGCTGATACCCTCTGCCAGCCGATAGATCACGTCTCGTTACCACCGATCAGCCCTTCAGCTGTAAAGATATTGAACAGCATCTCAACTGTCTGCTCGGTAGAGACCGCGTGAACTTTGCCCTCCCGCGGCTTAAGACCACCAGACAACAGGGCAAGAATCCTTTCAAAAGCAGGCAAATTTGCATCGGGAGTCACAATGCGTTGTGGATTGACCCGAGGGAAACTGCATTTGTCTTTACCGAGCAGAGCTCCGGATGCGCCAAGAACAGAGAGTGGCAGACCTAGGTCTGCCTCATTCCAAACTTCAATTTCCATATCAAGAGAGTTTATCAGCGCATCCTGTGCGGGATAGCGCGGCTCGCAACTGGTCGCTTCAAACAAGAGCGTGCAAGGTATCTTAGCCATGACCCGCTGTCGTGCACCCCGATCACTTTTACGCAACACCGCGACCTTGCCAGCGCTGCATTCAACAGCCAAGGCAGAGGTTACATATGGAATCCCGAGGTTCGCAGCCGCTAGTGCGGGCGCCGGGTCGCCGCCACGATCGAGCAAGCCGCTACCTGTAAAGATAAGCTCCGGCTTGAGAATATAAACTATCCGAGCCAAGAGATGTGCTTCGGAGACCGTATCGCCCCCTTGAAAAGCCGTGTTCCAGACTCGTAGAGCACGACCTGCCCCCATGGAAAGCGCCAGGCGCAGATGGTCATCAAGCCGATTGGGCCCTATGGCAACCGCCGTCACCGTCCCGTTATTACTTTCGGCCAACTGTAGTGCTATCTCAAGCGCACATAGGTCCGCCGGGTTGGCGATACGACGCAGGCCGCGCTCGCGCACCCCGTAACCATCAGCAGTCAATCTCACCGGTGGTTTTGGATCGCAGGTTTCTCTAAGGAGGACCAATATCTGTGTAGATTTTTTCACCATGATGTCTTCTCCTCTCTCAAGTCATTCGGTATGAGACACCGTAACCGCCACGGGGGTAGCGCCAAAGGGTAAACGCCTTCTTCTCGCACACCACATAGCAAGTCCCGCACTCAAGACAACCATCATGGACAAACGTCATTTTTTGCTCTTCTTCCGACCAGGTATAACAACGAGCCGGACAAGCATTGACACAGAACCTCTGGTCGCACTCTTTACACATGCTCTCATCAAGAACGATATGAGGATCACGATCTATATTGAAGCTCGTGTAATCAAAGATTTCATCAAGATTGATGTTCATAAGGATCTCCAGCCGGAATAGACATCGGCCATCAGGTTTTTCAAACCGACTTTTTCTTTTACTTTACGCAACAGCATTTTGGACATGCTTGCTTTAGGGGTGCCATCGATACGGTAAATCTCGTCCATTATGCTACAAATGAGTTCTGGATACTGACTGAAAATGCGGTCGTTATGCAGCATCTGCGGTGAGCGTTTGTAAAGCTTGAGATCTTTGAGGACAAAACTTTCCTCCAGCATTTTTCGATAGACAGCCAGACCTGACTTACTGAAGTCATTGTTCTGGTGTGCCTCAATTGCTGCCTTGCCCGCCAGCACTCCAGACTGAGCGGCCAAGTTGATCCCTTCAAGATTGAGTCCGGTGATGATGCACATTGCAGCAGCATCGCCAGCGACCATGATCCCATCACCCACGAGTTCAGGCATCATCTCGTAGCCACCCTTTGGCACCAGGTGAGCTGAGTATTCAAGCAGCTTGCCACCTTTAAGAAGCTTGGCCACTTGCGGCTGCTGCATCAGCGCATTGAGCAGATCGTACGGTGTTTTGTCCTTCTCGTTCAGGCTCGCCAGCTCCAGAACCATACCAAGCGACAGCGAATCATAATTGGTGTAGAGAAAAGTGCCACCGCGAACCCCGGACGTACAACCGACGATTTCCTTAGAGGCGCCCTGGTCACAAACCAGACCGAAGCGGTCGTCGATCACTTCCTTGGGCATATCGATCAACGCTTTGATACAGACCCCTTGGGTGGCCGTATTGAATTCGGCACTCCGCAAGCCCGCCTTTTTTGCTACAAAAGAGAGGACACCGTCTGCAGCAATCACCACGGGGGCTCGCAGTTCCGCGCCATCACGCAATAAGGTTACACCAGTAATCTTGCCTTTTTCGATGATCACGTCATCAACAGTCGAGCGGGTCAGCAAGGTAGCTCCGGCCTTCACCGCTTCCTCTGCCAACCAGTTATCAAATTTAGGGCGAAAAATAGTGTAGCCGTTGTAAGGAGGACTATCGGCTTCTTCGCTATCGAAGCTGACGTTAAAACTGGACCCTTCAGTTATGAAGGAGATGTTCTTTTTGACAATGTGACGCTCCAGTGGGGCCTGATTCCAGAAATCTGGAATGACCTCTTCGAGAGCCGGCATCCGGTGAAGCACGCCACCAAACATATTTTTCTCGCCGGGGAAAGAGCCCCTTTCCAGCAGGGCAACCTTGAGACCGGCCCGCACCATAGTCAGGGCTGCCGACGAACCGGCAGGACCGGCACCGACGACTATCGCATCATATGTGCGTTTCATGCGGCACCTCCTGTCGCTGCTTTAACACGTTCAATCAGGAGAGGCAGCACGTCGCGTAGATCGGCGACAAACCCTTCATCTGAATTGGGGAAAATCGGTACTTTTGAGTCAATATTGACCGAAACAAGCTGTTTTGAATCCTTGATCCCGCCAAGATGATGCATTGAACCTGAGATTCCCAAGGCCAAATAGAATCGCGGGGAAACAGTCTTCCCCGTCTGCCCAACCATGCGCTCAAAACCGGTGAATCCGAGGTCGTAAACGGGCCGCGTTACACCAAGGGAGGCATTAAGGAGCCGGGTTAACTCCTCAACCTGTGCAAAGGTTTTCTCGTTGCAACCAAGACCGGCACTGATAATCACCTCGGCTTCGGAGACATCGACGGTTTGCGGATCTGGTGGAATCCGCTCGATGATTCGGGTCAACCCAGTCTCGGTTGGCACTGACGGTTGCCAGCGATTGATCTGAACCTTGCAGTGCTGCATAGTCGGCATCACCACCGCGCTCAACACCCGAGGACTGATTGTGAGGACCAGCGAATCGCTGCCGTCCCAGATTTTGGTTTCAGCAACCTGTGCGCCCAAAATCTGCCGGGTCAATTTCAACACCTTGCTGTTTCCAGTGTAAGCGATCGCCTCTGTGAAAAGAGCACAGGATCTCTCTGAGGCCAGGAAAGGGGCCAGAGCTTCTCCCAAATCATTATGAGGAAGCAGAAGCAGTTTGGCCCTAAGCTCCGATGCCGCCTGAGCAATGAGCTTTCCCTGCATCTCAATGGAATCTCCAACACCATCAGGACCTTCGATCAAGGTGACCTGATCCGTCCCATAAGGGGCGAAGCCTTCGATTGCATCATCGTTGTCGGTGGCAAAGCTGAGCACGGCCCAGTTGCAATCTAGAGTTTTCGCCAGCCTGGAGGCTTCCGACAAAATACCTTTACCGGCATCATCCAGCTCGCCATCTGGCAAGTCCACAAAAACCAGGATTTCAACCGAGGGCGTTGCCTCCTGAAGGTTCCTTCCAACCATCAGATTTCCCTCCCCACCTTGTGGCCTTCCCAAATGGCCATATCGACCTTACGGGGGGCAACACAGTCACCAATTCGGTGGAGTTCTTTGACCTTACCCTTCAGCGCGAAGTAGAGATCTTCATCAACCTCCTGCCCCATCGCCAGGACAATCGAATCGTATCCAGTCCACTCGTCCCAAGCATTTGAGTAGACATTAAAACCTTTGATCGTTTTCTCGCCGATCTCACCTGAAACTTCCATAACGGCAATATCAGGAGTGAAATGAACGCCTTTGCCCAGTAGCCGCTGGCGAGTCAGATACAGGTCCTGAGTCGGACCGAGTTCCGCACCAATAAAGAGACTTGAGCAAATGATGTGCACCTTTTTACCTTGGTCAGCAAGGAACTCAGCGGTTGCCGTAGCCCGGTGATGACCATCGTAGTCGATTAAACAGACCTTCTCGCCCAGATCATCCACGCCGTCATCCAGTACCTGCCAGACATTGTAGACGCCTGGTCCATCCGCGCCGCCCACGGGGTGGGCTTTAGGCTTGCTGCCAGTGGCGACGATAACCGCATCGGCCTGAGCTGCAATCACCTGCTCCGCGGTGATCTCAGACTCTAATTCCACCTTGACACCAGCCTTGTCAACCTGCTCTTTCTCGTTACGAATGATGACACCAAACTCATCACGCCCTGCCCCCTTCATTGCGGTAAGCACCTGACCACCTAACGTTTCGTTGCGATCATACAGGGTAACGTCGTGGCCACGACGGCCAGCCATCTTCGCCGCCCACATCCCACCGGGACCACCACCAACCACCATAATCTTCTTCTTGACCTGTGCTGGCTTGAGTGTGCCTTCGCCCCATTGCTTTTCCAGTCCAACCGCAGGGTTCTGTACGCAGCCAAGAGTTCGGTTGACTCCCATTCGACCGATACAGCCCTGGTTGCAGGCGATACAAGAGCGAATATCTTCCAATCTTCCCTCTTCGGCCTTCTTCGGCAGATAGGGGTCACAGATCAGAGCTCGACACATGCCGATCATGTCAGCCTGACCTGCGGCCAGGACCTTCTCGGCCATCACCGGATCGTTGAGCCGTCCGGTACAGAACACTGGCAGGTCAACCTTCTCGCGGATCCCGGCAGCCAATGGAATGGTATAGCCGAGTGGTGTGTGCATTGATCCTTCGACCAGGTAGAGATTGTAGAAGGTGGCTATCGATAGATCGACAAAGTCGATCAAGCCACTGGCCTCAAAAAGCGCACAGATCTCCTGGACCTGAGCCAGATCGAGGCCACCGGGAATCATCTCATCGGCGCACATACGGATGCCAAGGGTGTAATCGTTGCCTACAGAATTGCGCACAGCCTCGATGAACATCAATGGGGCACGCATACGATTTTCCAGGCTTCCGCCAAATTCATCCTGGCGCTGGTTTGTTAGCGGAGAGAGGAACTGTCGAGCCAGGCTGGAGTGGCCGAACTGCAACTCGATACCGTCAAAGCCTCCTTGGCGAACATGCTCGGCGCTGATAGCGAAGAAACGACAGACCTCTTCGATGTCTTCAATCTCCATCGCCTTGGGGGTCTCGCGAAAAAGAATGTCCGGCACCGGGCTCGGCGCCCAAACCGGTAGCCGCGAAATACTGCCGTCGCACTGCTGTCCGTTGTGGTTGAGCTGACAGAACATCTTGGTGTCATATTGATGCACGTAATCGGTAATTTTTCTAAAACCAGGAATGACTTCAGGATGGAACGCCTCAACCAACTTCTCATAGGCGGTATCGGTGGGATGGACACTCATCTCTTCGGTAGTAATCAGCCCCGCACCGCCCTTGGCCCGCTCACCCCAGTAGTACATGTGCTGTTCACTTGGCATGCATTTTTCTGCAAAGTTGTCAAGTGCGGCTGGAATGAAATACGATTTTTCACTTCCACCTTACCGAGCTTCTGAGGTGAGAAAAGATTTTGGAACATCATGGTTCAGGTCTCCTGATGAATTTTACCGACTATATCCTGGTGGATCATACCGATCCTAAATTAGGGCGAGGCAAGCCTCGCCCTATCTGAACATGTTCAATCAACACGATACTGGTCGCCTCGACAAGGTTAAGCTGCAACCACCTCTGCTTTTGCATCCGCAATTGAGGTCACGCAACGCTCAAGACACTCCGGGTCGCCTCCCTCAATATCGTCCTTCAAATGATAGGCGACCGCCGGGCAGCCACCGTGACACTGATCAAAGCGTTGACAGTCCTCGCAGGAATGAATCCGTAACCCACGAAAAGATTCGAAAATCTCCGAATCGTCCCAGATCTGCTTAAAGCTATTCTCTCTTAGATCTCCCGCTTCAAAACGATCACTTTGTAAAAACGCACAGGGGTAGACCTTACCGGTCGGACCGACACAACAGGTCAATTTGGCGGCACCGCAAAGGTTCAGGCCCAGGCCCTGCCGCTCCTGTGAAGTCAGTGAGAAGAAGCTGTCGCCGGTACGGATATTCTCGTTTTCAGACAACCAAGCGGAGAAGTCTATCAACTGCGAGGGTGTTGGCCGCAGCGCTTCCCAATTGTCCGCACCCCGACCTGACGGCCGGAAGCGACTGATCCGCAGGGTCACACCGAGTTGATTGGCGAGGTGTTGCAAATCCTGTATCTCGTCGGCATTGTCAGTGGTCAGCACGGCGTTGATACTGGTAGGTATTGGTGATTGCGCAAGCAGTTCCAGGGCATTGAGAGCAGTATCATAAGTGCCCTTACCGCGGATCGCCTCGCATGTTTCTTTTTTTGCTCCATCCAGACTGACCTGTATGGCCATCATGCTGGTACGGGAGAGCCGCTCGACCAGTTCAGAGGTAAATAACGTTCCATTGGTCGAGATGCAGGTCATAATCCCTCGGGCATGACAGGCATCAATAATTTGTAAAAAATCGGGGCGCATGAACGGCTCGCCGCCACCAAAGTTAATCTGGAAAACCCCTTCCTGGTGCAGTTCTTCAACCAGGGCAAGGGCTTCAGCAGTGGTTAGTTCATTGACCGCTGGCTCAGCAGAGGATGATAGACAATGACGGCAACGCAGGTTACAAGCCAGAGTCACTTCCCAGGTCAGGTTTACCGGAGAGCGCAAGCCCTGTTCAACAAATCTATTGCTCACGGAGGAACCCCCTTTCCAGCAACTTGACGATAAAGTTCTGCAGCACATTTGTTTGCTGCTCGGTTAATCCCGCCGGAAGATCGTCCTTGCTGCGCATTGATTCGAAATGATCTGGAGCAAGAAGACTACCGGTTTCGGCAAAAAGGAGGCGCGGTCCCCGTATATCGTAAAACAGGAGACCGAACCCCTCTTGCCGAACGCGGCAGGCGGGATGCAGAGTAATGCCTGCCGCTGCCATCTCAGTACACCCCGCAGATGCCATCGATAGCGAGCTCTTCAACCTGAATTTCTTCCAGAACCTGAGGCTCTTCGTTACAATTTTCCTTTTCTTGCGTTTCTTCTTCAAAATGCTTTTCCATTTTCTGCTCCTTCGTTAAATATGTTTTTGCGCAAATAGCTGTTGCGCACGGTTAATCTCACAACGTTGCAACGGTGATGCCAGAACAAAACAATGGTTTATTGCTGTATTTTAGGGGGTTAAAAAAGCCGACAGAAAACGCCCGCACAATCAAAGTGTGGAGAAACGCGACATATATCAAACAGGAAGCGAGGCAAAAGGAATGCCCATGTGTTGCGTTTTTCTACAATGAGAGTTTTGTCTACAGAACCAGATCGATCCACGATCTGTTTTTATGGTAACACTTGGGATTATGATGAATAAAAACAGAAAAAAATATTTCACATACCATCTTTGAGGTAAAATAATCCTCAGAGTGTCAACCTCTGAAACGATAAGAGCTCTACTAACACATCACAATTCAAGACACGATCAACGGAGCAAGCATGCTGACACAGAGTTCTCATTGCTCATTTTGCGGCTGCAGGTTCACCGCAGAGCACTGGCCAAGAACTTGTTGCGAGTGCGGCAACACAACCTACCAAAACCCGACGCCGGTCGTCGTTCTGCTGTTACCAATCGCTGCGGGCCTCGTTGTGATACGGAGGAACACCGAACCACAAAAAGGGACCCTTACACTCCCCGGAGGGTATATTGATCTGGGCGAAACCTGGCAAGAAGGTGCAAGGCGGGAGTTGTTCGAAGAAACCGGTATCGACATCACTGTCGGAGAGATCAGCCTGTATGATGTCCAGAATGGTCTGGACAACACACTTGTAGTCTTCGGTCTTGCGACAAAACAATCCCCAGACAAATTAAAGCCGTTCAGTTCAAAGGAAACCCAGGAGGTTGTGTTGATTGAAGAACCGATAGAACTGGGCTTTTCGATGCACACCGATGTGATGAGACGATTTTTTAAGGAGCACAAACACCCAATCAGAGCTTTGGTGAAAAACTAAAGGCAGTTCGTTCCAATGTCCAAAAACTTTACTGGGGTATGCACTTAACTCCACTGCATACAAGATGCAGCGATAGTTAGGCTGAAAAATTGCTCACGCGTACCTAAGAGACCCACAGAAAAGTCTGCTAATGGCTTACTAAAATCTCCAGTCTATTTAGGAAAGAGTTGCGGCAGGATATATAGTAAACCGTTCCAGCGGCTTCAGGTTATTACTGTTAATCGTGACTTATGAGAAACCGACATTTGTGTTTATCTAGCGCGGGGAGTGATATATAGCTTGGCTAGTCATGTATCGCCAAGACTCCTTCCTCCACTCCGATCTAAAACCTTACGTGACCTATATTTATCTTAAACCCCAGCAATCAAGGAGAACACACACGGGATGAAGTTAGGGCACTCTATCGCTGGTTTTCGGAGATTCGAGTGAGCCTTAACCAACAATAGTTAAGGAGTCCTATCATGTTAACTAAAAACTTACTTATAGGTATGCTTACTTTTTTCTTCTGTCTCGGCTTAGCCGGAACAGTTTTCGCTGGAGACAGTAATGAACCCTACGCTTCCCTTACTGAAAGCGATGACATCGATTCCAACACCTCTCTGTCTCCATACATGGACAGCGTTATCATTGAGTCAAGAGGGTCTGCAAGCACGGGCTGCACCATGTACTGCTAAATCGATTCTTTCCCTGGCTTTAGTGTTATGCGAAGCCATCGAGAGCTGTGCGGTGTTGATTTGAAACAAGTCATCT
>Ga0224504_10000376_pt1 | contig 19984 bp, 14 predicted proteins | sample SF_Oct11_sed_USG_3_FD_170160 | JGI IMG/M metagenome (GOLD analysis project Ga0224504, IMG submission 170160) | Sediment microbial communities from San Francisco Bay, California, United States - SF_Oct11_sed_USGS_24 | ecosystem: Environmental > Aquatic > Marine > Sediment | place: USA... | reverse complement strand
CTATCTATTCATTTGCTCAAAATACTTTACCATCTGATTTTCAAAAAAAAAATTCAAGGATTTTTTTTGACCTTGAATTTCGGCAATGAAGCGATTTTGAGAACTATGATTAGACTTTTGAAGACAACACAATTACTTTTGAAAGAAAGAAAAACATTCATAAATTAAGCAGCGGAAGGGCTAAAATGGATGTAAAAACAATACGTGGTTTTTAATATCACAAAATGGGAGATTCTGAAAAAGGAATCGAAGTGCCAGAAGAAGCATTAGAACTGAACAAAAACAATTCCTTTTCCTTAAAAAAATTTAGGTATTATTTCCTATGACCTCGAAAATTTCAATATGGCTTGTGAACTTATTTAATAAGCTTAGCTAATTGAGTTGTATAAGCTACCCGTATACGTACTACATGTAATTGGCGGTTTATTATTTACAAAAATGTTTAAAAAAACAGGTTCGTTTTGCTATAAAAAAGTGGGTTTCCAATTAATTGAAAACCCACCTTATTAAAAGTAACATATTTTTTTTACATTGTCCAAAGCAACTTCTTCAGCTTCTATGGACATTAATGTTGCTATTCATATCATTTATAACTAGCCCAAATAGTCTTCATTTATTTTAGTTTCTAATATTAAAAGAAGGCTTGAATGCCGTAGGTTCCTTTTAACATTCCAACAGAAAGAACCGCTACTACACAAATAATTAATATACTTAAAGGAATAATCAATCTATCTGTTTTAGAGAGATTCTTTCCTCTCCCTTTATCACCAATTAATCCATTATTATCTAAAAACATTGCCAATGCCCAAGCCAATACAGGATTTGTTACCATTGCTGTAAAAATAACAATACCGGCTGCTTGCGCACAAGAACTTTGTTTAACCATTTGAATACCCGCTTCAATCATTGGTAAAAATACACCTACAAGTAATGCTATAGCTCTAACGGGTGGCCAAACTGCCACATCCATAGGAAATCCTAAAATAGCGATTGCCATCACCATTAAGCCTAACAGAATTGCTCCACCGGGAATTGGTCTTTTCGCAATGGCAGCAGGAATCATATATGTACCCCACGAAGAAGTAATGTTTCCTCCTCCAACGGCGGTTCCCACCATTTGTCTAACAGAACACATTGTCATTGTATCATCAACATCCATCAACACTTTTTCCGATTTTTTAGGGTAATTCATTTCTTGAAAAATACGATGTCCCAAGAAATCTGGAGACCACATTGCTACTGCTAAAATTGCAAAAGGTAAAGAAGCTATAAAATGTTGTGCTCCAGGCAAACCAAGCATCCATCCTTCCTCTGTGCTACCCCACCAATAAACAGGGTTCAGATTTGGCAATCCCATTTCTGTAGTAAACTGAAGATCAAAGCTAGCCCCACCAATTAAGGCAATTGCCAAAGCTGTAATTGCACATGCGGGAATAGACAACCAACGTTTATCAATTCGAGCAAGATAGCTGTATAAAAGCACGGTAACTCCTAAAATAATTAACCCAAGAACTCCCATAGAACCGGCTTCAACGGTTGTTGATTCAAGTCCCTTACTCCATGTTTGCATTGTTCTAATTTGGCCCAGTGCGCCAGTAAAACCCAAAAATATTAACAATCCACCTGCAACCCCTTTACTTGTTAAATTTACCAAGCGAGAGCCACCTTTAAATAAACTCAGTAGTAGTCCAAATATACCAATTAAAATAGCCAATGCCAATGGGTGAGCTCCAGCCAAAGCAATACTAGCAATAAGCGGAATCATAGGGCCATGATTTCCAGCCAAATTGGCTCTAGGATTGAAAAAACCAGATGCTAAAATAACAAATAAAAATGCTGGAATTATCATCTCAACTCGTGATACCTCAATGGCAAACTCCTTCCCTAGGTTGATATGTTCCCAAGCCTCTGTTAAACCTTCAGCCCAGGCCATCATAACAGAAGAATACATGGCAATAATACCAAGGGTTCCTGCCAATGCGGGTACTAAATCTTCCCATTCAAATCTAAAGTCTCTACCTGGAAGGTTTAATTTAAATCTTCTCGGTTTCATTATTTGTAATTCATGATCTAAGTATTCTGATCTACTAGCAAATTCTGAAGCTGCTTTATGTGATTCTTTATAAGTCTTCATGTGGTTATATTATTGGGGTGTGAAAAGCGTGTTTTTAGTAAATTTATTATTAATAATTAACAGCGTTGTTTCTTATATTAATTTCTTTTTTTACATTATATACCTCTTATAATTTTTTTGAGATTCAAAAAATATTTCAAAGGATATTTGTATAGAATATAAAAATGAAGGGGAATTTGTACTGTTAGATTCGCTTTAAATTATTGATTTATTTACTTGTTATTTTGTATTTCTGTAAGGTTTTATGACAATAAAAAAGCGTGTTGAAATAAAAAAACATTAGTTAATTTTTACTTCTTTAAAATATTTTTTCAAAATTTCAGTGGCTTCTTCAATTTCTTCAGGGGTATTTTCACGAGCATCTTTTAATTGATATTCCCAGCCCAAGGTTTCCCACTTATGAATTCCTAATTTGTGGTACGGTTGGATTTCAATTTTTTCAATAGTTTTATAATCCTTAAAATGTTCACCCATTGCATGTAACAACTCAGGTTTATTTGTAATCCCTGGAATTAATACATAACGCAACCACATTTTTTTTCCTGAAGCTTCTCTGTATCTTGCAAAATTAAAGGTGGTTTCTTTCAAACGCATGCCAGTTATATACTCATAACCTTCTTCCGTCATATGCTTGATATCTAACATTACCAAATCGGCATATGTATCAATCAGCTCTTTGGTAAAATTATTTAAAACCCTACCATTGGTATCAACATTGGTATGAATACCTTCTTCTTTTAAACGTTTAAAAAAAGGAATTAACCCTTGTGCTTGCAATAAAGGTTCACCACCAGAAACTGTAACACCGCCCATTTTTCTAAAATAAGGCTTCATTCTAATGGCCATTTTAACCAAATCTTCAATCTCATATTCCATCCCTCCTGACGTTTCAATAGTATCAGGATTATGACAATACAAACATTTTAATTTACATCCCTGTAAAAAAATAACCAAGCGAATACCCGGACCATCGTGTGTTCCGAAAGATTCTATTGAATGTACTCTTAATATATTTGAAGTTGTTTTGATAGAATTGGATTTAGATTTAAAGTGTCCAAAATGTTAATTACTTAATGTTTTGGACACTTATTTATAATACAAAAATTTATTTACAATTACATTGATTCGTGGAACGAACGTGTAATTACTTCTAATTGTTGTTCTCTTGTTAAACGCACAAAGTTCACTGCATAACCAGAAACACGAATTGTTAATTGTGGGTATTCTTCTGGACGTTCCATTGCGTCAATTAACGTTTCTTTATCCAATACATTTACATTTAAATGTTGTGCATTGTTTAAGAAATAACCATCAATTGTTGCTGTTAAGTTTTCAATTCTTTCTTCTTCATTTGCGCCTAACGATTTAGGTACAATTGAGAAGGTATTTGAAATACCGTCTAAAGAATCTTCATAACTAATTTTTGCAACAGAGTTTAACGATGCAATTGCGCCATTTTTATCACGTCCGTGCATTGGATTTGCTCCAGGAGCAAAAGCCACCCCGTAAGCTCTACCATCAGGAGTTGCTCCTGTTTTTTTACCGTATGAAACATTTGATGTAATGGTTAATACAGACATTGTTGGTGTTGCATTTTTATACACTGGTAATTGTTTCAATTCAGCGTTGAAATCAGCAACAGCATTTGCTGCAATCGTATCCACTTTATCATCATCATTACCGTAGCAAGGGAATTCTCCTTCAATTTTAAAATCTACCGTTAATCCTTCTTCATTTCTAATTGGTTTTACTTTTGCATATTTAATTGCAGAAAGTGAATCTGCTACAATTGATAAACCTGCTATTCCGTAAGCAATATTAATACCTGGGTTGGTATCTATCAATGCCATTTGAGCTTTTTCGTAATAGTATTTGTCATGCATATAGTGAATAATATTCATAGAATCGTTATACACACGTGCAACTTCTTTCATCGCTATTTTGAAATTAGCCATTACTTTATCAAAATCTAAATACTCATCGGTATAGGCAGGAATTCCGCTAACAACTTCTTTTCCTGTAAACTCACAACGACCAGCATTTACAGCTAATAACAATGTTTTAGCTAAATTTGTACGTGCTCCAAAGAACTGAATAGATTTTCCTAATTCTTGGTAAGATACACAACAAGCAATTCCGTAATCATCAGATCCACGGCTAGCCACCATTAAAGTATCATTTTCAAATTGAATTGATGAGGTATCAATAGATACTTTAGCACAGTATTTTTTAAAGTTTTCAGGTAAATCACTTGACCATAATACAGTCATATTTGGTTCTGGAGACGCTCCTAAATTGTATAAAGTATTTAAAAAACGGAAAGATGTTTTTGTAACTTTACTTCTTCCATCAGATAACATACCACCAATAGCTTCCGTAACCCATGTTGGATCTCCTGCAAAAATTTCATCGTAAGCAGCCATTCTTAAATGTCTTACCATACGCAATTTCATCACAAACTGGTCAATATACTCTTGGGCTTCTACCTCAGTAATTACACCATTATTTAAATCTTCCTGAATATAAATATCTAAAAATGTAGAAACATTTCCTAAAGACATAGCTGCTCCATCTTGCTCTTTTACAGCTGCTAAATAAGCCATATATGTCCATTGAACTGCTTCCTGTGCGTTTTCTGCAGGGCGACTTAAATCAAGATTATAAATCTCTCCTAATTTAATCATTTCCTTTAACGCTTTTATTTGCTCTGCTACTTCTTCACGTAAACGAATAACAGCATCACTCATTGGCCCAGTAATTGCCGCTTGATCTGCTTTTTTAGCTTCAATTAATTTATCAACACCATATAAAGCAATTCTTCTGTAATCACCAATAATTCTTCCACGTGCATAATTATCAGGTAAACCTGTTAAAAATCCTAATGAACGGAATTTTTTAATTTCTGCTGTATAAGCATCAAATACACCATCATTATGTGATTTTACATATTTAGAGAACAGGTTTGTTAAATTTTCATTTGCCTCAACATCATGTTCTGATAATGCTTGTTGAACCACTTTAAAACCTCCAAAAGGTTTCATTGTTCTTTTCAACAACTCATCTGTTTGTAAACCAACAATTACTTCATTTTCTTTATCTATATACCCAGCTTCAAACGCTCCAACAGTAGATATTGTCTCTGTGTCGATTGAACGCACACCATTTCTATCTCTTTCCTCTTTTGTTGCCGCCTTACAAATATCCCATAACTTATTTGTTTTCTCACTTGGCCCCACTAAAAATTCGTGTGTACCCTTGTAAGGTGTTATGTTCTTAATTACAAAATCTCTTACGTTAATTGCTTCTTGCCAAACACCACTTTTAAAACTTACTTTGATCATATTCTAGTTATTAATTATTGTAAAAAAATCATCTTTAATTTTCGCGACAAAAATACGAAGTATTCTCTCTAAACACCTCATAAATAAAGATGAAATTGACACTTACTCAATGCTTTTTTTACTAAAACGTTTGAAACCTAGGGCTTACATAAATAAATTCGTAAAAAAACATCTTCCCTGCACCTTACAAATATCAAGATAGCATATTTCAAAGTTAATTTAGCATATGTTATAATTTCAATTAGTTCAAAAAAAAGACCATAAATCATCAATACCGCAATTAAGACTTAAAATAAATGGCTAAAAAAATGAATTCCGCAATAAAACAGCAAACACCACTTATAAACTTCTCTGGTTTATTTTATACATAAAAACATCATTTTTGCATAATCAATTATTAATTTATATTTTGCATATATCAACCTAGAATACCTATGACAAAAACGGCATCTCGATTCTTTTATTTTCCTTATTTTCAATTGAGGAGCAAATCACAATCGCTCTTATTTAATTTAAAAAATATCGCGCAATGGGTGGAAATATTTACACCGAAATATTTAGCACTTACCATTGGTATATCACTTTTAAGAAAGGGTCTTAAACCCAAGGTTAAAAAAGAGGTAGTTGACACAAAAAAAAGAATTCCAAGAACTAAAATAAAGAAAATTAAAACTTATTTTTCTTTTCAATCATTCATAAAAAACGAAAAATTAATGCCATACAATCAAACAGAAATTAACCAGATAAACAAAAAATTTGGTCTATGGAAAGAAATAAATAATTTTGAATTGATGCCACTTTTTAAAGTAAAGCACGCTGCTATTAAACACCCCTCAACATTTAATTGATGATATTTTTATACATTAAAAAGTTGTTTCACTTCAAAAAAATCATCCTTGTAAAATCATATTTAATTTTATACTTTGCAACACCTCTTAAAACCAAACCAAATGACAACAGAAATCACACGATTATTCGATTTTGCCCATTACCAATTAAAACATTTTAATTCACCAAAAGCCTTTAACACCAAATACAATGGAGAATGGGTTGCTACCTCTAGCGAAGATTTTATTGCTAAAGGAAATGCCATTAGCCGCGGATTGTTAAAATTAGGCGTTAAACCAGGCGATAAAATTGCTGTTATTTCAACCAATAACAGAACTGAATGGAATATTTTAGATTTAGGAATATTACAAATAGGAGCCATTAACATTCCTATTTACCCTACAATTTCCGAAGAAGATTATAAATATATTTTTAACCATTCAGAAGTAACCTACTGCTTTTTATCTGACACCGAATTGTACACCAAAGCCTCAGCTATTAAAAACGAAGTTGCAACTTTAAAAGAAATTTATTCTTTTGATGAAGTGGAGGGTTGTAAAAACTGGAATGAGATATTCGCTTTGGGAAAAGACGACACCAATCAGGCCGAAGTTGAAAAAATTAAAGCACAGGTAAAAACGGAAGACCTCGCTACTATTATATATACCTCAGGTACTACCGGCAAACCAAAAGGGGTTATGCTTTCTCATAAAAATGTGGTAAGCAATGTTATTGATTGTATGCCACGGCTACCTTTAGAAATTGGAAATATCACCGCTTTAAGTTTTTTACCTGTTTGTCATATTTTTGAAAGAATGATCCATTATTTATATCAATGTGCAGGCGCTTCTATTTATTTTGGTGAAGGCATGGATAAAATTGGAGAAAACATAAAAGAGGTAAAACCTCAATTTATGTCAGTAGTTCCTCGTTTACTTGAAAAAGTATATGATGGTATTATTGCAAAAGGTTCTGAACTAAAAGGCATTAAAAAAATCTTGTTTTTTTGGGCAGTTGATGTAGGATTAAAATATGAGCCTTATAAAGCAAATGGCTGGTGGTATGAACTAAAGTTAGCACTTGCAAATAAATTAATATTTAGCAAATGGAGAGCTGCTTTAGGAGGTAGACTAGAGCTTATGGTATCAGGAAGTGCCGCATTACAGCCTAGACTGTCCCGTATTTTTACTGCTGCAAAACTACCTGTTATGGAAGGCTATGGACTAACGGAAACATCGCCTGTAATTTCTGTAAACATGGTTGCTAATAACCTTTTTAAAATAGGAACCATTGGAAAACCCATTGACAATGTTACTGTAAAAATTGCTGATGATAATGAAATTTTGGTTAAAGGTCCAAATGTTATGCAAGGCTATTATAAAGATCCCGAAAGAACGGCAAGTGTTATATCTGGCGACTATTTTCATACCGGTGATAAAGGTGAAATTGATGCGGATGGTTTTTTAAAAATTACAGGAAGAAAAAAAGAAATATTCAAAACCTCAGGTGGAAAATATATTTCTCCAGCCATACTTGAAAATGAAATGAGACAATCTCGATTTATTGAGCAAATATTGGTGGTTGGAGAAGGGCAAAAAATGCCTGCTGCATTGATTCAACCAAATTTTGATTTTTTACGAGATTGGTCTAAGCGCAAGCATGAACCTGTGTTGCAAAGCAATGAAGATTTAATCCAAAATCCGAGAATTATAAAAAGAATTCAAAAAGAAGTGAATAAAGGGAATAAAAATTTTGGCAAATGGGAAACCATCAAAGTTTTTGAATTAACGCCTGATATTTGGAGCGTAGACAATGGGTTATTAACCCCTACTATGAAACCAAAAAGGGACGAAATTCTTAATAAATACAAGCATTTGTACAATAAAATTTACCCTAATAATCCAAGGTAGTATCCCTAATTTTAATCTGATGACCGTGCTTTAATTTAGCGCAACAACAAAGGTAAATATAAAGCACGATCAAATGAAATTTAAAATATGCTTGCTGCATTTAAAATTCACGTGTAATTAATTCGTATTTAAATCTGTTTTTCTATTTTTGTAGCAAAACCAAAATTTAATAAATGGAACAATTTATAGTATCGGCTCGTAAATATAGACCACAAATTTTTGCGGATGTTATTGGGCAACAAGCCATTACAAACACGCTTGAAAATGCTATAAAAAACAATCATTTAGCACAAGCCTTACTTTTTACAGGACCTCGTGGTGTTGGAAAAACTACCTGTGCTAGAATTTTGGCAAAAAAAATAAATGAGCATGCAGGTGAGACAAGTGAAGATGATTTTGCTTTCAATATTTTTGAACTCGATGCCGCTTCAAACAACTCGGTTGATGATATTCGAAATTTAACCGATCAAGTTCGTATTCCTCCGCAAACAGGAAAATACAAAGTGTATATTATAGATGAGGTTCATATGTTATCTCAAGCTGCATTTAATGCTTTTTTGAAGACCCTAGAAGAACCCCCTGCACATGCTATATTTATTTTGGCTACAACCGAAAAGCATAAAATTATTCCCACCATCCTTTCTAGGTGTCAGATATTTGATTTTAAGCGTATTGGTGTGCTAGATGCTAAAAAATATTTAGAAAAAATTTCGCAAGAAGAAAATATTGAAGCGGAAGATGATGCACTTCATATTATTGCTCAAAAGGCAGATGGTGCCATGCGAGATGCCCTCTCTATTTTTGATAGGGTTATTAGTTTTTCAGGAAAAAAACTAACACGTAAGGATGTTACGGAAAATTTAAATGTACTGGATTACGATGAATATTTTAAAACCACTGGCTTATTACTTGAAAATAAAATACCGGAAGTTTTAGTTCATTTTAACACTATCTTATCTAAAGGCTTTGAGGGTCATCACTTTATAAGTGGACTAGCTTCCCATTTTAGAGATTTATTGGTTGCTAAAGATAAAATTACCATAGATTTATTAGAGGTTGGTGACAATGCTAAAAAAAAATATTTGGTTCAGTCTGAAAAATGTGAACTTCCTTTTTTACTAGAAGGTATTAAGTTGGCAAATGAATGCGATTTAAAATACAAAGGCAGTAAAAACCAGCGACTCCTAGTTGAACTTACTTTAATGCAATTAGCCTCTATCACATTTGATAGAGAAAAAAAAAATAGCAAACCATACATAATTGCGGCGCTTCATTTTAACAATCCACTAACAAAAAAAGCAAGAAAAAAAAGCGCCCCCGCTGCTCAATTAGCAGCACATAAAAAAAATATTGTTCAACAAAATATTCAAGAAACAACAACAAAAAAAACGGCAACTCCTGTTTTAAGCACACGCACTAGAAGACCATCGGCGCTGTCTATAAAAAGTATATCGCGTAAAAAAGAGTTGGATAACACCGAGGTTGTATTTGAAGAAGTAGAAGGGCTACCATCTGATCCTTTTAATGAAGATACTGCTATAAAACTATGGAAACAGTTTACTGAACAATTAATAAAACAAGGCAAAAAAAGCGTAGCATCTATTATGAATGCCAACACGCCAAGAGTAAAAGGAAATGAAATTCATTTTGACTTGCCAAATAAACTAATGAACGATCAATTGCACCGTTCAAAAACACCTTTATTAAAATTCCTGCGAGAACAACTCAATAATTTTAAAATTGAAATTATAGTAGCAGTAAATGAAGAAGAAACTAAAAAGTATGCTTACACGCCTAATGAAAAATATGATAAATTAAAGGAAAAAAACAGCGTTTTAGAATTGTTTAAGAAAACTTTTGATTTAGATTTGTAAATATTGCAAATATAAGTTCTCCTTATAATAAGTAATTAAAATATAATAATTTGGACATAAAAATATTAATTACGTTTTTAGTAGGTTTTTTAATTGTTGCCATTGCAGCCAATCAAATAGCAAAAGTTTTTCAACAAATAAAATTTCCGTTAATCACCGGCCTTATTATTACTGGTATTATTGCAGGCTCTTCTGTTTTAAACTTTATTACACCTTTAGCGCTAAAAAAATTAAATTTTTTAAATGAAATTGCATTGGCTGTTATTGCTTTTTCAGCTGGTTCAGAACTGTATTTGAACGAATTAAGAAGTAGATTAAATAGCATCAAATGGATGACCATTGGCCAATTGGTTATAACCTTTGTTTTAAGTGCGACAGTTATTTATTTTATTGCAGATTTCATTCCTTTTATGACAACTATGCCCGCCACCCATAAAGCTGCTGTGGCGGTTTTGTTTGCTACCATATTTGTTGCGCGGTCGCCTTCATCTGCCATTGCCATCATCAATGAAATGCGCGCCAATGGTCCGTTTACTAAAACAGTGATGGGAGTTACAGTTATTAAGGATGTATTGGTTATTATTTTATTTGCCATTTGCTTGGCCATTGCAAAAGCAATTATTAATAATGATGCAATTGACATGTTATTCTTTGTAATTTTAATTGCTGAGTTACTTGTTTCATTTGGTTTAGGATATGTTTTAGGAAAACTTTTACAACTTCCTTTTTTATCAAAAGCAGATGTGAAAATTAAAGGATTTTCTGTGTTACTAATTGGGTATGGAGTTTATTTCTTTGCTAGTTATGTTAAGTTAGAATCTGCTGCATTATTTAACCACGAATTTCTATTAGAACCTTTACTAATTTGTATAATAGGAAGTTTTTATTTAACAAACTACACCAAACATAGAATTGAATTTTCAGAAGCACTTCAAGAAATTAGCCCCATCATTTACATTATTTTCTTTACCCTTACCGGGGCCTCTTTATCAATCCAAACCTTAATAAGTGTATTTGGAATTGCTATTGTATTGTTTTTCTTACGTATTGTTACCATGGTTTTTGGGGGTATTTTTGGAGTTTATGCCGCAAATGATTTTAAAAAATATGCTTTTATTGCTTGGATGCCTTATCTTACCCAGGCGGGTGTTGCCTTAGGATTGGCAACCATTATTTCAGATGTTTTTCCTGGGTGGGGTCATGAATTTGAAACCATTATAATAGCCATTATTGTACTCAATCAAATTGTAGGTCCTCCTTTGTTTAAATGGAGCTTAAATTTTGTAAAGGAAAGTCATTTACGTGCAAAAAAGCCAGTCTTAGACGGAACACGAGATGCTGTTATTTTTGGACTTGAAGATCAATCCGTGTCCTTGGCAAACCAGCTTAAAAAAAATAATTGGAACACACGCATCATAAATGTCGATGTTAAGAACAACAAAACGGTCAAAGATTTTGAAGTTTTAAATTTAACCTCTATCAGTTATAAAGCACTAAAAGATTTAAAATTAAATAAAACTGAAGCCATTATTTTAATGCTTCCTGATGAGGATAACTATAAAATAGCAACACTTATTTATGAGCATATTGGCACTAAAGATGTTATTGTTCGTTTAAACAATCGTGACCATTTTCAGAAATTTCATAAGCTCGGAACCTTAATTATTGAACCTGCTACAGCTATGGTGAGCTTGTTAGATCACTTTGTGCGTTCACCAAACGCTGCATCATTACTTCTTGGAATGGATGAAGGTCAGGATTCCATGGATTTAGAAATTAGAAACAAAGACATTCACGGCATGCGTTTACGTGATTTACGTTTACCATCAGATGTATTAGTACTTTCCGTAAAAAGAAACGGACAATTATTGGTATCTCATGGTTACACACGTATGCGGTTAAGTGACACCATTACATTGGTAGGTGCTAAAAACAGCTTAGAAGAACTTAAATTTAAATTTGATACGTAATGTTAGGCTTAAAACTTCCAACCGACCCACGCTGGGTGAATATTGCAGAAAAAAACATTGATGACATTTTAATAGACCATGCGCATTGCGAATTAAAAGCAGCATCAACAGCGAACTCATTAATAATGAGCTTTCCTGAATATTCAGATTTGGTAACCGAAATGGTTTCAATTGTAAAAGAGGAAATGAGTCATTTTAAAATGGTACATGAACGGCTGTTAAAGCGAAATATTCCATTAGGCCGTGATCGAAAAGATTTATACGTACATGACTTATTAAAATTTTTCCCAAAAGGAGGCAGTAGAACCACCCAATTAGTGCATCGCTTATTGTATGCCGCTTTAATAGAAGCACGAAGTTGCGAACGTTTTAGATTGCTTTCAGAACACCTACAGGATCCCGAACTGGCTAAATTTTATCGTGATTTAATGGCATCTGAAGCAAACCATTATACCTTGTTCTTAAATTTTGCACGTACCTTTGGAGACCGAAAAGAGGTAGCTGTAAAATGGCATGATTTATTAGCATATGAAGCGCGATTAATGAAAAATTTAGGCACCCAAAAAACCATTCATGGATAATACCAACAAATAATGTTTAGCAAAGAAGAATCGGCACAATTAAGAAAAGAATTTTGGACAAGTTTCGGGAAATCATATCCAAGAAAATGGCTTTTATACAATACTAAAATAAAAGGTTTTCATTTTAAATTTGTAGCAGACAAGAAAAAAGCAATGGTTTGTTTAGACATCGCGTCGACCTATAAAACCAAAAACGAACTGCTTTACATACAGGTATTAGAATTGAAGGATATTTTAACTGAAGATTATTTGCCAGATGTTATTTTTGATGAACTATACCCTTTAGAGAATGGTAAAATAATTCATAGAATTTATGTTGAATATAACGGAGCTTTTAATATTCACGACAAGAACACCTGGCAAAACGTCTTCCTATTTTTTAAAGAAGCCATGCATCAGTTCGAAGAATTTTATGACCTCTATGAAGATTTTATAAAACAGGCTGTATATTAGTTGTTAGTGGTTGGTTGTTTTATAAGCTATCATACAACTGCTATTTCTTAACTTTTAATATAATTAACCTACCTTCTTTCTCTTATATCTAATACTATATTTACTTCAAAAAAAACCTTATTTTTGCCATTATGAAAACAGTTTCTAACGATACCATTATTGCTTTAGCCACTTCATCAGGTGTTGGAGCTATTGCCGTAATACGTTTATCTGGTGAAAAAGCAATTGAAATTGTAAATCAACATTTTCAATCAAAATTTGGTAATAAAGATTTAAGTCAGGTAAAATCACATACCATCCACTTGGGACATATTATTGCCAATAACACTATTATTGATGAGGTATTGGTTTCTGTATTTAAAAACCCAAACTCCTATACGGGTGAAAATGTGGTAGAAATAAATTGCCATGGTTCTGTTTATATTCAGCAGGAAATATTACAATTATTCCTTCAAAATGGTGTAAGAAATGCAAGCCCTGGAGAATTTACTTTACGTGCCTTTTTAAATGGAAAGATGGATTTAAGTCAGGCAGAAGCTGTTGCCGATTTAATAGCCTCGAATTCAGCCGCTTCCCATCAAGTTGCTTTACAGCAAATGCGTGGAGGTTTTAGAGGTGAAATTGAAACCTTGCGTGAACAATTACTCAATTTTGCAAGTTTGATAGAATTGGAGTTGGATTTTGCGGAAGAAGATGTAGAATTTGCAGACCGAACAGCCTTTCAAAATTTAATCACTCAAATAAGTACCGTTTTAAAACGCCTCATCGATTCCTTTGCCCTTGGAAATGTACTAAAAAATGGTATTCCGGTAGCCATTGTTGGAGAACCCAATGTTGGTAAATCTACCCTACTCAATGCGTTGTTAAACGAAGAAAAAGCCATTGTTAGTCATATCGCAGGAACCACCAGAGACGCCATTGAAGATGAAATAAGTATTGATGGTGTTGCTTATCGATTTATTGATACAGCCGGCATTAGAACTACGGAAGATTTTGTTGAAAGCATTGGTATTCAAAAAACTTTTGAAAATATAGAAAAAGCACAGCTCGTGCTTCATTTGATTGACGGGGCTCATATTGACTCTCTTGAAAATAGTATTTTAGAGTTAAAAGAGAAGTATCCTTCTAAACATATTCTTTCCATCATAAACAAATCAGATTTACTAACGGCTGAACAAATCTCAAATGTTACTTCTAAATTCTCAAACCTGCTTATACTTTCGGCTAAAAATAAAACGGGCATCCACCACTTAACCACTACCCTCACACAATTAGCCAATAAAGGTGCTTTGAGCAACAATGAAACCATTGTTAGTAACTCACGACATTTTGAAGCGTTGAATAACGCTTTTAATGCCATTAAAGAAGTACAAAAAGGCCTTGACCAAAACATTGGTACAGATTTGTTTGCCATTGATATTAGACAAGCTTTATTTCACTTAGGTGAAATTACTGGTGAGGTTACCACAGAAGACTTATTAGGAAACATTTTCGCTAATTTCTGTATCGGGAAGTAATTTACCAATTATAGCGGATTTGAGAATAGCACTGACCTCATCTGTGACGAGTCACTAAATGCTAGATGATTAGAATACATTTCCATTTCCACAATACAATTTTCTACATGTCAGAAACATTCGTTCAGATAATAAGGTGTTCGCACTACGTTCTATTTTGTTCCATAAAATATATCTGCAAGGAAATTCACTGTTTAAAATGTCATTTCGATCGCAGTCGAGAAATCTCGGTTGTTCTCTTCTTCCACCGCATACCTACTATCAAATTCTATTGAACGAAGCATCAGTTATCATTTGTATCTAACAACCTTATGTCTTTATAATTAGAACAATAACCTTTCATGTGGAATTCTTCTAATAAAAAATACTATATTCGTTCTATGATAAAAAAATTGTGCATTACATTCACTTTACTTTTTGGTTCAGTTGCAATGTGTCAAGAAACATTAGATATCCTTACTATTTCTGGCCGCTATGGTTTACCAAGCGCCTACGATTCCATTTATAATGCAAAAGCAAAAGAGTCAGGTGCTATGGTTGGACTGGTTGTACCTATAAAAATGTCTGAAAATTCTATTTGGTACAATAATGTAAACTATTTCTATTCGCATGTTGGAAATAATGAAACCATGCCTTTGAACATAGACAATCCAATTAATTTACACGGTATTATGCTTCGTACAGGGCTCTATCAAAAATTTTCTAAAAACCGGGGAATTCAATTATTTTTCTCCCCTAGGCTCATGTCTAATTTCCGCAACATCAATATAGATCATTTTCAATTTGGCGGCTTGGCCATGTATGAAAAAAGATACAGCACAAAACTAAAAATGGGGTTTGGAGCCATGTTTAATCAGGAATTTTTTGGTCCATACTTAGTACCACTTGTAAATATAGATTGGAAAATAAATAACCATTGGTCGATTAAAGGGTTATTACCCATATACGTTAAAATAAAGTATCGCGTAAATGATAAACTTAATGTAGGTTGGAGTCATTTTGGGTTAACCACTAGTTATAGATTAGGTAATGAACTATACCAAGGCGATTATATGGAGCGAAAAAGTATTGACGAAACCATATTTGCCCGGTATAATATTGGAGGTAATATTTTTTTAGAAGGAAGAATTGGACGAACTTTTGGCAGAAGTTATACGCAGTATGATGCTCATGACAAAGTTAATTTTAGTATTCCTTTAGTGAATTTTGGTGACAATAGGATTCAAAAAAATGTTTCATTTGAAGATGGTTTTATTGCCAATTTAAGATTAATTTACAGCATCCCAATTTAATAAGTCAATCCTTAAAACAGCATCCTAAATTACACCTGAAATATTATTGGTAATTCTAAATTACTGATGATTTTATCTAATCATATTCTAAAAGGTGATTTTTTAAATTTATCAATTCATAGATGGTTTTGCTATAAAAAAGGTTGAATTAATAGCCTTTAAATAGTTAGCGCTATATTCTTAAAAACGGCCTATCCTATGTTGGAAGTTTCTGAATCCTCCAATTTCAACTGTTAAAATCAAACAATTTATTATACCCAACTAGCACTATTTACATTCTAAAATCATTTATTTTAGTGCATTTCTAATCATCGTTCTTAATAAAATCTAAATCTAATACATTAAAATTGTTCGAAGCTCTAACTAACAAGGTTGACCCTATTGATTCGAATAAATGATTTGTCTTCAACACAAATTCAGCTTGTTTTTCAATTTTATAATTTGGAATTCCTATAATGGTTAAATCTGTGGCTTTAGATTGTTCTTCAATTAGGTTATAAAAGGGTATCTGTTCAACGGCATTGTTTATAATTACAATTTCCACATTTACTCTTAAATCTTCAACAAGTTTAAATATTTTAGCATGAATCAATGCTTTTTCAACATTGTTATTGTTTACAAATAACACCCTAATATTGGTATTGTTCCATCGTGGAGATGCAATAATAAAGCGTGCAATATTAAGCATCATCTCAGCATTTTTACTATCAGTTTCTCTCCACCAAAAATCCACCGTTTCATAATTTCCAAACTTGGCATTTTGATCAAAATCTAAGTACAATAAATTATAATCTAAATACAATAAGGTTTGTGTCATTTTAGAATATTCTACAGAATTTTCAAGCCCTTTTGGCCATCCCATCATTATGGTATTTGGCTCTACACCAGAAAACCCAAAGGCCGAAGCAATGGTAGTAATACCATCATAAATATTGTTCACTTTGATTTGCCGTCCAAAAATACCCAACTCCTTAAACTCTTCATTTTTAACTGTCTGCTCAGATTTTTTAAGAGGTTTGTTATTCCCATTATCTAATATCAACTTAAAATTGGTAACAATTCCTGTTCGTCCTGAAACGGTTTTACCCAATTGTAATAAATAAGATTGATGTGCACTTCGGCCACTGAACAAAATAATATTTGGGTTCCAATTTACATTTTCAATTTTTTGCTCATCAATTTTTTTGAGTCCTTTATTTACTACATTTTCCCAAACACTTTGCCAAACATCATTGGTTTGTAATTTCACTTCTTTACGTTGCAACCAAAAATATAGGCCTCCAATAACAATTAATGCCCCCATCATAGCAAGTGTATCGAGTTTAAACATCACTCCAAAACAAGCCAAAAATCCAAGCAAACCAATCCAACGTTTAATTTTAAAACTTGGCTGAAAATCTGGGTTTGCCCAACTTTCTAAAAAATAAGAAATATTAATAAATCCGTAAGCCGTTAAATAAAACATAGAAACCACCCGTGCAATAACATCTAACTCACCTATTAAAATACCTGTTTCAGCAATTATAAAAACAAGAAACAAGGCGTTTACGGGCTCATTATTCTCTCCATTTCCTTTTCCAAAAATTTTAGGGGTTACCTTGTCTATTGACATTGCTTGTAATATTCTTGGCCCACCTAAAATTCCACCAATTGCAGATGACAAGGTTGCCCCCCATATTCCAGCAACAACTGCTGGTGAGAACAAAGCTATTTTCATTAATATATTATAATCTGAAATCAACGCTTGTGAATTCACTTTGTTTGCAAGAAAAATAGCTAGTGCAATATAAACAACAAGCCCTGTTCCAATGGCCATTAAAGTTCCTTTGGGAATTGAACTTTTCGGATCTTTTAAATCGCCGCTCATTGCAATACCCGCCGTAAACCCAGTAACCGCTGGAAAAAATATGGCAAAAACAACTTCCATGGAAGCAGCATTTTTAGGCGCTAACAATTGTACAGATTCTGGTTCAAAATTAGAGACTCCAAAAAATATAGCGAACAATGAAATAATGATAGCTGCAAGGATTAAAAATTGTGTTTTTAGTGCCAGGGAGGTGCTTATCAAAGCCAGGCCTGTTAAACCAACTAAAGCCAACGTTCCGGTTAAACGAATATCATTAATGGTGGTTCCAAATCCAAAAAAATCATTAAAACTTTCTGAAAACCCTATTAAATACAGCGCAATAGACAAGGCTGTTCCAACATAAATAGCAATACCAATGGAGCCTCCAATAGGAATTCCCATACTTCGAGAAAGCACGTAGTAAATACCTCCTGCTCCAATTTTTTTATCTGTTGCAACAGATGAAACACTCAAACCTGTGGTAACGGCAATTACATGTGCTAATACAATGATAATGATAGCTCCAAGCAGGCCTGCATTACCTACAACCCAGCCCAAACGCATATACATAATTACCCCTAAAATGGTTAGTATAGATGGTGTAAAAACACCTTCAAACGTTCCAAATTTTTTCCCTTGTGCCATTGTTTAATTTAATTTTATACCACCATCAAATGAGAAAATAAATATAGCTTTTCTATTTTAAAAACCTATTTTTAATGGTCTAAAAATTACCCATACATATTAGGGAATTTAATAAATTAAAAGTGCAATCAATTCTGTATAAAAAAAGAGATTGTTTTTGAAATAGCTGGTAAAATTAATTGAATTTTCACATCAATTACAGCTAAATTGAAACGGAAGTATAGGTAGAAAAGAATATTTAGGGCGCTGACTTATAGAGCAAAACCAAGGCTTAATACACTATTATTTCTACTAATTGTACAATAATTTTAAATATTTGGTTCTTTTATTTAAAGGTTCCATTTGATCCTGCATCAGTTTGGCATATTTATTATATATATTTTTACCAAGTAAATCCATTAAATCTTTTTTGGTATCATTGCTCAAAATTTTAAATGCCTTTTTCTTATCTGAATCTATTTTATCACTTTCAATAATCTTATAGGCTTTATCTACCAACCCTTCGTTATATTTCATTAATGCCTCTGCTTTTAAATTTGACAGTTTTTTCAAACTACCCACATCGTTTAAGGTTGTTAATAAAAGATCTTTTGAAACACTTTGCTTTTGAGAATAGCACTGCTCACTAAGAAAAAAAATACTACAAAAAACAATTAATAATACTGATAACTTTTTCATTTTATAGGTTTTAACATTGACTATAAAGTTACAATAAATTCAATTAAGTTATTTACTCAGTTAAATAAGTTTAGAATTGTTAAACAACTGGTCGCAGTCACACTTCATAAAAACGTGTAACCACCTCTTTATATTGAAGATGAAGTTATGCAACTTGACTACATAGTTTTATGGCGCTGAACGTTTCAAACTAATTTTTTTTGATACTTTATTTTCATTACATCTTCCACAATATCAAAAACTTGTTTTTTAAGGCGCTTGTATTTTTTAAAATAATGATTCATTTCTAAGGCCAACTTTTTATGGTTTTCCAAGTAGTTTTTATTACTTGCCACATTGTTATTATTTATTAAATCTACCAATATCGCTTCTTGTTCATTAATCACAATTTTTAGTATTTGCCCCTCTTTTTTTTGCCCTGAAATTTTATCTACAAATCCTTCAATTTTTTTATGCAAACCAGCTGATAAACAATCAATATATTTATCACTTAATAAATGTTCTAAAAAACGTATTTCATCGTTAATAAAATTTAATTCAGAAATCCATAGTCTTGCATCATTGTGTAATTCTTGCTCACTTTTCTCCTTATTTTGCCATTCTTTAAAAATCTTGCTTTTCATTTTAATAAAATTTAAACGTTAAATATTTTCTAATTTTGTTTACAATAATGTTTATATAACACCCTTAAAATAATATACATCCACTGAGACCTAATATCTTTTAAAAGATTTCATTCAAAAATGCATGTCACCTATATTTTAAAAGAGCATCTTGATAAATACATTTCAAATATGTTGAGTTTACGCATAATTTGTTTATTGGGAAATTAACATCCCTTCTCTTTCACATACAATTAAGGATTATTTACTTTGACATAAAATGATTAATATCAACTAATTGAATGATTATTCA
>Ga0224504_10000375_pt1 | contig 20012 bp, 20 predicted proteins | sample SF_Oct11_sed_USG_3_FD_170160 | JGI IMG/M metagenome (GOLD analysis project Ga0224504, IMG submission 170160) | Sediment microbial communities from San Francisco Bay, California, United States - SF_Oct11_sed_USGS_24 | ecosystem: Environmental > Aquatic > Marine > Sediment | place: USA... | reverse complement strand
GCACGCTCGGTCTGGCTCCGCTTCAGGTGGCGTACGCTGGCCAGCGCACCGGCGGCGACCGCCGGCGGCAGGGCCGTGGTGAAGATGAAGCCCGAAGCGAAGCTGCGTACGAAGTCGACCAGGGCGGCCGAGGCGGCGATGTAGCCGCCCAGTACGCCGAAGGCCTTGCCGAGGGTGCCCTCGATCACCGTCAGACGGTCCATGACGCCTTCGCGCTCGGCGATGCCGCCGCCGCGGGGCCCATAGAGGCCGACCGCGTGGACCTCGTCGAGATAGGTCATGGCGCCGTGCGCGTCGGCCACGTCGCAGAGCTCCGCGATCGGTGCGATATCGCCGTCCATCGAATAGACCGACTCGAAGGCGACGATCTTGGGCCGCGAAGGCTCGATCTCCGACAGGATCCGGTTCAGGTCCTCCGGGTCGCTGTGCTTGAAGATGCGTTTTTCCGCCCGGCTGTGCCGGATTCCCTCAATCATCGAGGCATGGTTCAGCGAGTCCGACAGGACCACGCAGTCCGGCAGCTTGGCCGCCAGCGTGGCCAGCGAGGCCATGTTGGAGACGTACCCGGAAGTGAAGAGCAGCGCGGCCTCCTTGCCGTGGAGGTCGGCAAGTTCGCGCTCCAGCAGGACGTGGTAATGGTTGGTTCCCGAGATATTGCGCGTGCCGCCGGCGCCCGCGCCGCAGCGCTCGAGGGCCTCGTGCATCGCCTTGAGCACCACCGAGTTTTGGCCCATGCCGAGGTAATCGTTGGAGCACCAGTACGTCACTTCCCCGGGATTCGCGGCCCCGTGGTAGGTGGCGTGCGGGAAATCACCGGCGCGGCGCTCCAGATCGGCAAAGATCCGATAGCGGCCTTCAGACCGCAATCCGGCGATCTGATCGGCGAAAAAACGCTGGTAATCCATCACGGCCTCCGAATTCGACATACGATTTGCAGTCACCCTAAAGGTTTCAGACCCCGCAATCGTTGATTTAAATCAATATTGATCTAGATCAGATACCGATTTTCGCCCCGGGATTGCGCTGTAGCCGGGGGCGGCCAGGATCTATCCATCCGATGTCCGCCGCCCTATCTCGTCGCCTGCATGAGGTAGGCGATCAGGTTCTTCCTCTGGTCGTCCTTCTTGAGACCGGCGAACACCATCCTGGTGCCCGGAAGGACTGTTTTCGGCTTGGCCAGGAATTTATCCATATTCTCTTCGTCCCAGACGATGTCCGATGCCTTCATCGCCTTGGAAAATTTGAAGCCATCGACGCTGCCCGCCTTGCGCCCGAAGATACCGTGCAGGCTGGGGCCGATCTTCTTCTTGCCGGCCTCGAGGGCGTGGCAGGCCTGGCATTTCTTGAACACCTTCTTGCCGGCCGTAGCATCGCCGTCGGCCAGAGCCGAACCACCGACCAGGGCAATGGCGAAAGCCAGTGGAAGCTTAAGGAGCTTGAACTTCGTCATCGCGGGTTCCCCAGATGAAGCGCGTGCGGCGCCACACCTGTAGCGCCCATGAATTCACAAGATAAACGGAATCAGGGATCGTTTCGCCTTGATGGGAGTCAAGCCCTGCGTGTGAGCGCTTCATCGAAAAGCGACTGTCTGCCTTCGGCCAGGCCTTCGAGGGCGGACCTGTCCAGCAGGACGACATGGCTCGGCCGGGGTAGGGCGAGAATATCCTCGTGGACCAGCCGCGCGAAGGCGCGGGAGACGGTCTCGGTCTTGAGGCCCAGGTAATCGGCGATGGCTGCCCGGTTCATCGGAAGCAGGACTTCGTCGCTCTTCGCCGGCCACCGCTGGGTACGTTGCCATATTTCCAAGATAAAGGCGGCGATCCGCTCCACGGTGTTCTTGCGGCCGACGGTCAGGAGCTGCTCCTGCCTGGCGGCAATCTCGTCGCTGGCCAGGTCCAGCAGCGTTTGGCAGACGTCCCGATCCGATTCGACCAGGCTTCGGAATGCTTGACAGGGCAGGCGGTAGACGTAGCTGGGCGTTATGGCGCTCACGCTGACCGGCCAAGCCGAGCCGCAGCGACGCAACGTGACCAGCTCTCCGGGGAAGCGGAAACCGACAACCTGGCGCCGCCCGCCCGGCAACGACTTGTAGAGCATGAGCGCACCCTCGACGACGGTGAAGTTCTCATCGCCGGGCTGGCCCTCCCGGACCAGTAGATCACACTCCGATAGGCTAAAGCGTTCACCTTCCTGCTCGAGCTTTGCCAGCGCTTTTTCCTGCAAGGCGTACCTTTCAGCTAGATCTCTAGGTGCGCATTGACCGGCGTCCAAAGAGGATCTTCTTCCCCCTGCCCAGTGCCGCCGTGCTGTTTGCATTGGCTGCTCCATGCATGCGGCTTCCCCGAACTGGTCTTTACCATACCCCCTAGGGCGTCAATCGGCTTTGATCTATATCAAAAAGATTTTTCCCGCATTGATCCGCATATTTAGCCAATCATCGATCTGAACGAGAGGCGCCGAATGATGCATGAGACCGCGTCGCGCGATCTCGGCCTCGGTCCGCACCCTGGGCTCAAAAGCACTTGCGCAGACGCAACTGCTCGCCCCGAAAACCCGACGCGCGGAACAGGTCCATCGCCGGGTTTTTCGGTTCGCGCAGCCACTTGCGCATCTGCGGATTGAGCAGGCTGATCGAGATACAGCTGCAGTCCAGTTGCAGGGCGACGTCCTGCAGGGCCTCGAGGAGCACTCTCGCCGCCGTTCGATTGCCGACAAGGTCGACAACGGCAAAGTTTTCGATCTCCAGGATCCGGCCTTCGCGCAGATCGGGCCGCAGCCAGTAGACCGACAGGCCGTAGATGTCGCCTTGGCTGCTCTGGACCGTGATGATGCTGTGGCGCTCGCGGTCCGCGTGCTCCGAGATCAGGGTGCCGGCGTATTTCGACCATTGTTCCTGGGTCAGCTTCGGATCGAAGATCGCTACCAGCGGGTAAGCCTGTGGTACTTGATCAGCCGCAAGGGGCCTTACAACGTAAGGGTCTGACATGTCTCTCCCAGTTGAAACCATTTTTTTTCTATGGATTTGTAACATGTCACGGCGGCGGTGTGGCGACTTTGATTTGGATCAATTCGTTGGCCTTTGCCGCGCGGTGTCCGGCCGAGCGAACTTGACCTCCTTTTTCCGTGGTTCGTTCAGCGTTCCCCAGGGCTTGCGTTGTCTTTGACCTGTATCAATGAGGGCTGGGCAGCCGGCCGATAGGCTTTCATCATGGTTGCTTGGCTCGGCGGTGGGTTTGATGACTGCACGATCGGCGTCCAGAGCGGCTGACCGAACGGCCACGCGCAGGAATGGCTGGGAACTCTTCCCGCATCGGGCCGATACCGGGGTGCGCGGCTTCGGTCCCGACAAGAACACCGCTTTCGAACAGGTGGCCACGGCGTTGACCGCGGTGATCACCGATCCGCAGTGGGTCATGCCGCACCTGGCCGTCGAGATCACCTGCGAGGCCCCCGATCTCGAACTGCTTCTGGTCGAATGGCTGAACGCACTGGTCTACGAGATGGCCACGCGCCGCATGCTGTTCAGCCGCTTCGCCGTGCGGATCGAGGGCCGGCATCTGCACGGGCGGGCCTGGGGCGAGCCGGTCGACGTTGCGCGCCACGAGCCGGCCGCAGAGGTCAAGGGCGCGACCTTGACGGCGCTCGAGGTGTCTCGGATGGCCGACGGCCCATGGATCGCCCAGTGTGTCGTTGATGTTTGACCGGCCGGGCGGCCTCGGCTGGAGGCGGAGGAATGGACAAGACGAATCTCAGCCAGGTTTCGGCGGTCGAATGGCGAGTCGAGCCGAGCGGCGCCATGCGGGTGCCGGCGATCATCTACGCCGACGAGGGACTGATCGACCAGATGGACGACAAGGTCTTCGAACAGGTCACCAACGTTGCGAGGCTGCCCGGCATCGTGAAGGCCTCCTATGCCATGCCCGACGCCCACTGGGGCTATGGCTTCCCGATCGGCGGGGTGGCGGCTTTCGATCCGGATCACGGTGGTGTGGTTTCGGCCGGCGGGGTGGGCTTCGACATCTCCTGTGGCGTCCGCAGCGTGCTCACCGGCCTGACCAGGGCCGAGATCGAGGCGCTCAAGAGGCCCTTGGCCGACGCGCTCTTCGCCAAGATTCCGGCCGGCGTCGGCAGCACCGGCCGGATCCGCCTGGAGAGTTCGGATATGGACGCCATGCTCGTCGGCGGTGCGCGCTGGGCGGTCGAGCAGGGTTATGGGGAGGCGGCCGACCTCGAGCGGGTCGAGGAGGGTGGCGCCATGGCTGGCGCCCGGCCCGACCAGGTCTCCCCGCGCGCCAAGCGGCGCCAGCGTGACGAGATGGGAACGCTCGGCTCGGGCAACCATTACCTCGAGGTGCAGGAGATCGCCGAGTTGTACGACCGCGATGCGGCGGCCGCCTTCGGCCTTCGTGCGGGCGAGGTGGTGGTCAGCATCCATTGCGGCTCGCGCGGCTTGGGGCACCAGATCGGCACCGAGTTCCTGCGCGACATGGCGATCGCCGCCCCGGACCTGGGCATCGCGCTGCCGGATCGCGAACTCGCCTGTGCGCCGATCCACTCCGCCATCGGCGAGCGCTACCTGGGAGCCATGCGCGCCGGAATCAATTGTGCGCTGGCCAACCGGCAGATCATCGGGCACCTGGCTCGCGAGGTCTTTGCCGCGCTGTTTCCCAAGGCGCGGCTTGAGCTGCTGTTCGACGTGTCGCACAACACCTGCAAGGTCGAGGAGCATGAGATCGGCGGCCGGCGCCGTCGGGTCTACATCCACAGGAAAGGGGCGACCCGCGCGTTCGGCCCCGGTCATCCGGACCTGCCCGAAAGTCTGCGGCCGTTCGGCCAACCTGTCCTGATCGGCGGCAGCATGGGCACGGCCTCCTACGTGCTCGCGGGCACGGCGGCGAGCGAGGCGCGCGCCTTCAGCTCCGCCTGTCACGGCGCCGGGCGCGCCATGAGCCGGCATCGGGCCTTGAAGCACTGGCGCGGGCGGCAGATCGTCGACCAGCTGGCCGATCGGGGTATAATCGTAAAGAGCCACTCCTCGCGCGGCGTCGCCGAGGAGGCGCCGGGCGCCTACAAGGACGTCGGCGCGGTGGTCGATGTATCGGACCGTGCGGGCTTGGCTCGCAAGGTGGCCAAGCTGTCGCCGCTCGTTTGTATCAAGGGATGACACCAAAGGTCACTGCCGAGAGAGGTTCCGTATAATGGCAACGACAACAACCAAGGCATCGGTCATGGACATTCCATTGCAGATCAGCTTTCGCAACATGGACCGCTCGGAAACGGTCGAGGCGAAGGTCCGCGAGAGGGCCGCTAGACTAGAGAGCTATTTCAACCATATTTCAAGCTGCCGGGTGGTGATCGAGGCGCCGGAGCGCCGCCGCCGGAAAGGCAAGCTCTACCATGTGCGCGTCGAAATCGGCGTGCCCGGGACGGAGCTGGTGGCGAACCGCCATCCGAAGAACAAGCACGCCCACGAGGACGTCTATGTGGCCGTGCGCGACGCGTTCGATGCGGCGCGACGCCAGCTCGAGGACTATGGGCGCAAGCTGAGCGGCCGCGTCAAGACGCACGAGGCGCCGCTCCACGGCAAGGTCCTGCGCCTCTTCCCTTATGAGGGCTACGGCTTCGTGGCGGCCTCGGACGGGCGCGAGGTTTATTTCCACAAGAACAGCGTCCTGAGACAGGCCTTCGACAGCCTGGAGGTCGGCAGCGAGGTGCGCCTCGTGGTGGCCGAGCGGGAAGGCGCCCAGGGACCGCAGGCGAGCACCGTGGATCCGATCGGCAAGCACCACATCGTCGATTAGAGGGGGCGGCGGGGGCAAACGGGACGGCATCGTGGGCGGCGGCGCGCGCATCCATATCGGCACGTCGGGCTGGCACTACGCGCACTGGGTCGGACCCTTCTATCCCGAGGGCGCGAGGCCCGAGACCTTTCTGACCTACTACGTGCGCGTGTTCCGCACGACGGAGATCAACAACACCTTCTACCGCCTGCCGACACCGGAGGTCTTGGCGGCTTGGCGCGACCGTGCGCCCAGCGACTTCGTCTTCGCCTGCAAGGCGAGCCGGTACATCACCCATATGAAGAAGTTGAAGGACCCGCGGCAGACCTGCCGGCGCTTCTTCGAGGTGCTCGATACCTTGGCCGGCAAGCTCGGCCCGATCCTGTTCCAACTGCCGCCGAGGTGGCACGCGAATCCCGGTCGCCTGGAGGCCTTTCTCGCCGCGCTGCCCCGGGACCGCCGTTTCGCGTTCGAGTTTCGCGACGAGAGCTGGTTCACGCCGGCGGTCTACGACCTCCTCAAACGCTATCAGGCGTCTTTCTGCATTTATGATCTGGGCGGCCGCCACACGCCGGACCAGGTCACCGCCGATTTCGTCTACTTGCGTCTGCACGGGCCCGGCGATCCTTATCGCGGAAGCTACGACGCGGATGCGCTCGCCGCCTGGGCCCGGCGGGTCTTGACATGGCGCAAGGCCGGGCTCGACGTCTACTGCTACTTTGATAACGACGAGCAAGGTTACGCGACACAAGACGCAAGGCGGCTGATGGAGCTGGTCGGGCCACGCGAGGGCCGTGCCGCCGTTTCGCCGCCGCCTTGACCGGAGCGCGAGGGACCACCGATGTTCGGCAAGCGCCTCGTCCTCTTCGAGCTGTTCGGCTTCAAGGTGCAGGCGGACATGAGCTGGCTGTTCCTGGCCCTGCTCGTGACCTGGTCGCTGGCCCAGGGGCTCTTTCCCGCCTTCTATCCGGGCCTGCCGCCGGCGACCTATTGGAAGATGGGCGTGATCGGAATGATCGGCCTGTTCTTCTCCCTGGTGCTGCACGAGCTTTCGCATGCCCTTGTGGCGCGCCATTACGGCCTGTCGATCAAGGGCATCACGCTGTTCATCTTCGGCGGGGTCGCCGAGATGGAGGAGGAGCCGGACAGCGCGAAGACCGAGTTTCTGATGGCCATCGCCGGGCCGATCGCGAGCCTCGCGCTGGCCGCCGGTTTCCATGGCCTGACGCTGGCCGGTGCGGCGCAGGGGGTGCCGGACAGTGTTCTGGCGGTCGCCGGCTACCTGGCCTTCATCAACGTCGTCCTGGCGGTGTTCAACCTCGTTCCGGCCTTCCCGCTGGACGGTGGCCGGGCGCTGCGCGCGGCGCTCTGGTACTGGAAGGGCGATCTGCGCTGGGCCACGCGGCTCGCCTCGCGCTGCGGCCAGGTCTTCGGCATCGTGCTGATCTCCCTCGGAGTCCTCAGCGTCCTGACGGGGGACTTCATCGGCGGGATGTGGCTGTCCCTGATCGGCCTGTTCCTGCGCGGCGCCGCCAGTGCGTCCTACACCCAGCTCATAACCCGCCAGGCCTTCGAGGGCGAGCCGGTGTCGCGGTTCATGACGCTCGATCCCGTGACGGTCTCCCTGGAGCTATCGGTCGAAAGCCTGATCGAGGACTACATCTACGGCTACCACTACGACCTTTTTCCGGTGGTCGACGGTCCGCGTCTGGTCGGCCTGGTGAGCACCCGCCAGGTCAGGGAGGTCCCGCGCGCCGAGTGGGCCAGGGCCAGGGTGGCGGATATCCTTGTGCCCTGTGGTCCGGACAACACGATCGGACCTCGCGCCGATGCCGTAAAGGCGCTTTCGGTCATGCGCCGCGGTGGCAACAGCCGACTCATGGTGGCAGACGGCGACAGGCTGCTGGGCGTCATTGCGCTCAAGGACCTGCTCGAGTTCCTCGGTCTGAAGATGGACCTGGAGCGTCTCGAATAGCCCGGATTCGGGACGACGGGACTATTTGTCCGTCCGCTTTTGTACCCTGGGCCGCACCGGCGCCTTTTTGGAGGCGCTCTCCAGGCGCCTGATTTCGCGCAAGGCGGCGGTGACTTCCACCTCGGTGGCCCTACAGGGATTCTTGGCATAGGCACCGACAGCCGTCTTGGTGGCGTTCCAGGCTTCTTTTCGCTCTGCCTCTTTCAGGTCTTTTCGTTGCACGTGATCCTCCTTTCCTGCCGTTCGGCTGCCGCCTCGTGCAAGGGGCCTTCGTTCGCGGGTTTGGGCGCCGCCGGGACACGGCCCGGGCCGTCCATTTGGTGCCGTTTCGTCGTGGCACCCGAGAGACTGTAACATATTTCGTCGTCCTCCGCCTCCGGGGCGTTTCGGTGTCGGGCGGCGACGTCCCTGACCGCCTGCTCGAGGCTGCGAAGGGGCCTCGAGAGATAGGGGCTGCAGGGGTTCTTGTCGGTCGAAGCCAAGGAACCACTCCCTCTGGCATCGTCGACGATCCAACGGCCGAGTCGGGAGGAGCATCTTGCTCGTCGGACCTACTTGGCACCGCGCGCGGCCAGGATCATCCTGGGATCCCTATAATCACAAGCAACTATATAGTAAATAGTATGTCCGCTCGCATTGACTCAGATCATAGGCAAAGGAAATTGACCCGGTTAGGGCAGGACTCTCGCTGGATGGCCGAAGGCCCGTAAGGGGCTACCGGGGAGACCGCGGGGAGGCGCGCGTGGCACGGGCAGGCAGGGCGGAATCGCAAGCGGCACACGCGGCGCTGGACTGTCTGGCGCGCGGCTGGGCGGCCATCCCGGTCAAGTCCGGCGGCAAGCGGCCGTTGGTCCGTTGGGAGTTCTTTCAGAACCGCCTGCCGACGAGAGAGGAGGTCGAGGCCTGGTTCCGCCGCTGGCCGGAGGCAAACCTGGGCATCGTCACCGGGGCGGTCTCGGGGCTCGTCGTGCTCGACATCGACCCGAGGCACGGCGGCGCGGTCAGTGTGACCCGGCTCGAGACCGAGCATGGGCCCCTGCCCGAAACGGTCGAGGCGGTCACCGGCGGCGGCGGCCGGCATCTCTACTTTGCCCACCCGGGCGGGAGCATCCCCAACAAGGTGGCCCTGGCGCCGGGCATCGACCTGCGCGGCGACGGCGGCCTCGTGGTCGCGCCGCCGGCCCTGCACGCCTCGGGCCGGCGCTACGCCTGGCAAGCCTCGCACCGCCCGGGCGACGTTCCGCTCGCGCCCATGCCGGAGTGGCTGTCGACGCTGTTGCGGCGCGACACCACGCACCGGGGCCATCCCCTGGCGTATTGGCGTGCCCTGGTGCGACAGGGGATCGCCGAGGGCGAGCGCAACAACACGATCGCGTCGCTCACCGGGCATCTGCTCTGGCACGAGGTGGACCCCGAGGTGGTCCTGGAGCTTCTGCTGTGCTGGAACCGGGTGCGCTGCCGGCCGCCGCTCGCCGACGACGAGGTGGCGCGGACGGTGGAGAGCGTCAGGCACACCCACCTTCGCCATCGCTCCGAAGGCGGCAAGACCTAGCTGCGGAAGAGGCCCGGCAAAGGCCCTTCAAGACGCTTCCACCGGAGGTGCAAGCCGGAGCGATACGGTCTCGGCCAGCTTGCGGGCGGCCGCTTGCGTGTCGCCCAGCACGGCAAGCTCGTAACCGCTGCCCTCCTCGATCCGGCTCGGCGACAGCACCACCAGGCCGGCGATGCCCCCGGGCGGACGGAACAGCTGTTGTTCCATCTGTCGCAGGAAATCCGCGAGAGGCCGCGGCGGACCCATGAGATCGCTTCGCCCGATGGCGATGAAGGGCCGCCGCCGCCAGTCGCCCACCAGGCGATTGACGAGCGTCATGGGAATTGACGTTCCGCCCCAGCGGCCGTTGCACTCGATCCAGTGCAGCTCGGCGGAGGCCAGGTGGTCGCCGACCAGGATCGCGTCGAAGCTGCAGCGCCCGAAGTAGCCCAGCTCCTGAAACAGGCAGCCGAGTAGCGCCGCCTCGTGTGCGAGCAGGCTTTGCCACCGCCCCGGCAGGGCCGTCTGTGCGGCGCCGCTGAACATCCGCGCGGTTCCCACGACGGTTTGATCGAAGATGCCCTCCACCGCGATGTCGCCCGCGCCGCGCTCGGGAATCCAGAGCTGCACCGAGGGGCTGGCGATGATCGGGTGCTCCCATGCCGTCACCAGCAGAGGGAACTCGCCGCGCCAGCCGATGCGTTGCAAGAGGCGGTGCAGCCTATTGCGCAGCGCGCCCAGCGAAACGCCCGCCAGCTCGTCCGACTCCAGCACGAGGTTTCCGGCCGAGCTGGCGCTGCCGGTCAGCTTGACCGCGACGGCCGCGTGGCGCCGGGCAAGCGCGGCCAGGCGCCCCGCGAGCGCGGCCAGACTGAAGGCCGCGGAGGCCGGCGGCAGCGCCCGGCCGCCGAACAGCTCGATCACGCGCTGGGCGAACCAGAGCTTGTCGTTGACCCGCCTGGTCAGGCGCGGCGGCGGCGCGGCGACCCGTACTTCGACGCCGGACCTGGCGGCCACCTTGCCCGCCAGCATCCAGACGCCGCCGGTGCCCATGTAGGGAACGACGTTGAGGCCGCCGCCGCTTCGGGCCCGTTCCGCGACGCGGTCCAGCACCGCGGGATCCTTGGCGCAGCGCACCGCGAGGGGCAGTCCGGCGCCACTCACCGCGGGGACCAGCACCTCGGCCCGGCCGAGCCCGAGAAGATCGCGGCAATAGTGCTCGAAGGCGATGTTGCGCGGGGCCGCGATGGCGACGAGGTCGCCGGCGCCGGCGAGCAGTAGCGCCCGGTAGCTGTAGGCGATGTCGCTGCGCCTGTCGAACAACGATATCCAGCTGTGGTCCTCGAGGAAGAAGCCGGGCCAGGGCCCCAGGCCGGTCGTAACCGTCGCGCCGAACGGCTCGGTGACGCGCAGGAGCGGCTCGTCGGCCAGCAGCCTTCCGGCGGTGCGCGTCAGGTCCCGGCGCTCGTCCTCTCCGATCTCGACGCGGAGCTGTGGGACGACCGGCAGCGAGGCGCGCGTCGGAGGGAGGACGGGCGCGGGGTCGGGGCCCGTCGGGCCGGGATCGTCGGCTCGCTGCTGCTTCGCGATCATAGCGGGTCCGGAAGGGGATTCTGATCGTCCCTTCCCATACGCCCGAGGCTAGGGATTTGCGCAGGGCCGCTCCATGACCTGCGTCAATCGGCGTCGAAGGCGAGGCTGGTCAGGCGGAAGGTCATGGCCTTTGCCCCCTTGGTGTCCAATGCCCCGTGCCGTCAGAGGTGGCCGATCTCTTCCTCGTCGCAGAAAAAGCCGAGCTGCGAGAGGGCCTCCTCCAGGTAGTCGCCCAGCAGCGGGATGCCGAGGAGGTATTCCGCGGTATGGTCGGACCGCGAGTCCTTGGCCTGCTGGACGAGGTCGCTCCACTCGTCCTTGGTCCCGTCGCCCCGGCCGAGCCAGGTGAGGGCGACCAGGTCGATCTGCTCGTCCACGTTCAGCGACCCGATGAAGTCCTTCAGTTCATCGAAGGTCGGGTCGTCCTCGTAATCCTCGAGCACCTCGCGCATGTCGTCGTCGGCCGGGTTCGATCCCGGGTCGGGCTCGATGACGTCGACCTTCACGTCGAAGGCCCGCGCCTTGATGACCACGAAGCAAACCTTCTCGGGAGCGATGGAAAGCATGGCATCGGTTCCTGTCTGGGCCGTGCGGCGACTCCGGAATTCGTTCGAAGAACGGTGCCGATCTTCGCACCATTGTCGTTCCCACTGTGTCGTCCGGCATTGACCTAAGTCAAGACAATGCCCTTGGGCTGCGTCGGCGCTAGGCGTCGGGCCGCATTTTCGCGCGGGCCGACTCAAAGGACGGCCACCTTCTCCATTTCCGCGCCTTCGCCCAAGGTGTATGACAAACGACCGCACCAGCAGCAGAGAACCGCCATGAGCAGCGACACCGAGACCGAGAGCTATACGCCCCTCTTCCCCCTGGGCGAGGACCGCACCCAGTACCGCAAGCTGAGCGGCGACTATGTCACGCTGAAGGAGGCCGGCGGGCAGACCTTGCTGGAGGTCGAGCCCGAGGGGCTGCGCCGGCTTGCCGAGGCTGCTTTCGGCGACATCAACCATCTGCTGAGGCCCGGCCACCTGCAGCAGCTGCGCGACATCCTGGACGATCCAGAAGCCTCGGCCAACGACCGCTTCGTCGCCTTCGACCTGCTGAAGAACGCGAACATCTCGGCCGGCGGCGTGCTGCCCATGTGCCAGGACACCGGCACCGCGATCGTCATGGGCAAGAAGGGCCGGCGTGTCTGGACCGACGGCAAGGACGAGCAGGCGCTGGCCGCCGGGGTGCTCGACTCCTACCTCAAGCGCAACCTGCGCTACAGCCAGCTGGCCCCGCTCTCGATGTTCGAGGAGACGAACACCCGCAACAACCTGCCGGCCCAGATCGAGATCTACGCCGAGGGCGAGGACGCCTACAAGTTCCTGTTCATCGCCAAGGGCGGCGGCTCGGCCAACAAGACCTTTCTGTTTCAGGCGACGCCCTCGGTGCTGACGCCCGAGCGCCTGACCGCCTTCATCGACGAAAAGATCAGGACCCTGGGCACTGCCGCCTGTCCGCCCTATCACCTCGCCGTCGTGATCGGCGGCACCAGCGCGGAAATGACGCTCAAGACAGTCAAGCTGGCGAGCTGCCGCTATCTGGACGGCCTGCCGACCGCCGGCTCGGAGTCCGGCCATGCCTTCCGCGACCTCGAGATGGAGGCGAAGGTCCACGAACTGAGCCGGCAGACCGGCATCGGCGCCCAGTTCGGCGGCAAGTACTTCTGCCACGACGTGCGCGTGATCCGCCTGCCGCGCCACGGCGCCAGCCTGCCGATCGGCATCGGCGTGTCCTGCTCGGCCGACCGCCAGGCGCTCGGCAAGATCACGCAAGACGGCCTCTTCCTCGAGCAGCTCGAGACCAACCCGGCGAAGTACCTGCCGGAGGTCGGCGACGAGGCGCTGTCCGGCGAGGTCGTCGCGGTCGACCTGAACCGCCCCATGGCCGAGATCCTAGCCGAGCTGACCCGCCACCCGATCAAGACGCGCCTCTCCTTGAGCGGACCGATCATCGTGGCGCGCGACTTGGCGCATGCCCGGCTGCGCGTGGGCCTGGAGGCGGGCGAGCCTCTGCCCGACTACTTCAAGAACCATCCGATCTACTACGCCGGCCCGGCCAAAACGCCGAAAGGCTATGCCTCGGGTTCCTTCGGGCCGACCACGGCCGGGCGCATGGACGGATTCGTCGACCAGTTCCAGGCGGCCGGCGGCTCGCTCGTCATGCTGGCGAAGGGCAACCGGAGCGCCCAGGTTCGCGAGGCCTGCGCGACGCACGGCGGCTTCTATCTGGGCTCCATCGGCGGCCCCGGCGCGCGCCTCGCCCAGGACTGCATCCGGAAGGTCGAGTGTCTCGCCTTCGAGGACCTGGGCATGGAGGCGATCTGGCGCATCGAGGTCGAGGACTTCCCCGCCTTCATCGTCATCGACGACAAGGGCAACGACTTCTTCGCCGATCTGAAGGTGGGGTAGGGGGCCCGAACCCCTAGGGCACGACGACGAAGTTGCCGACGTGGGCCTTCTCGAGGAATTCCTCCTGGGCCGTGCGCAGCTCGGCGAGCGGGAAAATCTTGGCGAGCACGGGGCGGATCTCGCCGCACTCGATGTAACCGACCAGGGCCTGGAAGATGCCGGGCGGCATGACCGTGGCGCCGTGCAGGGTCAGGTCCTCGAGGTAGAGGGTGCGCAGGTCGAGCGCGACGATCGGGCCGGCGATCGCGCCGGAGGTCACGTAGCGGCCGCCGCGCTTGATGCAGCCGAGCAGCTCGGGAAAGCGGTCGCCGCCCACGACGTCCGCGACGGCGTCGACCTTGCCGCGGCCGAGCGCGGCTTGGAGCGTGGTCGCGAGGTCCGGAAAGTCGCGGTGCAGGACGTGGTCGGCGCCGAGCTTGCGGAGCGCGGCCATCTTGCTTTCGCCGGCCAGCGCGACCACCCGCGCGCCGCGCCGCTTGGCGAGCTGGACCAGGGCGGAGCCGACGCCGCCCGAGGCGCCGGTGATCAGGATCGTTTCGCCCGCGGCCAGGCCGGCGCGCGTCAGCATGTATTCGGCCGTGGAGCTGGAGCAGGGGAAAGTTGCGAGCTCGGCGTCGCTCAAGGGGCTCTCGATCGCGAAGGCGTTGACGGCCGGCACGGCCGTGTATTCCGCGAAGCCGCCCCAGCGCTCGCTGCCAAGGTAGCCGGCCTTGTTCCGGTCCTCGGGGTCGTCCGGGTCGCGCAGCCAGGGATCGACCAGAACGCGCTCGCCGATGCGCGCCTCAGCGACGCCCTGGCCGACGGCTGCGATGCGCCCGGCCACGTCCGCGCCCTGGACGTGGGGGAAGGAAAGCGACGAGCTGCCCCAGGTCGAGGACTCCCCGGTGGCGTCCTCGAAGCCTTCGGCGGCGCCCTCCTGCGTCGTGCCCGAGGTGACGGCCTTGGCGTACCAGCCGCTGCGCGTATTGACGTCGGTGTTGTTCATGCCGCAGGCGCCGACCCGGACCAGCACCTCGCCCGGGCCGGGCACGGGCACCGGCACGTCCGCGCGGTAGACGAGCCGATCGAGCCCGCCGGTGCCGGTCAGCACGACCGCGCGCATGGTCTCGGGAAGGGTGGGGTTCATTAGGCGGCCTTCCGTGATGCCATGACGGCGAGGCGCAGAAACCCCGGCCCAGGTGGACAGCGGGGTTCCTGGCCTCACCAAACGCTACTTCGGCAGCTTGCCGAGGACGCCTTCGACGTACCAGTCGAAGCCGAGCATGTCCTGGTCGGACAGGACGCTGCCTTCGGCCACGCGCAGGGTGCCGGCTTGGTCTTTCACCGGGCCCTGGAAGGGGTGCAGGGTGCCGGCGGCGATCTCGGCCTGCTTGGCCTCGGCCAGGGCCTTCACCTCGGCGGGCACGGCCGGGCCGAAGGGCGCGAGCTCGACCATGCCGTCCTTGATGCCGCCCCAGAGGTCCTGCGGCGCCCAATTGCCGTCGAGCACCGCCTTGGCGGAGGCCAGATAGTGGCCGCTCCAGTTGTGGGTCGAGGCGGTCAGGTGCGCCGTGGGGCCGTACTTGGACATGTCCGAGTGATAGCCGATGGCATAGACCCCCTTCTCCTCGGCCGCCTGGACCGGCGCGGTCGAATCCGTGTGCTGGGTGATGACGTCGGCGCCCTGGGCGATCAGGGTCTCGGCAGCCTCGCGCTCCTTGCCCGGGTCGTACCAGGAGCTGACCCAGACGACCCGCACCTCGGCCTCGGGGTTGACGCTGCGCGGCCCATGGTAAACGCGTTGATGCCGCGCACCACCTCGGGGATCGGGAAGGCGGCGACGTAGCCGACGGTGTTCGATTTCGTCATCTTGCCGGCGACCAAGCCGGTCAGATACCGCCCCTCGTAGAAGCGCGCCAGGTAGGTGCCGACATTCTCGGCCCGCTTGTAACCCGTGGCGTGCTCGAAGGCGACGTCGGGGAAGCGCTTGGCGACCTTGATCGTCGGGTTCATGTAGCCGAAGGAGGTGGTGAAGACGAGGCCGTAGCCGCCGGCCGCGAACTCGCGGATCACCCGCTCGGCGTCCGCGCCCTCGGGCACGCTCTCGACGTAGCTGGTCTCGACCTTGTCGCCGAGGGCCGCCTCGAGGTGCCGGCGTCCCAGCTCGTGCTGATAGGTCCAGCCGGCGTCGCCGATCGGGCTGACGTAGACGAAGCCGACCTTGAGCGGCTCGGCGGCGGCCGGGCCCGCCGCGGCGAGCAGGACGGCCGCCGAAAGCGCCGCGAGCAGGCGGGGCAGGTGTCTCGATACGGTCATGTCACGGTCTCCCTGTTGCTAGGAAAGGCGTCTGGCGCCTTTTTTTGCGACGCCTTTCCTAGGCGTCGGGGTGGAAGGGCTTGCCGAGTGCGGCCGGGGCGTTCAGGCGGATGCGGGTCGCGTCGCGCGAGATCAGCACCAGGACCAGGATCGTCGCCAGATAGGGCAGCATCGCCAGCAGGTGCGAGGAGGCCTCGAATCCGGCCGCCTGGATGTGCAGGCCGACGATCGTGATGCCGCCGAAGAGATAGGCGCCCAGGAGCACGCGGGCCGGCCGCCAGGTCGCGAAAACGACTAGCGCCAGCGCGATCCAACCCCGTCCCGCCGTCATGTTCTCGGTCCATTGCGGAGTGTATACCAGCGACAGGTAGGCCCCCGCCAGCCCGCTCATCGCGCCGCCGAACATGACGGCAAGATAGCGGATGGCGATCACCGGGTAGCCGATTGCATGGGCCGCCTCATGGGACTCGCCGACCGCCCGCAGGACCAGGCCGGCGCGCGTCCGGGCGAGGAACCAGGCGACCGCCGCCAGCAGGGCCAGCGAGAGGTAGACCAGCGGGTCGTGCCGGAACAGCAGGGGCCCCAGCACCGGGATCTCGCCCAGGAATGGGACTGCCAGCGGCTGCAGGCCCTGGATCGGCGTGCCGATGTACCCGAGCCCGACGAAGGCGCTCAAGCCGATGCCGAAGATCGTGAGCGCCAGGCCGGTCGCCACCTGGTTGGTCAGCAGGGTCAGGGTCAGGAACCCGAAGAGCAGCGACACCAGGGTCCCCGCGAGCATGGCGAAGACCACGCCCGCGAAGGGGCAGCCGGTCAGCACCGTGGCGATGAAGCCGGCCACCGCGCCGATCAGCATCATGCCCTCGATGCCGAGGTTGAGCACGCCGGACTTCTCGGTGACCAGCTCGCCCAGCGCGGCGAAGACGAGCGGCGTCCCGGCGCGCAGGGTCGCGACCAGGATCGCGACCAGGGTCTCGACTTCCGGGCTCATGGGGCGAGCCCTACAGCCGCGCGACCGAAACGAACGCGGTAGCGGACGAAGACGTCGCAGGCCAGCACGAAGAACAGCAGCAGGCCCTGGAACACGCCGGTGATCGCCAGCGGCAGGTTCAAATGCATCTGTAGCGATTCGCCGCCCAGGAAGAGGAGTGCGAGGAGCAGGCTGGCGAGCAGGACGCCGAAGGGATGCAGGCGGCCCAGGAACGCGCAGATGATCGCGGCGAAGCCGTAGCCCGGCGAGACGGTCGGGTTGAGCTGGCCCATGGGACCGGCGACCTCGCCCAGTCCGGCGATGCCCGCCAAGCCGCCGCCGATGAGGAAGCTCAACCAGACGACGCGCCCGCGGCTGAAGCCGGCATAGGCTGCGGCCGCCGGCGCCTGTCCCACGACCTTGATCTGGAACCCGGCGAAGCTGCGGGACAGCAGCAGCCAGCCGAGACCGACCGCGATCAGCGCGAGTACGACACCGGCATGCAGGCGGGTGTCCTCGAGCAGGACCGGCAGCAGGGCCTGCTCGCCGAAGAGGCGCGTCTCGGGGAAGTTGTAGCCCTCGGGGTCGCGCCAGGGCCCGTGCACCAGATAGCCCAAAAGCTGGATCGCGACGTAGCTCAGCATCAGGCTGGTCAGGATCTCGTTGGCGTTGAAGCGGGTCTTGAGCAGGGCCGGGATCGCGCCCCAGGCCATGCCGCCCAGGCCGCCGGCCAGCACCATGAGCGGCAGCAGCCAGGGCCCCTCCGCGCCGTAGAAGGCCAGCGCCAGCCCGCCGCCGCAGATCGCCCCCATGGTCAGCTGGCCCTCGGCGCCGATGTTCCACACGTTGCCGCGGAAGCCGATCGCCAGGCCGACGGCGCAGAGCGCCAGCGGCGCGGCCTTGATGGCCAACTCCGAAAGGCCGTAGAGGCTGTCGATCGGCCGGATGAAGAAGGTGTGGAGCGCCAGAATCGGGTTCTGTCCCAGGGCGCCGAACAGAACCGTGCCGCTCGCCAGGGTCAGCGCCAACGCAATCAGCGGCGCGGCGGTGCGCAGCCGGCGCGAGGCCTGGGCCCGCGGCTCCAGCCTAAGCCACATGCTTGGGCCCCTCGTCCAGGGCGGGCGCGAACATGCCGGCCATCCAGCGCCCGACCTCCTCGACGCCGGTATCGCGCGTGCGCTTGGCGGGGGACAGCCGGCCCTTGCCGATCACCGCGATGCGGTCGCTGATCTCGAACAGCTCCTCCAGCTCCTCCGAGACGACGAGGATCCCGGCGCCCCGGTCGCGCAGGTCGATGACGGCCTGGCGGATCTGGGCCGCGGCGCCGACGTCGACGCCCCAGGTTGGGTAGGCGAGGATCAGCAGCGCGGGCTCGAGCAGGATCTCCCGGCCCAGGATGAATTTCTGCAGGTTGCCCCCCGACAGTGACCGGGCCTCGGCGCCGATGCCGCCGCAGACCACCTTGAAGGCGTCGACGACCTCTTGGGCATAGGCCCGGGTCCGTTCGAAGCGGACCAGGCCGTGGCGGACCATGCCCTTCTGATAACCGGTCAGCAGCGCGTTGTCCGCCAGGGTCATCCCGGGCACCGCGCCGCGGCCCAGGCGCTCCTCGGGCACGAAAGCGAGGCCGCGCGCCCGGCGCGCGCGCGGCCCCAGGTGGCCGGCCGGCCGGCCGCCGAGGCGGACTTGGCCCGGCGGCGCCCGCCGCTCGCCGCTCAAGGCCGCCAGCAGCGCGTTCTGGCCGTTGCCGGCGACGCCCGCGATGCCGACGATCTCGCCCGCCCGCACCGTCAGGCGGATGTCCCGCAGGTCGGTGCCGAAAGGGTCCTCGGCGGCCAGCGACAGACCGTCGAGCGCCAGGCGTTCCGCGCCGTCTTCCGGCGGCTCCCTATGGCGGCAGACCGGCAGCTCGCGGCCGATCATCATCTCCGCCAAGCTCTTCGGCGTCTCCTCGCGCGGGTCGCAGTCGGCGCTGACCCGGCCGCCCCTGAGCACCGTGGCCGACTGGCAGAGCGCGCGGATCTCGTCCAGCTTGTGGCTGATGTAGAGGATGGAGCAGCCCTCGCCGGCCAGGCGGCGCAGGGTCTCGAACAGCTTTTCGACCTCGAGCGGTGTCAGGACCGACGTGGGCTCGTCCATGATCAGCAACTTCGGGTCCTGCAGCAGACAGCGGACGATCTCGACCCGCTGGCGCTCGCCGACCGAGAGGCCGTGGACGTGGCGCAGCGGATCGATCGGCAGGCCGTAGCGCCCGGAGACCTCCGCGATGCGCCCGGCCAGCGCCTTGAGGTCGCCGCCGCCCTCGATGCAGAGCGCGATGTTCTCGGCCACGGTCAGGGTGTCGAAGAGGTTGAAGTGCTGGAACACCATGCCGATGCCGAGGTGGCGCGCCTGGGCCGGCGTGTGGCTGCCGAGCGGCGCGCCCTGCCAGAGCATCTCGCCGGCGTCGGCCTTGACCACGCCGTAGATGATCTTGACGAGCGTGCTCTTGCCGGCGCCGTTCTCGCCCAGCAGCGCGTGGATCTCGCCCGGCGCGACTCGGAGGTCGATGCCCTCGTTGGCCAGCACGCCCGGATAGCGCTTGGTGATCCCGCGCAGCTCGAGGCGGGGCGGCGCGGCGACGGTGGAGTCGGGGGCAGGGGGCATCGGGTCGGTCATCTTGGCCGCCGCCTGGGGCGCGTGCTGGCAAGGAAGGCCCGGGATTGTCCTACAGATGCCCGCTGATAGCCAGACGCAGCGGCGACGGGGCGGCCGCCGGGCCGGGCGGCGCCAACGAGCGCCGGTTCGCGAACACGGCGCTCAGCGCGCAGACACATATGCCTGCTCGTCCTGTCTTTGCCGCAGAGTTCGGCTATGATCGCCATGGACTCGAGGCCACCGCCGGTCGGTCGCCTCGCTATTCCCGGGCAGCTTCGCCCGCTCGCCTTGGTCACTCGGGAGATCCGAACATGCGCCCCGTGATCCTTGCCCTGTCGATGGCGCTGCTGTTCCTGGCTGCCTGCGCGCAACAGAATGAGAACGATCGCGATGTTCGTGGCGTGTTGAAGGACCACGGCGCGATAATCCTTACGGAGTGTGGAACGGGCAAGGTCTACTGGGTTCGTGCCGCCGACACCCTGTTGTTTTCGCTCCAGAGAAGAGTCCAGGATCTGTCGGGGGAAACTGCTGCCGAAATCGTCGCCGAGATTCGCGGCGAAACGATCGACGTCCGTACCTCCGTTGGAACGGCTTACCCCGTGCACGGCACCCTGTGGATAAGCCAGATCATTTCTGTCGAACCCGGAGAATGTTGACGGCAAAGGAGGGTCGCGAATCCCGGCGACAATACGGAGATCCCCTTTGCCCGACTTTCAGCCGTTTGTAATTCGGGGACACAATACTAATTTCTTGAGGGGGGGGCTGAGAAATTAGTATT
>Ga0224504_10000374_pt1 | contig 20038 bp, 15 predicted proteins | sample SF_Oct11_sed_USG_3_FD_170160 | JGI IMG/M metagenome (GOLD analysis project Ga0224504, IMG submission 170160) | Sediment microbial communities from San Francisco Bay, California, United States - SF_Oct11_sed_USGS_24 | ecosystem: Environmental > Aquatic > Marine > Sediment | place: USA... | reverse complement strand
CGTGATCGGTGCCGTGAACTGAATGGTGACGGTGTTCCTGTTCGGATGAATCGGCGTGCAGGCCTGATGAAGCTAACGCAAGCGCGGCCAACAGGCATTGCCCAGGCCAGAAATTTACAAATAATCTCATTGTTTTTAATACTCTGAAAAACGGTGGATGAGCACCTTATTGGTGCTGAATTGGAAACGAAAAGTCTAGCTACCGTTGTTCAAAGGGGGGGGCGCGGGCGGTATATGTTGCAGCTTCGGCCTTGAGCTGCGTTGCGATGTACTTATGGACATGGAAATTCAGACTGACATGAGCCACCGATGGTTCATGGCTTGCCACAATTGCCGAGTCAATACCTTGGCCAACCAGGCAAACTTCGCACATTAAACCTGCATCAATGTCTGAAACATGGGTGACTTCATGGGCCAATGAAAGACTTTGCGCGCTGAACAGCACAAGCAACACGAGCAAACGCGTCGACCAGATTTTCATTGAAAATACAGATTTCACAGGCAAAGTCTATACAGTCGCTTAACTGTTGTAAACCGGATGATGTTAGTTAATAAGATGGAGTTGCCCATTAGCCGTCTCCGGTCAACTGGCACAAAGCAACCCTGATGCCAGCCATCATTTTATACTAATGGCAGAACAACTAACCACGACACCCACATCAAGGAAACATCCCCCTGATCGCAGCCATTTGCGGTTCAACCCGTTCTACATCAGGCGTTTCATCGGTGAGATCTATATCGCAATATTCAGTTGTAAAGCTTGCAGTAGTAAAGTGTTTAAGAAGTTGACGGACGCGCCCCGTAACCGGCCCCGTTTCACTCATTAACAAGACACCATCATTGTTGGGGGCACCGTAAAGTGTGTCATCATCGACTACATGATGACCTTCAAGACGCACGTTTTGAATTATCTTGTTGGCCAGGTGCTGATCTTCGTTAAATGCTATCAGAAACAATCCTTTAGGAAAAATGTCAAGCTCAAAGGTTTCACCACCGGCTGCTGCGTTTTCTTTATCAATGGCAATATCCATGAATGGGGTTTCATGCAGATCAATAGCAGCAGTAAATTTCTTGTTTGGGTCACCGTTAAACAACCGCTGATGAAGTTCCTTTACCGATTTGGCAAGAGCACGCATTTCCTGGCTTTGCGCGTTGTCCAAAAAAGCATCCCTGTTAATGTCAATTCGGCCTTCTGTAAATCTGAGCTCTTTTTCATACGGGCCGGGGCTAAGGCAAGGATAAATAACGATGTTAAAGCGATCAACGTATTGTGACGCTTCCTCTTCTGCGAATTTCAAGGCCGCCAGTGGACCGCCTTTTTCGTAACCGTGGGTGCCCCCTAAAACAATATAGCAAGGTATCTCCTGGCTAAAATCTCCGATAAGTAATCTGTACAAATCATGTGTAACCCGGCTTGTTTTTTCGACACTGCCACCAACTGCGTCACAGGTGGTGTAGGAGGCTTCACCATATTTCTCAAGCTTGAATCCTGCTCGATCCCCGAGTGCTTTTATTCGGGGGACAAGTGTTCTGACATAATCTCTTGAGGGTATTACCTGGTGCTCTTGATACCATTTATTGAATTTTTCTTGCGGCCATGGTTCTGTTTTTATTTCGCTCATAGTCTATTTCACTGTTGGCATATGCAAAATGATTATAAGAGGGTCGAGCGCTATTCTTCCAGCGGTATCCAATGAGGGCTGGATACATTATTAGTCGATTGCCTGTGGCATAAATGTGTACCTTCAACTGTCATTTACCAGCGATTCTGCGTGTTTCCTGAGCGCATTACCCGATTTTCCGGCATCCCTGTAGATAGCATTTAGCTGTTTTCCCAATGTCAATGTCGTTATTTTTAGAGATTATGTACCCTGAAGACTTTACGTTTTTTGAGTTCTGCGAAGAGAGAATTAGACAAAGATAATCCCTAATTTTTATTTTGCCTTCGAATTCAAAGGGGCTTTAGCTATAGCTGTAGATCAAACAACATAGCCTAGCTTGCGATTAAGAGCAATGGAAGTCTGGACACCCTTGTCCTTAAAGACTAGTAGTGACGGGTGTACTGAGTTATGTTGCACAAATAACTCAGGAGAGCTTAACAATGAATTCCAAAAAGGTCGTTTTAGCATACAGTGGAGGACTGGACACCTCCGTTATCCTCAAATGGCTCCTGGAGCGGGATTATGAGGTTATCGCCTATATAGCTGACGTTGGGCAGGAAGAAGATTTTGAGGAAGCAAGGGCCAAAGCACTAAAAATTGGTGCGTCCAAAGTATATGTTGAAGACCTGAAGCGGGATTTCGTTGAAAACTATATTTTTCCGGCATTCAAGGCCAATGTCGTTTACGAAAGCCGTTACCTGATGGGAACCGCACTGGCCCGCCCTCCAATTGCTAAAAGACATATTGAAATCGCAAAACGGGAAAATGCCAAATACGTTTCTCACGGTGCCACTGGAAAAGGTAATGACCAGGTTCGGTTTGAGCTGGCTTATTATGCCCTGGAGCCAACCATCAAGGTTTTGGCACCCTGGAAGATGCCTTCTTTTCTCAGTGAATTCAAAGGTCGTCCTGACATGATTGCCTACGCTGAGAAACACGGAATTGATGTAAAAGTCACTGCCGGGAAGCCTTACAGTGAAGATGACAACCTGCTGCATATCAGCCACGAAGCCGGAGTCCTCGAAGACCCTTCCACAGAGGCGGAAAAAGCCGTCTACTCCAAAACCGTAGACCCCGAAGATGCGCCGGATCAAGCCACACGTATATCAATAGAATTCAAGGATGGAATTCCGATCAAGGTCACAAACAGGGAAGACGGTACTGTTAAAACCGATTCCCTGGAGCTGTTTAACTACCTGAACGAACTGGGCTGTGCCAACGGCATTGGACGCATCGATATTGTTGAAAACCGGTATGTTGGGGTTAAATCCAGGGGCGTATATGAAACACCCGGCGGAACCATTTTGCACTTGGCCCACACAGACATAGAAGGCATTGCAATGGACCGCGAAGTGATGCGTTTACGCGACATGCTTTCAGCCAAGTTTGCTGAGCTGATTTACAATGGCTTCTGGTTCAGCCCGGAAATGGAATTCCTCCAATGCGCGATAGACAAGAGCCAGGAAGTCATTGATGGAATAGTCAACCTGAAGTTATACAAAGGCAACGTGTACGTCCTGAGCCGCGAAAGCCATAGTTCACTCTATGACCAGAACCTCTCAAGCATGGATATAGAGGGCGGGTTTAACCAGCAGGATTCGGAAGGCTTCATTAAGATCAATGCCATTCGGCTGATGGCCCATCATGCAATTCTTGAGAAAAGAGAAAACGGAAAGGGTAAAAACGACTAATAAGGGCTCTGATTAAAGGCTCTGATTAAGGGACAGTTGAAACTGTGGCAATTAAGTAAACTGTCCCGCAGCTCGCAGCCCCTTTTCCGGGCGAACTTAACAATCGGATTGTCATGCAATAAACCCGAAAAATCGTTAAGCTACCACTGGTAATGACTTCGAGAATTTAGAATGAAACCAATACTACGCGCCTTGATTCCAGCATTTCTGCTGATGACGACCTTTGGTCTTTACGCGGGCGATAACAGCTCGGAAACGGCGAGTGCCAGTAAGCCACCTAGCGCCGTTATCGATTCCACAAATGCTGCCGGGTCAATCACTGTAAATAAGCCCAGAATCCGGGCCACAGCACCGGGGCAAACTATCAGTGGCGCATTCATGATGCTGGTTAATAACTCAGCAACTGCATATACCCTGACATCTGTCAGCTATAGCGGCGCAAGCACGGTGGAAATTCATGAAACCAGCATGCATGAGGGCAGGATGCGAATGCGTAAGGTCAGTCATGTCGACATCCCGGCCAACGACTCTGCAGAACTGAAACCTGGTAGCTATCACATCATGCTGATAGGACTTGAGAAAGCAATGAGAGCAGGCACATCTGAGCCACTGACACTGAAGTTTTCCGACGGTTCACAAAAAACAGTTGAAGCCCTGGTTGGCACTTTAAGCGAATAGCACACTCATGAAAAAGACCGTGATCTTGATTGGTTTGCTAGCTTTTGCCCTGGGCATCGGTATAGCGCGATATTACCTGCCGCAATCCAGCCCTGAACTTGAGACCATTGCTGAAGGCTATACAAAAGTAAAAGTGGTCGAGGGTAAGTTTGGTGGTGACTTTACGCTTTTCCAGGGCGACAAGCCGGTAAAACTAAGTGACTTTCAAGGCAAACTTGTGGTGATGTATTTTGGTTTCGCTTCTTGCCCTGATGTGTGTCCGACCACACTCACCATTATCGCTTCCGCGCTAAAGCAATTGACACAAGAAGAGTTAGAAGACGTGCAGCCGGTTTTCATCAGTATTGATCCGGAACGGGATCAAGGCGAAAAGCTGGACGCATACGCCACTTATTTCCATCCTGGTTTCATTGGCATTACCGGTACGCCGGAAGAAGTGCAGAAAGTTGCCAACCAATATGGTGGCTTTTTTATCAAGGTAGAAAGTGATTCGGCCATGGGCTACCTGGTCGAACACACATCAAAAACCTATGTCATCAGCAAGGATGGCCGCTATGTGAGTATCCTACCGCACGACATGACCACAGGTCTTGCATTGAATGCCATACGTAGTGGTCTGTAAGGAGTCGAGCTAAAGAGGAATAAGGGAAAAATGAAGACACATGAGTGTCCTCGCCTTTGTACATGCCTTTATACAAATCAATCTAAGTTATAACTGGCTAGCCTTATCGTAGTTTATCTATTCTATTGTTGTTCTAAGATGGGTGACTGTGATTGCTTTGTTATCGGTGCGTGCTTGATATCAGATAACTTTCTGGAGTATTTCTTTCCATTTAGAAATCTGCCAATAAATGATGTTCTGACAAAATAATGATAGGTAACAAAACACACTATTCCAGTCGCTGCCACCACAATTGAGAATTTCAAAACGTCGGGAATGTTCCAGTCACTGATTAAACCTGGAACAAAGGCTACTAAAGGCAAGTGAAGCAAATAAACCCAGTAAGCCGAATCAGAAACATACCTCATCCTGGCTGAGTGATGACTAAAGAATCTTAAAAACAAACCGGTAAAGCCAAATACAAATAACCACACACTAAGTGATTTGATCAAAGCACTCAGTTCCGTGGAAAAGAGCGAAGTATCAGCGAAATGGTAGGTGGTAAATACAAGCACCGCAAGAATTGAGTAAAGCCAATCATAATCCATGAAACTTGATAAATAATGTTTCGATTTGAATAAAATCCATCCAAAAAAGTAAAAATAGATATAGAAAAGAAATGTTCCTGAGTCAGGGGTGAAACTTGTCGATGTAGAAACCCAGCTGTCATTCATTATCAGGAGAATGACGAAATTTAAAAATGTGAAGAGGATCAGTTTCTTGATTGGTGCCTGGATGATTGTTTCAAACGTCTTTTTTATTTTCGATTCAATTGTTGGCATTTTCTTGAACAACATGCCTATCCCAAAAGACACCAGGGAGAACATGATCAAGTAATAAATAAACCAAAGATGCATGGTTGAGCCAGGAATTAAATTCTTAAGCTCGCTGAATGAATAAATTGTCAAATTCATATAGCCCGAACCGATGACAGATTCAATCTCTTCGCTAAATCCAAAAATATCATTCGAATAAGAGAAAGCCATGGTCACCAAGGGCCAGAGTAATAACACAAACACAACAAACGGAAAAACCAGTCTATTGACTCGGTTGATTAACATTTTCTTCGGGGATCGTTCATAAAATAATAGCGCCGCAAAGAACCCTGCCACAACCATGAAAATGGGCATTCTGAAGTTGTGAATAATCACTAAGAGCCATAGTAAAAACTCACTATCGGCACTTGGATCTCGCATTGGCCAACCAAAGGATGGCTCCCCGCCAATGTAAGTAATGGCTGCGTGAAGCACAATCCCAAGCATCATCATAATGGCTCTAAGTGAATCTAGAGAATGCAGTCTTTCGGTTTTTTGACCTGACATTTTCAATGTCTTTCTTCTTAATTTTTATGGCATTTATCAAAAATAAGCATATACAGCCCGTTTGCAATAGTCCAATCTGCTTAGGATGGGTTTGAATATAATTAAGAGCCAAGATCGGTATCGGGGGGACGTATCGGGGTGGGAATCAGGTAAACTGTCCCCCGAATCCCCGGGCCGGCTGAACAACAGACTCAACTCAGAACGGGAATCAAGGCTGATCGGGAGCGCAAAGTTCTCGAGGCGTGGCACAGACATAATTCGGCCTGAGGGCAATGCTAAGGTTAGCGCGAGCACGGACTTTGTAAATGGAAAACGTTTCCCTCTTTGTTGATGTGCAAAACATCTACTACACCACGCGCAGTGCATTTGGGCGCAATTTCGATTACAACCAATTCTGGGCGAGGGTAACGGCTGGACGCAATGTCGTAAACGCCTATGCCTATGCGATAGACAGAGGTAACGAAAAGCAGCGCCAATTTCAAAATATTTTACGAGCGATCGGCTTTCAGGTACGCCTAAAGCCCTATATTCAACGCGCGGATGGCTCATCAAAAGGTGATTGGGATGTGGGCATTGCGGTCGATATGATGGAATTAGCAGCGGAGTCTGACGTTATGGTACTGGCCTCTGGCGATGGTGATTTTGACTATTTGGTTGAAAAAATCAAATCAAAATACGCTACGCCGGTCGAGGTCTATGGGGTTCGTAAGCTCACTGCGGTCAGTTTAATTAACGCTGCATCTTGTTATACACCCATCGAAAGCTCACTGTTACTTTAAGTAAAGGATAAAAGAGGCTAGAGCCCTTTTTTGTTTATATTCGAATTGGTACCCTTCAACCTTATATTTACAATATCTTCAGCAGGAGAAACCGCCTTGAACCGCATAATCATTTCTTGTCTTCAAACCATATTCGGATTGCTTGTATTCACAGCTGCCATTGCAGTAGCTGGTGAATCACATGAATCGAATGATGTGTACCCGCAATATGCACTCTCGAGCACCGAGGCGTACAGCCTGGACCAGGTTAAAACCTATACGGGTAGTCATGACAAGGTCTATGCTCACATTGACAAGAACCTGGATGCCCACTTCAAAAACCTGCAACGCTGGGTCCAGCAGCCCTCGATCAGCGCGCAGAATGTTGGTGTTATTGAAATGGCAGAAATGTTACGTGACGACCTGGCTGCTATCGGGTTTTCTGAAACCCGGCTGGTACCCACCTCCGGGCACCCCGGGGTCTGGGGGTTCTACGATGCCGGCGCGCCGTTCACGCTGATGATTTACATGATGTACGACGTGCAGCCGGTGAATCCGGAGGACTGGGAGAGCCCACCATTCGAAGGCAAGCTTGTCGACAAGGAATTTGGGCAGGTTATGATGGCCCGTGGCGCCACCAACCAGAAAGGTCCGGAGCGCGCGTTTTTAAACGCAATTGAATCGATCATCCAGGTCACGGGTGGCTTACCCGTCAACCTGATGGTGCTGGCCGAAGGTGAAGAAGAACTGGGTTCGCCACATTATCCGGAATTGGTAGACGCGTACGAAGATCGCCTGGGCACGGCTGACGGGGTGCTGTTTCCGTTTAATTCACAGGATCGCAGCGGCGGGCTGACTGTCTTACTGGGTGTTAAAGGGATTAATTACTGGGAACTCAAGAGTAAGGGCGGTTCCTGGGGTGGGCCTGCCCGGTCTGAAATCCATGGTTCGTTTAAAGCGATCGTCGAATCACCAACCCAGCGACTGATTGCAGCAATTGCCTCGATGACCACTGACGACGGCAATACCATTCTGATCCCCGGCTACTATGATGACGTGCGGCCACCTACAGTCGAAGAATCCATGCTGGTCAACGCCCTGGCAAAAGACTGGACCGGTGAAGAGTGGAAACAGGGTCTCGGTTTCAGCCAGTTCACTCATGGCCTGGAGGGGTTCGATGTCCTGATGCGCTATTTTTATGACGTGACGCTAAATGTAGACGGCATCTGGGGCGGCTATACTGGTGAAGGCACAAAGACCATATTGCCACACGTTGCGACAGCAAAAATGGATTCACGCCTGCCGATGGGCGTAGATTCAGACCGTCAATTTGAAAGGCTTCGCAGCCACCTGGATACAAAAGGATTTACCGATGTGGAGATTCACAAACTATCCGGTTACCCCGCCTCCCAGACCTCGGTGAACGCACCATTGGTGCAAGCGGCCATGGGGGTTTTCTCCAAGTGGGCGACCATTGATCACGTCATGCCACGCATCGGCGGGAGTGCGCCTTTCTACCAATTCACCGAGCGACTGGGCCTGCCCCTGGTATTCAATGGTCTGGGTCACGGGACGGGCGCGCATGGGCCCAATGAGTACATGCTAATCCATCCCGCGGAAGGGTCAAACGTTGCCGGTCTGGCCGATATTGAAAAAAGCTACGCCGACCTGTTGTTTGCGCTGGCCGACTCACTTGCCGAAAGCGAGTAGACGTTCTGTGAGCGATAGATATCACCAGGCCTCAGTTTCGTGGGCGGAAGGGGCAAATAAATGGGAAACCAGATGACTGACGATAAGGTATCAAAACAGGCCCGCGCAGAAGCATTGAAAATCGCCCGGGGAACTCAAAGGCCGGGTCAAAAGAAGGAACAGACAAAACTCATAGCGCAGGGGATCGAAAAAGGTATTACAGAATTCAGGAAACGTGAGAAAGCCAAGGCGCGGGAAAGAGACAAGCTTCGTAAAAAAGCACTAAAAGAACAAAAACCCACACAGCCGCAAGCTGAACAGAAGCAGGATGTTCCGACTAAGAAAACTGCACTCCGGTCGACATGGATTCCCTGGTTGTTGCTGTTAGCAAGTTGGGCGTATTTCCTGATTCAATTGCGGTAATCGGATTGAGTATAAGTAAAATGTGTCCTGATGACTCACGAAACTCAACCGCGAGAACACGACTATGCAGCTATCCTTGAGCCGGTCAATTAAGCCGGTCTTTTCAAATCACAGACTTTCTTTATTGCTTTTGATGCTTTTCATGGGGGGTTGCGCTGTATATGCCGGTAACCAATGGGACAAAACTTATGGCCCCACCGAACCCCGTGACCGTATGGTAGCAGCCGATACTCAAGCGGGTTCGTTTTACCTCAATGAGGTGCAACCGATCATCGAGAATCGATGTGTCGTCTGCCACGGTTGCTACGATGCTCCATGCCAATTGAACCTCAGTGCACCGCAAGGTATCGATCGAGGAGCCAGCAAGGTCAAGGTTTACAATAGTTCCCGTCTAACAGCGGCGCCACTGACGCGATTGCTGGAAGATGCGCAAACCACTCAACAATGGCGGGAAATGGATTTTTTCCCGGTCTTGAACGAACATGAGCAAACACCTGAGGCCAACCTGAATGCCAGCCTGGTGCATCATTTATTGGCACTCAAGCAAGCCAATCCATTACCTTCTGATCCTATTTTATCCGATGATTTCACACTTGAACTCAACCGCAAGCAGTCATGCCCCAAGCCGACGGAAATCGATAAATACCGTGTAGAAAAACCTTTGTGGGGTATGCCCTATGCACTACCGAACCTTGCTAATGACGAGTTCGGTACGCTGGAACAATGGCTGCGAGACGGATCTCAAATGGCACAGCCACCAGAGCTGGATCCAGCCATCCAGACTGAGCTTGAACATTGGGAGGCGTTCTTAAATGGAGACAGTCTGAAACAACAATTAATGAGCAGATACTTGTATGAACACTGGTTTCTGGCACATCTATATTTCAGTGAGATGGGGCATCAACCTTTCTTCCGGATACTCAGGTCTTCTACTCCGCCCGGTGAACCCATTCAAGCCATTGCCAGCAGGCGACCCTATGATGATCCGGGTGTAACCCGGGTTTACTATCGACTATGGCGGGACCATACCACCACGCTTGACAAGACCCATATGCCTTATGCGCTCAATGAAAAGCGCATGACCTGGCTCAGTGGCTTGTTTCTGAAAACGGAATTCGATCTGGATAAGTTGCCATCCTACGAGCCCTCCGTGGCAGCTAACCCTTTTATTGCATTTCAGGCTATCCCTGTTGAGAGCCGCTGGCAGTTTTTACTCGAGGAAGCTCAATTTACCGTAATGAATTTTATCAAGGGGCCGGTTTGCCGAGGTCAGGTCGCACTGAATGTGATCAGGGATCATTTCTGGGTGTTCTTTATCCAGCCGGAGTTCAATTATCCTGAGGAAACTGATGCATTCATAAACCAACAGGAGGTAAATCTACGTATACCTACCCAGGCTGGGAGTAGCGCTCTACCCTTCTCCACATGGCACAAATATTCGAAATCACAGCAAGCTTATTTGCGTGCAAAATCCGAGGCCATGAACAAGTTTTTCCCCGGAGGGGAGCACTTCACCCTTGATGTGATCTGGGATGGCAGCGGGCACAATCAAAATGCAGCACTGACCGTATTCCGGCACTTTGACAGTGCATCCGTTGTAAAGGGTCTGGTCGGTTCGGAACCCAAAACCGCCTGGGTCGTTGATTACCCCATACTTGAACGCATTCACTATTTGCTGGTGGCTGGATTTGATGTATTTGGCAATGTTGGACATCAATTGAATACCCGTTTGTATATGGATTTTTTGCGTATGGAAGGCGAGTCAAATTTTCTGGCCCTGTTACCACTTGAGACACGTCAATCCGAGCGAGAATTGTGGTACGAGGGGGCCAGTGAAAAACAGAAATCCTATGTGCTGGGTTCAAGGGCCAGTTTCGACCAGCCTACCGGGATTACCTACAAAACAGATAACCACAAGCAAGAGCTTTTCAGCATGTTGAAGAATCGACTGCAACCCGTATTAAACAAATCCTATGATTTGAATCATTCTTCAATACCCGATTCAGAGCGACAAGCACTCCGGGATTTACAGGAAACTCACGGAATGACCCTGTCAACCATGCCCCAGGTGGTGTACCTGAGCGTACAATCCGAAAATGGCGAAAACCGCTATTACTCCTTATTACGTAACAATGAACACAGCAACATTACCAGCTTACTCAAGGAGTCCAAAACACGTAGACCAGAGCAGGACACCCTGACGGTTACCAGGGGGTTTGTTGGCTCCTATCCATCCGTTTTTTGGCGGGTCCAGAGCAAAGATTTGCCAGACCTCGTCGGTCAGATCAAAGCCTTATCCGATGAGGCCAGCTACGGCAGTTTGATGAATCGCTATGGTGTAAGAAGAACCGCTGAAGATTTCTGGCCATATAGCGATAAAATCATGCAGGCACACCATGAAACCGACCCGGTAAATAATGCGTTACTTGATTACAGTCGGTTGGAGAACCGCTAAGCCGGGCAAGCAATTTTTAGTTTTGATTTGCTAACATGAAATTCAGGATACCCATGGATGCCGGTACTTGGGAGAAAAGTCGTTGCCCGTATCAGCCTTGTGTTGGGTACGACAGGACATGATTGATTTGCGGCGGTGTCACATGCTGTACTATCACTTCGCATTTTAGTGTCAGAGGAGAGCAGTCTTGGTCATATCAAAACCCGATATTAAAGTCATAGGTTTCGATGCTGATGACACACTGTGGATGAATGAGGAGCATTACCGCGAAACCGAGGATTCATTCGTGGCAATGATGGAGCCATGGCTGACTGAACGCGAAACACGCAAGCACCTGTTTGCCGTTGAAATGGAAAACCTGGGCCTTTATGGCTATGGGGCCAAGGGCTTTACCCTCTCGATGATAAGCGCAGCCAACTCCATCTCAAACGGACAGGCAAGTTCGTCTCTGATTAGCGAGATTATTGAACTCGGTAAAACACTGATCGATGCACCCATGGATTTATTGCCTGGTGTGAGTGACGTGCTCGAAACTTTGCATGGCGATTACAGGATGATTGTGGCCACCAAGGGCGACCTGTTAGACCAGGAGCGCAAGCTGAAAAAGTCGAACCTCGAAGACTACTTTCACCATGTCGAGATCATGAGCGACAAAAACCCTGAAAGTTACCGCAAGCTTGTACGACATCTGGATATCAAGCCGGAAGAGTTTTTGATGATCGGCAATTCATTAAAGTCGGATGTCGTACCGGTACTTGATATCGGGGCCGATGCAATTCATATTCCGGCGCAGTCAACCTGGGCGCACGAACACGTTGATGACACTTCAAGAATCCAGCCATACCTGACATTGGACGGCTTCGGCGATTTGATTGAAGTTTTCTATAAGCAGTCCAGTTGATCGTGCAGCTTTAACCGGGAAATTGTTTGATTGCCAGAAAAGATCCACATAAAAACACACTATTTTTGATAGCGCTTTTTTGGACTTTTCGCATCTAAATCAGCCAAACGTTCCAGTTTGTCACGAATCTTCCCTTCTAAACCGCGATTGCTGGGTTGGTAATAACGGGTTTGCGCCATTTCAGGTGGCAGATAATTCTCACCGGCGGCATAGGCTTCTGGTTCATCATGCGCGTATCGATACTCAGCGCCATAACCTAAATCTTTCATCAAACTCGTTGGAGCATTACGTAGGTGTGGCGGTACGTCATAATCAGGCTGATTGTGCGCATCGCCAAGCGCTTGCTTCCAGGCGGTATAAACAGCGTTACTTTTCGGTGCGCAGGCCAGGTAAACAACCGCCTGTGCAATGGCGCGCTCACCTTCAGCAGGCCCGATTCGAGTAAAGCAATCCCATGCTGAGATCGCAATTTGCATCGCTCTTGGGTCGGCATTACCAATATCTTCTGAAGCGATCGCCAGCAAACGACGTACGATATACAAAGGGTCGCAGCCAGCGGCAATCATTCGAGCCGACCAATACAACGCCGCATCAGGGTTAGAACCACGAATCGATTTATGCACAGCTGAAATCAGGTCGTACCACATATCGCCCTTGTTATCGAAAAGGGCAATTTTCTCGCCGGCAACCTCAGCCAATAACGCCAGGGTAATAACCTTCACTCCTTGCTCGTTCTCTTCAGCCAGATCATAGATTAGCTCGAGATAGTTTAGTGCCACCCGGGCGTCACCATTGACGAGATCAACCAGTCTGTCCAGGGTGTTCTCTTCAAATGTCGCAGCTATGTTGCCCAAACCACGTTCGCTATCCTCGATGGCCTGGTTCAAAACATGAAAAATATCAGCGGAATCCAGTGACGTTAGCTTGTACACCCGTGCCCGGGACAATAATGCATTGTTTAATTCAAAAGAGGGGTTTTCAGTAGTTGCGCCGATAAAGGTGACGGTGCCATCTTCAATATGAGGTAAGAAGGCATCCTGCTGACTTTTATTGAAGCGATGCACCTCATCTACAAACAAGATGGTTTTGCGGCCGGATAGTTTGTGTTCACGGGCTTTTTCAATCGCAAGACGGATATCTTTAACACCAGAGGTTACTGCAGAAATTCTTTCAACTTCTGCATTTGCATAATTAGCAGCCACCTCGGCTAGTGTCGTTTTACCGGTCCCGGGTGGTCCCCATAAAATCATGGAGTGAATATGACCAGCTTCCAGGGCCCGACGCAGTGGTTTATTTGGCCCCAGTATATGTTGTTGACCGCAATATTGGTCCACAGTAACAGGACGCATTCGAGCTGCCAGTGGGCGAAAATCTTCATCGTTAGAAAAATCTAGGCTAAAGTTGCTCATAGTCTTGGCTTGCCCATCATATTGAGCAGTGAAGTATAAGAGGTATAAAGGCCACTTTAAAAGTGAAGCATTAATGCCTTTAAATCAGCGGAGTGACATTGTGAGAGCCACCACCCCTGGCCACCATTACCTGACTGCCCTTGCTTTCTATGTGTATCCTGACAAATTCCAAAAAATGTTGGAATGAGTTATTTCGTTTGTATGTATTTTGGGCAATATGTTGTTTGAATGACCTATACTCACACACCACGAGAGTGCGACTGTCGCAGGGATTACCAATAATAATGTCAAAAAAAATAACCAGGGCTTCGGATACATGAGATTTTTCGACGAATTAAAGCGCAGGAATGTCTTTCGCGTCGGCATCGCCTATGTACTGATGGGCTGGTTGCTGTTACAGGCGGCAGATTTTGCCTTTGACCTGATTGGCGCGCCAAACTGGGTGATCCAGTCAGTTTCTGTAATCGTGGTTATTGGCCTGCCGATCGCGCTGATCTTTGCCTGGGCATTTGAGATGACCCCTGAAGGCATCAAGCGCGAGGCCGAGGTCGATCGCAGCCAATCCATCACCCCCAGGACTGGCCGCAAACTCGACAACACGATCATTGCAGTTCTGGTCGTGGTAATTATCTCCATGGTTGTTGAAAGAATTTACTTTTCTGATGATTCTGGTTCCGGTGACACCATTGCTGTCGAGGCTGTAGATGCTGTCGCGAAGTCCATCGCTGTCCTGCCTTTTGCCGATCTTAGCCAGGCGCAGGACCAGGCCTGGTTTGCCGACGGCCTGGCCGAGGAGATACTCAATGCACTGGTCAAGGTTCCTGATCTGCAGGTCACCGCGCGTACTTCTTCCTTTGCTTACAAGGGGACAGACAAACCCATAACTAATATCGCCGCTGAACTGGGCGTTGAACACATACTGGAAGGCTCCGTACGCAGCTCTGCTGACCGCATCCGCGTCACCGCCCAGTTGATCCGCGCCAGTGATGGCTTCCACCTCTGGTCGGAAAACTATGACAGGGATGTGGATGACATGATCAGCATCCAGGAAGACCTGGCACTCAACATCGCCACCGCACTGGAAACAAGCATGGACCCTGAGGCGCTGGCAGAGATGGCACAGGTGGGTACGCAGTCCATCGAGGCTTACCAGAGTTACCTGCGCGGCCTGCAATTACAACAGGAAGCACTGACCACCTCGGAAGGCACTGAAATATTCCAACAGGCCTATTCGCACTTCGAAAAAGCGCGCGCCATTGACCCCGGTTTCGCGGAAGCACACGTACAGGCCGCCGACTACTGGAAGGTCGAACTGTCGCCAACGCGCACCGACACCGGGTCCTCCGGCCTGCAGCCGCTGGAGATGCTGCGTGAGTACCACGAGCGCATCGGCCTGAGCATCCAGAACGCCGGCAATGAGGCAGACCGGGTACGCAGCCTGGCGGACCGGGCCATGCTGGATCTGCGTTTGAATGAGTCGCGGCGGCTGTTCGATCAGTACCTGGAATTACGCCCCAACGATGAATCTACACGTTTCGAGTTATTAAGAGTATTGGCAATGCTGGAGGATAAAGCGTCATTGCGTGAGATTCTTGCGCATTGGAAGTCCAAAGGCGAAACGGACAGCTATTCAGCCAATGCCTATATAAACAGCGCCTACCGCGTGATTGACCCTTCAGAAGCAGCAGATTTTGGCCTCAAAGCGCTACAGCGCTGGCCAAACACCACCGGGCTTGTATACCAGACTCATCGCACCCTGATGTGGGCGGGCCGGTTTTCTGAAGCCTCCGAGTTGGCAGCCCGCTACGAGACCCTGGTGCCTGGCAGCAACCCGTTGGTTCAAGCCAGGGAAGCCTGTGCAGCCGGTGACCGTACCATCGCAGAATCCATTTTGGCCGACATTGATCAAAGCAGAAATAACTTCCTTTCCTCGGCCTGGCTGATACACAACATGCTGGGCAATACCCGTGAAGAAACCGAAGTGCTGCGGCGCCTTGAAGACACTGGTGTATTATTTAGCCTGGCCACTTTCCTGGGCTATCACAAGTTTGACCCACGCCCCTACCCGGCCCTGATGGCCGTGCTGGAACGCGAAGGTGTTGAGCGCCCGCCACCGGCTATTCCGCCATTTCGCTGCCCGCCACCGCAGCAGACCTCGATTGCCGTATTGCCATTTGTGAACATGTCTTCGGACCCGGAGCAGGAATATTTTTCTGATGGTATATCGGAAGAGATCCTCAACTCGCTCGTCAAACTGAAAGACTTGAAGGTGGCAGGCCGGACCTCATCGTTTGCCTTCAAAGGAAAAAACGCCGACCTGCGCAGCATTGGCGACGCTCTTGGCGTCAATCACATTCTCGAAGGCTCGGTGCGTAAATCCGGTAACCAGGTGCGTATCACAGCTCAGTTGGTACAGGCTGATGATGGTTTTCACTTGTGGTCCGAGACTTATACCCGTGAACTGAACGACATTTTCGCTGTGCAGGATGAAATTTCCCAGGCGATCGTCGAAGCCCTCGAGGTCACACTCAGTGGTGTCGAGCAGGAAAACCTGACACGCCGCTCGACCGATAACATCGCGGCCTATAACAAGTACCTGCAAGGCCGGGCCCTGTGGCATCAGCGCGGCCTGTCGGGCCTGACAGCAGCGATTGAATCCTTGCGTGAGGCCGTGACTCTGGACCCCGGTTTTGCCGACGCATGGGCTGCCCTGGCCGACGCGTTGATACTGATGCCCGAGTACGGTGACCCGGAGGTACACGAATACGTAGCTCTAGCCCGTGACGCAAATTTCCGGGCAGTGGAAATCGACCCCGACTCAGCCCATGCCCTGACCACCCGAGCTTATATGAAGTTTATGCATGACTACGACTTTGACGGTGCCAGGGAGGATTTTCTTCGTGCGATTGAGCTGGAACCCACCTACCCGACAGCCCGCCAATGGTATGGCGAGTACCTTGCCTCACAAGGTGACGTTGAAGGTGCCCTTGCACAATTTCACAAAGGTGCGGAACTGGACCCGTTGGCCCCGGTTATATGGCATGTGGCAGGGTGGACCGCAACCCAGAATGACCGGTTTGAAGAAGGTATTGGCTATTACCAACGCGTGCTGGAAATCTCCCCCAATTTCGAGACCACGCATGGGAATCTTGCCCGGACCTATGCCAGGCTGGGTGAATATGACTTGTCCCGCCAGTATTCTGACCGGAGATTGGAATTGGCTGGTCAAGGGAGAGGTGTGAAATATACCGTCACTGATGCAATGGAAAATCCGCTGTTGAAGGCTGAAGTGCTCGAAGACATGGCAAGCAAACCCGATATCTATGCCGATGGTGCGCTGTTCAATGCCTATGACTACATGTTGCTGGGCGAGGCAGACCTGGCTCTGACAAGCCTGGAAAAGGGCCTGGAAAATGGCGATCCCTATGCAACGGCCGCCGGCTGGGTATCCATATACGACACCTTACGGGATGATCCCCGATTTCAGGCGCACCTGGCAAAGATCAATATGTGGCCGTGAAATCGGGGCGTTTCAAATAGCGGGAAAAAGCAAAGTCACCCATCTTTTCATGGGTCAAAACTCCAATCCATGGATGCAATTTAAACCGGCATTGACACTTCAGGGAACGGTCATTGGGTTTTCAGGGTTCTTTGTCCATTCCTGCAACGATCCCATGTAAACAGCAACATCGGTGTAACCAAGTCGATACATGATAAATGCAACTGTTGATGCCGCGACCCCACCCCCACAATAAGTGATTGACCGTTGAGGGTAATTACCATCATGCATCATTTCGAGCTCATCCAATGACCTGAAATAACCCGACTCATCCAGAAGATTGGTAGACGGCATATTGGTAGCGCTGGTGATATGACCAGGCCGGTCATACATTGTAAATTGGCCTGTGTAATGGGCATCGTTCATTGCATCGATGATAGACACCTCATCGTTATTGATGGCGGCCAGAACCTCTTGCTGATCAGCGATGACCTCGGGCCGTAGCGATAGTGTGAACTCTCTTTCAGGGTATGTGGCCGGTTCCACCGATAGTGGACGATCCTCGGCGACCCAGGCTTGTAGTCCGCCATCCAGTAAGGCTACCTGGTCAAAACCCGCCCAACGCAACATCCACCAGAGACGAGCCGCCCAGGCAGGATAATTGGCGCTGTACAGGACAACCCGTGAATCATTGCCCACTCCGAGTTTGCCAATCGCAAGCCGGAATTGCTCAGGTGATGGCATAACAAAATCCATTGAACTACTTTTATCTGATAGGTCACCAAGCAAATCAGCATAAGCTGCCGTTGGGATATGACCTGACTCGTAGTCGCTGTGAGCACTGGAACTGCTAATATTTCCATTCTCATCTTGTTGGACCAATACCGTTGTGTCTAATACCACAAGATCGGGATCACCCAAATGCTCGCTCAGCCATTGGGTGCTGACAATTAAACCCATTGGTTCTTGCGACGTATCGCTGGCATAGGTACTACCCTGAATGCAGGCATTTGCAAGCAGCAGTAGAGCAAGCAGGGGATAATAGAATACTTTTTGTAATCTCATGTCGATAGTTGCATCCACGTAATTGACGATAACCAAGCCTACATCCCCAAAACCTCAAGCACCAACGGTTTGTGACGATCTATAAACCTCTCAAGTGCACGACTGACCCTGAACAGGTGTTTTTGAGTCATCGGCAGCGACTGGAACACATCACCACGTCCAGCCACCAGCACACCTTCATGTAACAACTCCATGTGTAACAAGGGCCGTAGTGACAAGCATCCTGCACTGATATCAGATTTCTTCTTCACGGGTCCAAGGGAAAAGTGAATAGCAAATATCGAGCCCAACCCGTTGCAATGCATTGGAATATCTCTTTCAATAAACGTGTCGTTGAGTGCAAGACGAAATGCCTCGGACCACTCAAGGAAATCCAGCGCTCTTTGTTGCGTGTAGATTTCACCGATACCGGCAGCACCGGCCGCCATCGAACAGACATTGTTGTTGAACGTACCGGCGTGGTTCCAGGTTCCCTTCTTTTTGGGGTTGTAGTGCTCCATTATTTCGGCCTTGCCGCCAAATGCACCCGTTGGAAGTCCACCACCGATAAATTTGCCCAACGTGGTCAGGTCAGGTTCGATTCCCATTAGCCCCTGTATGCCTGCGGGGCCAATACGGGCGGTTTTAACCTCATCAAATATCAACATCGCACCGACCTCAAGAGTCTCCTGCCGAAGCATTTCCAGAAACTCCCTGGTGCCGGGGATATTGCCACCTGCGCCCAGAATCGGCTCGACGACAACACCGGCAAGTTCTGATCCCAGTTGATGGATTAATTCAGCCGTTCCCTCCACGTCGTTATATTCAGAGATTACAAAGTCATAAGGCACATTGTGTCGCGAGTTGCCGTTTGGAAACTTGATCACTCCACCGTGGTAGGCACCGTCAAACACTATGATCTTGTCACGGCCGGTCACGGTGCGCGCGGTGGTAATCGCCATCAGGTTTGCTTCGGTTCCCGAATTGCAAAACCTGATCTTCTCAATCGATGGAAAGCGAACACACAGCAACCCTGCCAGTTCCCGTTCATAACTCGTTGGCGCACCCATGACCACGCCCCGGTCGATTGCCTCATGTACGGCCGCACGAATGATCTTGTCCGAGTGCCCAAAAAGACCTGCCGAGTATTCACACAGAAAGTCGGCGTATCGGTGCCCATCCAGGTCTATAAGCTCCGCACCTTCCCCGCGAACCATGGTTAACGGGAACGGGTCGTAGTGCAAAACGGAACGCGTATTGCCGCCGGGTAAGAACTGCTCGGCATTTTTGTCTGCAGCCATGCTGCGAGGATTAGCGGCGGCGTAACGTGCCCGCGAATCCTCAATCGCGAGTTTCAATGAATCGCTTTTCATCATCTACCCCAAACTTTCAATGACCATTGCAATGCCCTGACCTACACCGATGCACATGGTGCATAGTGCCAGCTTGCCGGAGCCCTGTTGTAACTGATCCATGGCGGTTATCGCCAAACGAGTTCCGCTCATTCCGAGCGGGTGACCGAGGGCGATCGCGCCGCCGCGTGTGTTGACTCTGGGGTCATCATCAGCGAGACCTAATTGCCTGGTACAGGTAAGCGCCTGGGCGGCAAAAGCCTCATTGAACTCGAGCACATCAAAATCATCCAATGTCAAACCCAGTCTTTTCAGCAGTTTCCTGGTAGCTGGAACCGGCCCGATACCCATGATTCTGGGTGGTACACCGGCGACAGCCATACCCAGAATACGCGCACGAGGTTCAAGGTTGTGATGTTTGGCAGCAGCCTCGGATGCAAGTAGCATTGCACCGGCCCCATCATTGATACCCGAGGCGTTACCGGCAGTTATCGT
>Ga0224504_10000370_pt1 | contig 20161 bp, 10 predicted proteins | sample SF_Oct11_sed_USG_3_FD_170160 | JGI IMG/M metagenome (GOLD analysis project Ga0224504, IMG submission 170160) | Sediment microbial communities from San Francisco Bay, California, United States - SF_Oct11_sed_USGS_24 | ecosystem: Environmental > Aquatic > Marine > Sediment | place: USA... | reverse complement strand
CAGTTCGATCACCTCGGTAAGATAGCGGTCCGTTTCAATGGTTAATTGTTGTGGGCCCCGCTCAAGTAAGACGATATTCTCCGCTTCAACCGTTGCCTCAACCCCGTCTACAGAAACTCTGACCGGCACCATCGGATCAACCAGGATCTGTAACCGGCCCGGTAGCTCCTTCAATTCAAAGTTGAATGACTGGAATCCATCCGATGACACTTCAAATTGCTGTTCCAGGGGGAAATATCCCTCAAGCTCCCCCTTAACCGTATAGCTCCCCGGCACGACCAGCTTTTTGCTGCCGAACGAAACTGGTGGGGGAAAGCCGCTCACAGACATGCTGTCAGGCTCGGGTTGGACGCTGACCTCGATTGGTGTGGCAAACAGAACAAACAGTGCTATCAGCGAAAGTACACTGAACAAACCAATCATGAGAAATCGCAGTCTACGGCGCTTCACCGGTGAAATTGAAGCCGTCACAACGGGGATAACCCGGGTGTCCAACTCTTCTTGCGACTCTTCTTTCTTTTCAGGCGGTGGTACCGGTGGAGGCTGTAAATCGGGAGGCTCTTCCACATCCCTCACTTTGACAAACACCTGGTCACCTTTGACATCCCAGCAAAGCACACGGTCATCCAGTTGTACCCTGTCACCGGATTTGAGCCATGCAGATGTGCTGATGTATTCGTGATTGTGAAACAGCTCAGTATCAGCTCTGGCCGGCTGCAAATAGGCATGACCGCTGGACAGGGCAATGTGTGCTACGACTGTATTCGCCAGGGCTTCCTGCAATACGATGTCCGCACCACTTCCGCCCACGGTTAACGGAAAATCCGCCTCGGTTATGCGGCGGCGCGCACCGTCTGCTGTTTCAATAAAGAAAACCCGCTTCAAACCGTTTCCTCACAACGAATATCCAGGGCCAATTGCTCCGTTCCGGGTTTAACCGTCAGCGTCTGACGCACATCACGGTAACCCGGCCTTGAACCGACGACGGTGTACGTTCCAGGACGTAATTCCAGCTGCTGGCTGATAAATTGACCCAGGCGCCCAACATGATAAATTTGCACAGTGGTCAAGCCGTCAGATTTCAAAGTGACCAACCTGGGTGTTTTTGCCTCGGTAATCATGACTTGCAGCCGGCGTATTTTTTCCTGCAGGCGAACCTCTCCAGCTGGCGGCCTGGCTGCTGAAACCAGCAGCTTTTCAGCATTTTCCCGTGGCTGATCTGAGTAGACCCGCGTTGGATCCTGCAGATAGTGATCCAATTGCTGATGCAGACGTTCACGGTCTTCTGCAAATCCCAGACCCTGCCTGGCAAAGGCGGCCTGCGGCGTCCTCGCAAGCACCTTGCGATAGGTAGACACGGCAGCTGTCCAGTTTTCGTCTGACACCAGCTGTTCAACTTTCCGGCGTTGATCTTCCAGCCACAATCTCTGGCGTGCCTGCATCAGCTCCTGCTGTGCATTGCGCACGACTTCCGAGTCCGGTTTGAGGCTGGCTGCCTGCCGTAGCGCCGCGTCCGCTATTTGTACCTGTTCCGACTCCAGGGCCTTGAGCGCGCGGCTCATGGCATCTCTGAAAGCAAGCTCGGTGATTTCTTCAGTAACCTCGCGCAAAGCTGTTTCTGCAGGCTCATAGGCTCCGTCGAGGGTAACGGCCCCAAGGTAAGCCGCCTGTGCTGCGGGAAGATCATTGTTGGTACGTGCAATGTCACCATCCGTCATCAGGCCAAGTAATTCCGGCCGTACACGTGCCCGCTCAAGACCTTCAAGTGCTTCCAGGCTGCCCGCATCAATTGCTTTTGCAATTTCAAAGGACTCAATAGCGGACTCACTATCATTTACCTGTAATGCCTGCCAACCGGACTCGAGTGCTTGCGTCAACCGTTGACCGCTTTGGGACTCAAGCAGATGCAACAACTCCGATGCACCCTGGAAAGCTTGCGCCGCCATCGCAAACTGTCGTTGACTGAAATGATCATTGCCCTTGTTAGCGCCTTCTACGGCCTGACTCCACTGCGGCTCTCCCCAGATCATGACATTGGCGAGTTCCATACGTGCACGAGTATGAAGAAACTCCTGCAGGGCCTTTTCCGCATCGCTGCGTGCGCTTGCTGAATCCTGAACGGGTGGTGTAGAAGCCTCCACTGCAACTTGCGGCTGTGCAACTTCCGACTGCGAATCTGCAGTGCCGGAAACCATTTTGGGTAATACCAGCAACACACCCAGCCCCAGAACAATAACAAACGCCAGGGCAATCCAGATCAGTCCATTGCTGCGCGTTTCACTTTCCACCGTTTGCGGCAAGGTACCGGGCGGCTGTAATCCGGGTCCCGGACTGCCTGCTGAGGGGAGCTCATCAGGTGTCATGTCAGATTTCAGTCGAGTGATCCGGTCAGACCGGTCTCACTTGCATATATCTGTCCCATCAGCACCCGCCACTGTTCGTACTGCGCCTCGGCAGAACCGGTCAGTTGAACGGTCTTGCCATCAACCTCGACCACCAGCGGCCGCGCCTCGGATGAAAAAGATACCCCAAGCTCTTCAATGGAAGAGCGGTGTATGGCCGCTTCGGAACGTTTATCCATACCAGACTTGATCGCAGCTGCCCCACCCAGCACCATGACATCAGTTAATGTATCAAGCCCCGAGTTGTACTCCGGTGCTGCCACACCAACAAAAATCGCCCCAACGATTGACGCAACACCCAGCAAGGTGCGGTTTAAGGCTGCCTTTTCCAGTGCCTTTTGCTTCTCAGCCTCATCGCTTCGTGCCTTGCGCCACTCGGTATACGGCTCCCGCATTTCGCGGTAGAAATTGTCAAAGTGCCCATTCAATGTATCGATCATTAACAGGTCACGTTCCTGGATCGCCTGTACCCTGCCGTACATGGGGTCGTCATTACTGGGCAGGTGCACGATGCTGTACTCACCCGTGTCATTTTTATCCAGGTAACCGGCGTAAGCCTCGGGAGCGATATCTTTTGCAAAACGCAATTCTGCGATGCGGCGGATTCTTGTAATATCCTCAACCGTGAGGCTCTTGAGAAACTTCGCAAGATCATTTGCAATCGTGTTGTAGAGTGGTTGGAACGCTTCCCCGGTAAACGCACTGGACTGGTAATACGCAGCTTCAACGGCAGCTCGGTAGTCCCTGGTAAACCACTGACGTCCACTGGCGTCACGGGCACCTATCCGCAAATCAAGCTGTAGACCGTTGGATTGCAGGATGATCCCTGAAACCATTAGTTCGCCATCCGACACATTTTGCGGGACAACTCTTACGGCCCCCCAATAACCAGTTTTCTCCATGGTTGCACGTAATTGTTCCGGCATGTAGCGGGCTTCGGCATTGCGGATATCCATGGACAGGCCATTGGCCTGTTTTTCGTCCTCGGGCAGCGCACCGGGGTCGAATACCTCGATGGAGGCGTTGAGCAATTGGTTTTCGGGAATTTCCGATAAGGACTCATCGATGACAACCACACCTTCGATATTGCGGCGCCCACCCGCTGTGGTGGTGCAGGCAGACTGCAAAACCAGAGCCAGAATTGTCAGTAAAACAACTATCTTTTTCATTGATCGTTACTCAATTGGTTCCCCTTTTATACCTACGATACTCTTCCCACAGTTTCTCTTTCAACTCAGGATCAGTTTCTTGCTCGGCGGCTTCGCGTAACTGACGTGCGACAACGTCATCATCACTACCATCCGGGATATCCGTTGGCTGCTCACTATCCTTGCCGCCCTCGCCAGGGCCCTGGCTACTATCGACTGGCCCGCCCGCAGGCTGACCACCGGTTTGTCCTGATTGCGGGTTAGTGCCCGCTGTACCGCCACTATTGCGACCATCGCTATTTCCATCGCTACCAGCGTCGCCCTCAGAATCTCCTTCACCATCCCCTTCGCCACCAGAGCCATCGCCGCCACCTTGACCGCCAGCACCACCTCCGGAACCCGAGCTGTTACTGGGTGCATCAGCCTTGACCCGCTCCTGCTCCCTGAGCAACCTTTCATCATATTCACCCAGGCCGGCCATTAGCATTTCATCCAGAGCGGCAACCTGTTCCTCGGCAGTTCGTTCAGCCTCCATCGCAATATCCGCCGATTCGGTTTCCTGCGGTATCAACGCAGGGCATGGCAGATCTTCCGGATAAGCAGAGCCCGAGTTAAGAACGGCCTGGCAGTCCTCAAACACACGACGTTGCAGGCGGGCAACATAGGCCGCATAGTCAGCTGCTTCCGCTCCACTCAACCCGTTGAACTCACGCTGGTTTCGATAATCATCTTCAGCGGCCTTCAAGGCTGCATAATCAAGTTTGAGTTGCGCTACCGACTCATCCGTTGCTGTCCATGCAAGGATAACCGCCAGCATAGCCGGCAGGGCAATGAATAATGTGAAAAGTTGTTTCAACTTATTATGTTGCTTGCTGTTTGGCATACTGTGACAGACCGAATTAATCTGCTTAGTATAACGCCAGTTTATAAATTAGTTTGTGAAGCAGGCAACAGTCTTTGCATTCCAGTGTCGGGGTCAGACTTGATCTTTACCTTTATCGGTCGCCGCCTCCTCCGTACTGCCCCCGGCGATACTCTGACGTAATTTTTCAATCATCAAAGACATATGTTGTGGAGAATGAGTCCGTTTTGCAAATAACACGTAGAGTGCAGGAACGACGAATAGTGTTAAAACCGCGGAAATTGTGACACCAAAAACGATAACAATACCAATGGGTTGCCGAGATTCTGCACCTGCGCCGCTTGCCAGCAACAAGGGTAAGGCACCAAATGTCGTCGCCGCACTGGTCATCAGGATCGGACGAAAACGAACACCAGCAGCCTCGATCACGGCACTGCGAAACTCGATTCCCCGGTCACGCAACTGGTTGGCAAACTCAACGATTAAAACACCATTTTTGGCAGACAGGCCAACCAGCAGTATCACACCGATCTGGCTAAAAACGTTAACCGAACTGGCATAGACCCACAAACCGAGTACTGCGCCCATCAACGCCAGCGGCACTGCCACCATGATAATCAACGGGTTGACAAAACTCTCAAACTGGGCAGCCAGCACAAGGAAAACGATCAGTAATGCCATGCCGAATGTCAGGTACAAAGAGCTGCCTGAATCCAGGAACTCCTTGCTTTCACCATCCCAGCTCAGACGCACACTCGAAGGCAGGGATTCCGAAGCAGTTGAATATAGCTTTTCAATCGCGTCGCCCAATTTAACCCCTTCAGCCAGACCGGCCGAAACGGTGATGGAGCGCATACGGTCAAACCGGCGTAATTCCGACGGGCCGGCGTTTTCGGTTATTTTTACAAGGTTTGATAAGGGCACCAGCTTATTGTTCAACGATGAACGTACATATAAATTGGTCAGATCATCGGTCGAAGAACGCGCCTGATCCTCACCCATCAAAATGACATTGTATTCACGGCCACGATCCACGTAGGTGGTCACGATCCTGGAGCCCAGCATGGTTTCGAGCGTCCTGCCTACGGTAGAAAGTGAGACACCCAACGCTGCCGCCCGATCGCGGTCAACGCTGATCTTCATCTGCGGTTTGGTTTCCTGAAAATCACTATCAACCTGGACCAGTTCAGGCATCGCTTCCATCGCCGCTACCAGTGTGTCACGCCATTGCTTGAGTTGTTCGTAGTCAGGCCCGCCAAGCACCAGTTCCAACGGACTGCCATCGCCGCGGACTCCAAGCGCACGCGGTGTCCGTGCAAATACCCTCGCCTCCGGGATGTTCGCGGCCTCTTTTTGGACCCACGAGGCAATACTCGAATCCCGCTCACTACGTGTATCCCAGTGCTCCAGCAGCACGATAATAGTGCCGCTGTTCATAGATGAGGAGCCCCAACCACCGGGTAAACGTGTCAGAAAGCGTTTTATGGGTTGACCATCACCTGTTTTAGTCAATATAAGTCGCTCCATCGCGCTGGTGCTGCGATCGGTATATTCCAGTGTGGCTCCTTCCGGTGCCCTCAGCGAGATAAAAAATGCACCGCGATCCTCACTGGGAGCGTATTCGGCTGGCAAACGCTGCATTTGCAACAGCGTGCCGAGTGTTATCAGCAATACAACCAGCATCACCAGCCACGGCACCTGGATAACTTTTCCAAGCAAATACTTGTATTGTCGTGACAGCAGGTTGAAAAACCGGTCCACCACGGCAGCAGACCCCTTCCTGAGTTTTCTGCCCTTTAATAGCTTGGAACTCAGCATCGGTGTCAACGTCAGCGCCACAAGACTGGAAAACAGTACGGCAGCGGCCAGGGTAATACCAAATTCACGGAACAGGCGCCCGACGTCACCTTCGATAAAAGACAAGGGTACAAACACGGCCACCAGTACCAACGTGGTCGCGATAACCGCAAAGCCGATTTCATTTGCACCATCAATGGCAGCAAGTAAAGGTTTTTGACCATCCTCGATTTTCCGGAATATATTCTCGAGTACCACGATTGCATCATCCACTACCAGGCCGATAGCCAATACCAGGCCGAGTAAGGTCAGCACATTGATGGTATAACCCATCGCTGCCATAACGGTAAATGTTGCAATCACCGATACCGGCACGACCACTGCGGGGATCAGCGTGGCAATCATGGATCCCAGGAATAAATAGATGATCACCAATACCAGGCTAAGTGATACTGCGAGGGCCTTGTAGACCTCGTTCATTGAAGCTTCGATAAACTCAGCCCGGTCATAATTGATCTCCAGGACCATACCTTCGGGCAATTCGGGTGCCAGTGCCGCCATCTCAGCGCGGATCGCACGCGAGACCATGACACTGTTGGCCTTGGACAACTGAACCATCCCCAACGAAATGGCAGGCACACCGTTGGCACGCGCCACGTTGCGGTCATTTTCTGCACCGATGCGGACATCTGCCACTTCACCGAGACGCACGGCCTGGCCATCAAGCCCACGACCGATGACCAGTTTCTTAAAATCCGCCTCGGTGTTGAACCCGGTATTGGTGCGCAGGGTAAATTCGCGTGTCTTGGATTCAAGCCGGCCGGCCGGAAGTTCGATGTTTTCCGAACGCAGGGCGCCTTCTATATCAGCCACTGCCAGGCCGCGCGCAGCCATCGCTTCACGACTCAGCCATATTCGCATCGCGTACCTGCGTGCACCTGATATCTGTACCCTGGCAACACCTGGCACTGTGGAAAAACGATCGACCAGGTAGCGGTCGGCATAATCGGTAATTTCAAGACCGTTCATACGGTCAGAGGTCAGGTTGAGATACATGACCGGGCGGTTTCTCGAATCCACCTTGGCAATTTCGGGAGGGTCGGCTTCCGTTGGAAGTTGATTAACCACCCTGGAAATGCGGTCTCGTATATCGTTTGCAGCCGCTTCAACATCACGGTCAAGACTAAACTCTACGCGGATATCCGAACGTTCATCACGAGAGTTCGATGTCAGTTTTTCGATACCTTCGATACCGGCAATACGATCCTCGATAACCTGGGTTACCTTGGTTTCCACGACCTCTGCAGATGCACCGCGATAACGTGTTTCGATGGATATTACCGGTGAGTCCACATCCGGATACTGGCGTACCGGCAGCTGTAGCATGGATGCCAGTCCGATGATAATTAACAACATGGATATTACACTGGCGAAAACCGGCCTGCGAACCGAGTAGTCAGAGATAAGCATGGCTAGTCGGTTTCTCTCGTCAAAACTTTCACAGGCTGCCCGTCACGCGCCTTCTGTGTGCCATCAACAATGACCACCTCACCCGCTGACAAACCGCCCAATATCTCGACTTCACCCGGACGTCTTCTGCCAATTTGCACAGCTCGCTTTTCAACAACCTGGTTGTCACCCACAACATACACATACTGCACACTTCGCTCGGGTATCAGGGCACGTTCCGGAATCACCAGTGCCTCGACGGTATCATTCAGCAAATTCACGGTCAGAAACATACCCGGTCTCAGATCACCGTCAGGATTTTGCATCACCGAACGTACCCGTATACTGCGACTGACAGGGTCAACCCGCGTATCCACACTGGAAACCGCACCCGCAAAATCACGGTCCGGATAAGCCGCACTATGTGCCAGCACCTTCAGTCCGGGCTCAAGCCGTGACAGGTAAATCTCCGGAAGGTCAAAATCCACCTTGATGATATGCGTGTCATCAAGCGTGGTAATCACCGTATCCGGATCAAGCAAACCACCGAGAGAGACGCGTCTCAACCCAATACGACCGGCGAAAGGTGCCCGTACGATGGTGTCGGCGAAACGCTTTTCGGCCACTGATACCATAGCCTCATCCGCAATTTTTTTGGCTTCATCCTGAAGTAACTGCGACTTGGAAACCACGTTGGTTCTGAAAAGCTCACTTGATCGATTGTAACTTGCCTCCGTATCGACCAGCGCAGCTCTTGCGGCAGCGAGATCGGCCACCTGCTCAAGATCATCTAACTTGACCAGCACATCACCTGCTTCAACTTCCTGTCCCTCTTCAAACAGAATTTCGGTTAATGTCGCGGTGATCTTGGGACGGATATTGATTGACTCATTGGACCTGGCGTTACCCAGCGCCTCGGCAGATAAGGGGAAAGATCTCACTTCCGCCTGCGCCACGATCACGGAAGGCGGAGCCGATCCCGGTGCCGCAAAAAGCACCGGGCAATATAAAACAGCCGCGATAGCCAGCCGGGTGGTCAGTACGAAGGCACTTTTCACATCACATCCATTGATTTCAGGTTTGAAGGCCATTCTAGTCTGTTCAGCTGACAAAGAGAAACATACCTGCCCAGGGACCATGCGTCTTCGCTATACTTTTCAAGCACTACGTCAGGGCTCAGCCTGCTCCGGCGAAACCCTCAGGTAAACATTACCATCGCCCAGTGTTCCGGGAAAAACCTGCTCAAGTTGAAACTCCTGCTTTAGATAGTCACGGATGTCCGGCAGCCGCATTTTCATATCCATGGTGAATGAATTAAGTACCCACAAACGGTGGTCCGGTCCCCGCAATGCCTCCAGTTCCTGAACGCTTTGTGGAAAGACCAGTTCCGGATCGTATAAATACCTGTATCCATACTCCAGGTAACCCACCACAGCAATGACATCATCCGGCCCTGCCAGCGCCCGGGTATACGCCAGTGACCCGGTGTAATTTTGTTTTGGATATTTATAGTTGAATGGAAGGGTTACAGCACAAGCAATCAGCATCAAAACGGGTAGAACATGCACCCCCCAGCCAGGAGAACCAGAGCGCCGAACCGCCCAGTCACTCATTACGAAAGCACCCCGTACTAGGACCAGGATTCCGAATGGCAGGATATACAAAAAAGAACGTGGAAATACAATCCAATTCAACTGTGCCAACAAGAGGATATTGAACAAGGACGGCAAAACAAGTATCCACGCGATAAAACGCATACGCTGCAGGTAACTGACCCAACCGGTCAGTGCAATGACCACACCAATCAGCAGTGCGGGTATGGCCACAGCGGGCAGAGCAATGATCAACCCGTCCAGGAGCATCTTCCATCCAGCCTCAAGCTGTGAGGAGAAAGAGGCCAGATTCTGAGAGATACCCCCTGAGCCACCTAGAAAATTATCCTCTGAGTCACCTAGAAAATAGCTTCTGATGGAAGGTATGGTGGCCGCATAACCCAGCAGGGTTAACGCCACCATCAATACACCACTGGAAATCAACAAACGAAGAGCGGACCAGTTACGGCTTTTCAACAATTGAATAAGTGCTATCAAAAACTGGCCAACCGGTATGAATGCAAAACTTAAAAGCGACATCATGCCAAGCACACCGCTTAAAGAAAACCATAGCAAATCCCTGCGTCCTGCCTTCTCGGGACCCCCTAGCCAGCGAATCAGAAAAAAAGTGGATAACACGGTGAAAAAGATCATTCCCGAGTAACCACGGGCATTCTGTGTAAACCATACATGGTGATAGGACAGGGTCAGAAACAGCGTGGCAACGATGGCTTCCCGACGTTCTGTCACCAGGCGCGCCAGTAAAAAGAAAGCCGGAATGGTGGCAACACCAAATAGTAGTGCGGACAAGCGAACAGCCCATACTGACTCACCAAAAACATGAATACTGATACTGCCTAAAACACTGTTAAGCAGGTGTTGATTGGCAGAGTGGAAAGTGAGTAAAGCTTCGAATGGCGACAAGCGCATGTATCGCACGATCGTAATGATCTCATCCAGCCAGAGATCGGAATTGATCTGCCACAACCGCAAAATCAAGGCGAGGCCAGTGATTGCAGAAATGAGAATGGTGTCGCGTTTAATGCTCATCTTCTACCCAGAGTGGTTTACTGGCCGGAACCGGTGACCAGGCCTTTCCATTCGTTTTCAGCATTTTCAAAACGAGTCTTCTCATACTCCAACAGCTCCCGCTGTGGGGAGGTTGGTGGTAAATCCGTGTGCTCAAGATCAATAGCCAGGGCCGTCAACGCCTCGGCAACCTTTCGCGGTGTGTCGGCGACCGCTGACGCTTTGGCCTCTTCGTTGCCTTTATCAATCTCCTCATGCAGGGTCACCGCGCGGGCCAAAACCGCCTTCACCTGCTGTTGAAACTCGAGTAGGGAAACAAGATCATTCTGTGTCACAGCGACTCTTGGGTCGAGTTCAATATCCAGCGTTCTTGAGACAGTTTTGCCACCGGCAATCAGTTTCACCGTGTAGCTACCCGGCAATACGAACGCACCTTCAGGAAGTATCGGCGTGGATTTCCCCGGTACAGCAGCAATTGAATACTGTGATTCCAGCGTCGGGGGAGGCAGGTAACGCAGGTTCCAGACAAAACGATGATGACCGGCACTGGCGGGTAAAGCCTGTGGTTTACCTAACCAGGTCTCGGCAAAATATATGCGGGCATTTGCCTGCGGAGGCGTAATTTCACTATCGAAAGTGCGTACCACACTGCCATCAGCCGAGAGAATTTCCAGTCGGGCCGGCCCGCTGAAACCGTCTGGTAATATGTAATCCAGGACCGCACCCGCCGGTGGGTTTTCTCCAGTCGGTTCTTCGGGCGGCAGCGGCGTATCCTTGTTCTGATTAAAACGTAACCTGATGGCGGTTTCCGGTTCTACCAGCTGAGGCTGGCCTGCAACAGCTGTGTGAGACAGATGGCGCAACGGCCCTACCCCGTCCAGAACCCACAAGGCCCGGCCCTGGGTGGCAATGACCAGGTCGTCTTCATGGACCAGCAAATCGTTGACCCCGGTGGTAGGCAGGTTCAGCTGCAGGCTCTGCCAGTTTTCACCGTCATCAAAAGATACAAACACACCACGACTGGTGCCGGCATATAACAAACCGGGGCGTTCAGGGTCTTCTCGTACAACTTTCAGGTAGGCTCCGTCAGGCAGTCCCTTTCCGATTTCCCGCCAACTCTTACCGGCGTCATGGGTGACATAGGCACGCGGAGAAAAGTCATTCAGACGATGCCGGTCAACCGCCACGTAAGCCGTTTTCATATCTACGGCTGATGCGTCAATCAGGCTGATTTTGCTCCAGTCCTCAAGCCCTGGCGGTGTCACGTTCTGCCAATCCTTACCCCCGTTTGTTGTCAGGTGTACAAGTCCGTTACTGGTTCCGATCCACACCAGGCCGTCCTGCAGGGGCGAAGGAGCAACTGCAAATATGCTGGCATAGCCACAGGCTGTGGCCTTATCAACCGGCGAATCATCGGTACAACCGGTGGCCAGCGGGTCGGCACCGGTCAAATCAGGACTGATGGTTTGCCAGTTTTGTCCACCATCGGTTGAGCGGAACAACATCTGTGCCGCGGTATACATGGCGTGGGGTGGTACGGCCGATATGGCCAGCGGGGTTATCCAGTCGTAACGATATTCAACCTCACGTGGGTTTTCTGCATAACTCGAAACCGGCCATGGAGAAACATTCTGCGCCTGGGCTGTGGTTGCATTCCACTTGGATATACGACCACCCAGACCGGCACCATAAACAATGTTGGCGTCGAGCGGATCCGGCACATCACCATCACGTTCATCGCCACCCACCGGATTCCAGTCACGAAAACTGATGCGGCCGTAATCACTACGACTGGCAATCGAAACGGTGCCACTGTCCTGTTGACCACTGTAAATGCGATAGGGGAAACCATTATCCACCGCGACCCGGTAAAACTGACCGGTCGGCTGGTTGAACCAGCTGCTCCAGCTTGCACCGCCGTTGAAGGTCACCACGGCTCCCTGGTCGGCGCCGGTAATCATGCGACTGGTATCCTTCGGATCAATCCACAGTGCATGATAATCATCACCACCGGGAGATGAGCGAACGATGGTAAATGTCGCACCGCCGTCAGTTGATCGGCGCAGCGGCTGGCCACCAGCCCACACGGTGTTGTCATCATGCGGGTCAGCCGTCAGCCAGGCCATATAACTGGACGCCAGGCTGCTGTCATCATTAACAAGTTTCCAGTTGGCACCACCGTCTTCAGAACGGTAAAGACCACCGCCACCCGCGGCATCAACAGACGCCCATACACGTTGCGCACGATGACCGGGTGCGACAGCAATCTCGATGCGGCTCAATGGGGTTGTCGGCAAACCCGCCCCACCCACAGTCGTCCAGTTACGTCCACCATCGGTGGAACGCCAGATACTGCTATTACCACCCACCGTGGGTTGAAAGTAATCCAGCCACGGATGACGTTGGACCTGCCACAATGAGGCATAAAGGATATCGGGCGCATCTGCGCTGAATGCGAGATCCGCAGCACCGGTTGTATCATCCAGGTAGAGCACATGCTCCCAGCTCTCACCGCCGTTTTGAGTCCGGAACAAACCACGTTGCCGGTTGGGGCCAAAAACGTGACCCAGCGCTGCAACTATCGCGGTATTTTCATCGTCAGGATCAACCCACAGGTCGCCTATGTGTCGTGTATCACCAAGCCCCACATGCACCCAGTTCTCACCACCATCGATGGAACGATAAACACCGTCCCCATCAACAATATCCCAGCGCTGCTGGATTTGGCCTGTACCTACCCAGATCACGTCCGGGTTGCTGGGAGAGATAGCCAGCGCGCCGATAGATGCACTGCCCTGTTGCTCAAATAGCGGCCCCCAGGTCACACCGGCGTTGTCCGTTTTCCAGACTCCACCATCGGCTGATCCAAAGTAAAAAGTGGTTGTCTTTGTCGGGTGTCCGGCAACCGCAGTGGCCCAGCCACCTCGAAAGGGACCTACCTGGCGCCAGTGCATATCAGCATAAGCTGTCTCGGGCACCGGGGCCTGGACGCTGGCGATAGACAATATGCTGAACAACAGCAAACCGAAACTCAGAACCATCTGACTAAATCTCGCCAAAACCCGCACCACATCTCTCCCGTTGAACCTGCAGGCACGCAGTGTAAACCAGAGAAGCTGTAAATCGCGACACCTGTTCAGAATAAAAAGGCGCGAGTTAGCAATGGTGAATAGTAATAGTTGTACACAAAGCTGCGCTAAACTCCTATACTATTCAAAGCCGATGTCCTCAGGAAGACACGGGTAAGATGTGTTTGGCACTCGCTCAAACATTTCGTTACTCGGGCCCGGCAAACTTAAATCCCCCACACTTTGAGGATATGAAATGCATCAATACCGACTCAGTAGAAATTTATTTAATCTCACCTCGTTAAAACATGCTACCGCCAGATCAGCAGCCCTCGCTTTGTTATCGCTCCTGATGACAGGAAGTGCCATTGCCGGAAACCTGGCTTTCGATATGGTAGGTAGTGCCGATCAAAACCTGATTAGCTTTACCAATCCGTACAACGGTGCTTTTTCTTCGGGGGGCGACGGTTTTCAAAAATATCAGCGCGGCGTATCAGCTTCAATTCCCTTTTCAATAATGGATGACAGCCTGGTCATTTTCCCGAGTGATAGCCTGGGCATCATCAAAAATGGAAATACCGATGTGTTTTTCGGAGCAACAGATACCGTAAATGGTGATAACAGTGGACCCGTGAGTGCAACTTGGGTATTTGATATCAGCGGTGCAAGTAACCTTGGTCTCTCGATCGATATGGGCGCAATGGGTGATTTCGAAAGCAGCGACACGGTTGAATGGACCTACAGTATAGACGGCGGCCCGGTTCTGCCAGCCTTCACCGTCAATGTGGATGAATCAATTGATCACACTTATACCTTGGAAGGTGGCGCAACTTTTACCTTGAATGATCCGGCGCAAGTGGATGGCGTAACCCTGACCAATGATTTGACAACACATAGCGTGCTGCTGACCGGAACGGGCGCAGCCCTGACTGTCACACTGACAGTAGACACAAATGGCGGCACCGAGGCTTTTGCGTTTCAAAACCTGATTGTTACGGACGACAACACACCTCCACCACCGGGTATCGCTTTCGATATGGTGGACAGCACCAATCTGAACCTGAACAGCTTTACCAACCCGTACGATGGCGCATTTGCCTCAGCGGGCGACGGCTTCCAGAAATATCAGCGTGGTGTATCCAGCACAATCCCTTTTTCAGTACTGGATGACAGCCTGGTCATTTTCCCTGCTGATTCACTCGGCATGATAAAAGACGGGAATACCGATGAGTTTTTCGGAGCAACCGATACTGAAAATCCCCAAAACAGCGGACCGGTAAGCGCAACATGGGAATTTGATGTCAGTGGCGCCAGTGGTCTTGGTCTTTCAATTGATATGGGTGCAATGGGTGATTTCGAATCGAGCGACGCATTCGAGTGGACCTATAGCGTTGACGGGGCGGCCACACTGACTGCTTTCTCGAGCACGGTAGATGAATCGAGTAGTCATACCTATACGATGGAGGGTGGTGCAGAATTTACTCTGAACGACCCGATGCTCATGCAAGGCACAGTTCTGACCAATGATCTGGCCACCTTCAGTACATCTATTGCGGGTGAGGGTTCGACACTCACCGTCACACTTACCGCACAGATGAATGGCGGCTCCGAAGCAATCGCATTCCAGAACCTGGTGGTAACAGATGGTAATCCACCGCCGGAATTACTGGAACTCGAAATTTGGGAAATACAGGGCTCAGGCGCTTCCAGCCCATTCAACGGCAACCAGGTACTGACCAACGATGATGTCGTGACAACCTTGGCAACCGACGGATTCTTTATGCAGTCAGTTGATGCCCGCAGTGACGGCGACATCGACACATCAGACGGCATCTTTGTGTATACCGGAAGTGCACCTGCTGTTGCAGTGGGAGACCTGGTGGATGTTAACGGTGAGATAAAGGAATTCTTTGGCTTCACCGAGATTTCGGCTGATTCTGTTACCGTTGATGGTAGCGGTACGGTACCGGCACCCGTCGTATTTGATGCGACCGTGCCTTCGCCTGACCCCACACAGCCTTCCTGTGCTATCGAATTCGAGTGCTATGAAGGTATGCTGGTCCAGATTACCGGCGGTAGCGTTACCGGTCCCAACCAGCGCTTCAATCCGGATCCTGTTGCCGAGGTGCATATCACTGCAGCCCCCGCACGCACCTTCCGTGAACCTGGAATCGAATTTCCCGGAATCGCGGGACTACCTGAATGGGATGGAAACCCGGAAGTCTTTGAACTGGACCCCGATAAACTCGGCTTACCCAACCAGGTAATTCCGGCAGGCTCTTCGTTCGATGCAACGGGTGCCATTGGTTTTGAGTTCGGCGGCTACGAGTTGTGGCCGTCCTCATTGACGGTTACAGCGGCAACCCTGCCACAGGCCGTGCGGGAAACCGAAGTAGCTGAAATGACAGTTGGCGCCCTGAACCTGTTCAGGTTGTTCGATGACATTGATGATCCGGACATTCCCAGGATCGATCCGGAGACAGGCTTCGAGTATGAGCCTCCTACTAACGAAACCGTTGTTTCAAGCGATGAATACATGCGGCGTCTCACCAAGTTCTCGGGCTATATCCGTACCGTATTGATGTCACCCGATATCCTGGCGGTCAGTGAAGTCGAAAGCCTGAAGGTTCTGCAAGACCTGGCTAATGAGATCAAGGCAGATGATGACACTCTGAATTACACCCCTTACCTCGAGGAAGGCAATGACATAGGTGGAATTGATGTCGGCTTCCTGGTACTCGACACGGTAGAAATGGATTCGGTCACCCAGTTGGGACGTTGGGAAATTCTCCAGGTGCCAGGCTATGACGATTCGTTGCTCAACGACCGGCCACCGTTATTGTTCGAGGGACGGCAGGTCGCTGATGGCAGTGATTTCCCGATTGCAGTGATTTCCATACATAGCCGTTCACTCGGTGGTATTGACGGCAGCGAAGCTGACCGGGTGCAGGCGAAACGTCTTGCACAGGCACAGTTCGTGGCACAGCAGGTCCAGGATCTGCAAACGGCCAACCCCGATATCAACCTGGTGGTCGCGGGTGATTTCAACGCCTTTGAATTTACCGATAGCTACGTGGATGTAACCGGTCAGATGAAGGGTGAGATTGTACCTGAAGACAATCTTAATTATGGCCCTGACCTGGTTGACCCAAATCTGCTTGACCAGGTGTTGATGATCGATGCCGGTGAGAGGTATTCCTTCATCTTCCGTGGAAATGCCCAGACACTGGATCACGCTTTAACCAGCACCGGTCTGGATGAACTGATTCGTGACTTCCAGTTTGGCCGGGGCAATGCCGATGCGGCAGTTGACCTGATCAATGACGAAAACACCGTGTTGCGATCATCAGATCATGATGGCCTGGTATTGTTCCTGGCCAAGGACAGTGATGGTGATGGTGTAACAGACGACGCCGATTACTGCCCGGGCACCATGATTCCGGAAGCCGCTCCCACCCGCGAATTGCGTACGAATAATTTTGCGCTTGTGGATGCTGACCGTATCTTTGATACCAAGGACCCGAACGGCGTTGGACCGGAAGCATCCTTTGATATCTTCGATACCGCCGGTTGTTCCTGCGAACAGATCGTGGTTGAACAGGAACTGGGCAACGGCCATCTGAAGTTCGGCTGTAGCCTGGGAGAAATGGAAGAGTGGGTGGAATGGGTCAACCTGCCCTGAGTTTTATCCGATCGTGAAAAAACCCCGCCACCTGGCGGGGTTTTTTTATGCCTTTTTAACCAAAAGATGGTGCTGCTATTACCCGGATTTATGTAATAATACCGACGCCGGTTATTTTTGAACCGTGTTGCAGCAACCAATATAAAACAAGAGTTGGTTCAAGCCATTACATGTAAAGTCCTGGATCAATTCTGTTGAATGAAGAGGATATGCCATGATTTCTAAAAATAGCGTTATCAAAACACTCACTTTTGCATTTTTCATCTCCTTACTGGCTTTTAGCTTTGGAGCACCGGTCCTCGCCGAGGATTTGAGTAATAACGAAACCTGCATGGATTGCCACGAAGACGCCGATCGTGATCCACCAAGCAACCCTGACCGTCCTCAGGTTCATAATCCTGCCGGTGGTTTCTTCGTTGAAGACCATGCTGATTTCTCATGTATTGATTGCCATACCTATGTTACCGATCTTGAGCATGATGAGACTGCTCCCGGTCAGGAAGTTGATTGTACGGAATGCCACGACGAGGCTCCGACTAAATAGCACAACAATCCAATTTTTCTGAAAAAGCCCCGAAATCCGGGGCTTTTTTTATGTTCAGGAGAAGGTGAGAAGGTGAGACGGGGAACCCGTCGAGAAGCCAGCCTGGGCTGCCAGGAACTGGTCGAGAGGGTGCCCTGGGGTATGAACGGTACACCGTGGGCGCAGGGATGCCCACGACACACTCCCTCCAAAAATGATGTAAAGTAATGTCATCAATAAAGAATAAGAACGACAGATTTTAGCCACACCCGCCTCATATTTATTCTTTGAGTGTTTTTGATTGCCGGGAGAAAACCATATGAAAAATAATGTTCGATACAGCCTGAACCTGATACTCGGAATTTCTTTTTTATTTTCTATTGCAAATGCTTATGCACAAATCAGCACGACAGAGCTAGATAGAATATTCGCATCAGATGCAGCCCAGGGCGACGGTTACGGGTATGCCGTCGATGTTGACGGTGATCGGGCCGTCATCGGGTCACGCCTCGACGATGATGGTGGCAATGGCTCTGGTGCCGCCTATGTCTATTTGAAAAATTCTCTAACTAGCTTGTGGCAAGAGGAAAAAAAGCTGGTGATGGCGTCTGCTGCAGCGGGCGACAACTTCGGAAGCAGTGTCGCCATTGATCGCAATGTGATCGTTGTCGGAGCCCCGCAGGATGACATCAATGTGGGATCTAATCTTCATGGCTCGGCACATGTTTTTACCCGTGGCCCCAATGGCTGGGATGACGGTGTAGAGCTTTTGCCACAGGACACGGATACCTCCTATCAAAATTATGGCGTTTCAGTGGATATCGACAATGACACTATTGTTGTAGGCGTTGCCTATGACAATGACGAGGGCACTGCCTCCGGATCAGCTTACGTATTTGAGTTGGTTTCCGGGACCTGGCAAAAGACCGCAAAACTATTGCCGCCCAACGCAGGCACCAACCAGAATTTTGGGTGGTCTGTCGCCATCGATAATGACACCATTGTGATAGGTGCACCACATTGGACTGCGTCAGGAGCGGGTTCTGCCTATGTGTTTACACGAGCTGGTGGATGGACCGATTCATCAACAACACTACCCGCGACTGACGTCCTGGCTGACGACCAATTTGGCTGGTCAGTTGCAATTTCAAGCGATATTGCAGTGGTCGGAGCAAGGATGGATGATGACGTGGACAACGGTACTGATTCCGGCTCGATATCGATCTTCGATCGCTCATCAGGCAGCTGGGACTTCAAGGCCAAAAAAACGGCTTCCAATGGTGCACAAAGCGACTGGTTTGGTTCTGATGTAGCGACCAACGGTCAGGCAGTCGTTGCCGGTGCCCAGCAAAGCGGGAACGGTGCCAGAGGCTCAATTTATTCATTTTCCCACACAGGCAGTGAGTGGGTGGAAGACGGCGAGTTGTGGCCTCCGACAAACCCAGGAAATGTCTCATTTATTCAGCAATTTGGAGCTTCGCTCGCGCTTGATGGCACGACATTGTTTGTCGGCGCACCAGCATCAGATATTTACAATGGTTCGAGTTTTGTATACATAACGGGTGCTGCATTTGTTTACGGGTTAAATGCCACGGCAATTCCCGCTTTTAATGGTGGCGGACTCCTGACAATCCAGTCACCACCAGGCACCTTCCTGACAAATGTTACCGCCATCGACCCGGCCACGCTTGGCACATTACCCCAGGGTATCAGTTCGCCTCTGGGTGTCAGTTTCCCTCAGGAGGTCAGCTTCCCTCTCGGCGCACTGGGCTTCAATGTTAATGGACTCACGCCTGGCGCGGCGATTGAAGTTGAAATTGAGTTTCCCGAAGAGGTTTCTGCTTCGAGCTACTACAAGTTCAGCGACCAGTGGTACGAGTTTCTTGATGACGGCACAACTGGCGCGACCGTGACACCCGGCAAAGTGACACTCAAATTTGTGGACGGCGGTCGCGGGGACCATGATGAAACCGCCGATGGTGTGATTGTAGATCCGGGTGCCCTGTCTGTCATAACCATCGGCGAAACGGTTTTTGAGGATGGTTTCGAGGATTAGATCTGGGCCTGGTTTTAATCAGGTAATTCAGCCCTCGTAGTCTTCGTCTTTCGCCGGGAACACCGTGGCCATGCCATCCAGGTATTGCCACTGTGCATCAATAAAAGCCTGCAGGGCATCCGTGTTATTCCAAACCTGCCTGAAGCGTCGTTGTTGTTTGATATAGGGCTCTATGGAAGTGCTGTCAGGCCGCTGGTTAATACGGTAGCGGCGGCCGTCAAACACCTCGTAAAGCGGAAACAGACCACTGCGAACCGCGAGGTCTATCAGCTCGGCACTCTGATCGGGCTCGGATTTCCAACCGGTCGGACAAGGTGACAGCATTAACAGGAAACGAAAACCCTTCACCGAGCGGGCGTACCTGACTTTGCGTAAGAAATCCTTGCGATGTCCGATCGACAAGGTAGCGGCATATGGAATCCGGTGCGCAGCCATGATGGCCATGATGTCTTTTTTGCGTTCACCCTTGCCTTCAGGTGTTGTACTGGTGACTGCCCCAACCGGTGTGGCACCACTTCGCTGACCACCGGTATTGCCGTAAATTTCATTGTCG
>Ga0224504_10000369_pt1 | contig 20171 bp, 14 predicted proteins | sample SF_Oct11_sed_USG_3_FD_170160 | JGI IMG/M metagenome (GOLD analysis project Ga0224504, IMG submission 170160) | Sediment microbial communities from San Francisco Bay, California, United States - SF_Oct11_sed_USGS_24 | ecosystem: Environmental > Aquatic > Marine > Sediment | place: USA... | reverse complement strand
TAGACACCGTTAACGGTGCGATCAAAATACGAAAAAACTGATCGGTCACACAGTTAAAATCAAAGCCGGCGGGTTCTTCTGCCGGCTTTTTTGTGGATGAAATGAATCTGATTGTTGCCGCGGACCCGTCACCGGATTGCCACAGGTGACAAACTGAAACAGATTGTTATTGTAAAACCATTCTTCAAAAGACTATACTTGCAGTGATATATCAGAAGTATATTAACTCAAGCAGGATGAAAATATAAATGAATACAGATAGTTGGCAGGGTGTATTCCCGGCAGTAACGACCAAATTCAAGGCCGATATGAGTCTTGATCTGGATGCAATGGCCAAACACCTGGAGTTTCAATTGGAAGCAGGTGTACATGGTGTAATTATTCTTGGCTCGCTGGGTGAAAACCCGACCTTGAGCATAGATGAAAAGCTCCAATTGACAGAGTTTTTTATCAAGCAGGTCAATGGCCGCGTTCCTCTGTTGGCTTGTATTGCTGAATCCGATACCCGCCAGGCCTGCTATTACGCAAGCCGTGCAGAAGCCATGGGTATCGATGGATTTATGTTGTTACCCCCGATGCGCTATCCCAGTGATCAACCCGAAACCATGAGCTACCTTGAGGAAGTTGCTGCTGCCTCAGGGGTACCGATCATGCTGTACAACAATCCCGTGGCCTATGGTACAGACCTGACTCCTGCTGATTTCAAGGCACTGGCTGGAAACCCTAAATTTGTCGCCATCAAGGAATCCTCGGCTAATACCCGCCGGGTTCCGGAAATCCGGCGCAGGACCGGTGACCGCTATGCCATCTTTTGCGGTGTTGACGATCTGGCTTACGAGTGTTTTTCCCTTGGTGCCATCGGCTGGGTAGCTGGCCTGGTGGTGGCATTCCCGAGAGAAACGGTTCGTCTCTACGACCTGATGTGTGCCGGTGAATGGGCCGAGGCAAGAAAGCTTTATGAGTGGTTTTTACCACTGTTAAGCCTGGATATCGGTCCAAAGTTTGTTCAACAGATCAAGCTGGTTGAAGAAATTATGGGTGTTGGTTCGGCACGAGTTCGTTCACCAAGGCTGGCTCTGAACGAATCAGAAACCCGCCATGTGCGTCAGGTGGTAGAGCAGGCACTGGCAAACCGTCCAGCGGTATGAATGCAGTTCACGGGCCGTCATCTGAGCACGGCAGCCTGGCCGAGCAGGCCTATCGCTTGCTTGAAGAGCAGTTGGTCACACTCAAACTTGCACCTGGAGAGCTGGTAGCCGAAAAAGACCTGATGGAAAAGGCAGGTATAGGCCGTACACCGGTAAGAGAGGCAATTCAAAAGCTGTCGGCAGAGGGGCTGTTACAGGTATTGCCACGTAAGGGCTTGATGGTTACGCCGCTGCGCCGCTCAGATCTGGGCCAGATTATCGAGGCCCGGCGGGTGATGGAGCGGTTGTTGGTGGTCAAAGCAACTGAGCGTGCGACACCTGATCAGCGCCAGGCGATAAGGATTCTCGGCTCGCAAATAGAAGTTGCAGACACTGATGTGGAGACATTCTTTCGTCTTGATCAGCGTCTGAACGAGTTGCTGGAAGCCGCCTGCAGCAATCGTTTCCTGGTGGATTCACTTACTGCGATGCATGCCCAGTGCAGGCGTCTGTGGTATCTGCACCGCAAGCAATTGAACCTTCCTCGTGCTGTACAACTCCATGGAGGACTTGCCAGGGCGGTGGCTGACGGAAATGGTGCTGGTGCGATAAGGGCTTTGGATGAGATCATTAGGACATTGGAGGAATTGCTGAATGAGCTGGATGTGTTGAGCTGAAATGAAAGGACATTGTGTCGTCATCGGTGCCGGCATTGTAGGCAGTAGTTGCGCCTGGCATCTGCAGCGCAAGGGTCTGCATGTAACCTTGATAGACCCTGAATTACCGGGTCAATCATGCAGCTACGGTAATGCATCCTGTATCGCGACTTCCGGTGTGGTGCCAACTTCCTGGCCGGGTATGGTAAAAAAGGTGCCTGGCTGGTTACTGGATCCCCTGGGTCCGGTGAGAGTACGGCCCTGGGATTTTCCCGCCCTGGTGCCCTGGTTCTGGAAATTCTGGCGTGCCTGCAACATGCAAAGGCTTGAGGAGATCGCCGGCGCACAGGCCTTGCTGATGCACAGGGTTCTCGGGGATTTCGATACTATTCTTGAAGAAACGGGATCAAGCAACCTGAAGCGTTCTCCGGGTGCCATACACGTATTCGATACTGAAAAGGAATACCTTGCCGACCGATGGCAGTTCGACCTGATCAAGCGGCTGGGTTTTGATAGCCACCGCCTCGGTGCAGATGATCTGAACTCCATGGTGCCGCAACTGAAACTGGAAAAAGGCGTAGCCTTGTTAATGCCTCAATGGCACCACCTGCTGGACCCGGCCAGGGTCACCCGACGAATCGCGGAAGATTGTTTTCACAACGGTGGCAACTGGATTCAGGACCGGGTCACAAAGATCGATGCAAACAAAGCGGGTGTGAAGGTTCAAATGAAATCGGGAAACACCGTCGAGGCGGATCAGGTCGTGGTTGCCGCCGGTGCATGGTCCAACGCAATTGCAGAACAACTCGATTACAAGGTGCCTTTGATTGCGGAGCGCGGTTATCACTCTCAGATCAGCAATCCCGGTATCGAGCTTGATCATCCTGTGATGTCACTTAGCCGCCACTTTGTCATGACCCCGTTACAAGAGGGTCTGAGGCTGGCCGGGACGGCAGAATTTGCGTCACTGGATGCAAAGCCCGATTTCAGACGTGCTAAAGTCCTGTTGAAGCAGGCCAGTTACTATCTTGACGGTCTTGAAACCCGTGATGTAACCGAGTGGATGGGGCACCGACCGGCAACACCCGATTCACTACCGGTTATTTCCGGGTCACCTGGCCATTCAAATGTGTTTTATGCATTTGGTCACGGTCACTACGGTCTGACCCAGGGCCCCACGACGGGGCGTATCATTGCAGACATGGTGACCGAAACGGAATTGAATCTCGACATGTCCGCTTTTCGTTTTGATCGGTTTGCTTAAGGAGACTCTGATCTATCCATGAAAAAACCAGCCGCAACAAGTTTTCAATGTATTGACGCGCATACCTGTGGCAACCCGGTACGCGTGGTCACAAGCGGAGCCCCGCATCTGGATGGTGAAACCATGTTGGACCGGCGTGAGCACTTTATGCGCGAGTTTGACTGGATACGCACTGCCCTGATGTTCGAACCGCGTGGGCACGCAATGATGTCCGGCAGTATGTTGTATCCCAGTTCCCGGGACGATTGCGACACCGGTGTCTTGTACATCGAGACCTCGGGGTGCCTGGCCATGTGTGGTCATGGCACCATTGGTACCGTGACCATCGCCATTGAAAAAGGACTGGTGAAGCCACGCATTGCTGGTGAGCTACACCTTGAGACCCCGGCCGGCAAGGTGGTCGCTAGCTATACTGAAAGAGATGGCAGGGTGAAATCAGTCAAACTAATCAATGTTCCTTCTTATCTGCATGCCCGGGATTTAACAGTTAATTGTCCGGAGTTGGGTGGTGAGCTTACGGTGGATGTGGGTTATGGCGGTGCGTTCTATGCCATCGTCGATCCACAAACCCACTATCGTGACCTGGAAGACCTGAGTGCCAGTGATGTTTTGCGTATCAGTCCACGCCTGCGAGAGCGCCTGAATGCCAAGTATAGTTTCATACACCCTGAAAACCCGCGTATTTGCGGGCTTTCACACCTGGAGTGGACCGGTAAACCAAAAGTGTCGGGTTCAGATGCCCGTAACGCAGTCTTCTATGGAGACATGGCCATAGACCGCTCGCCATGTGGTACCGGCACGTCGGCACGCATGGCGCAACTGGCGGCGCGTGGCAAGTTGGCCAAGGGTGAACGTTTTGTACATGAGAGTTTTATTGGCAGTCAGTTCACGGGTCGAATCGAAGATGTCGCGCGGGTAGGTGATTACGAGGCTATCATTCCATCAATTGAAGGCTGGGCCCGGATTTATGGTGAAAACACCATTACGGTGGACCCACAAGATGACCCCTACTGGAAAGGGTTCCTTGTTTCCTGAGAATTCAGAAAGGTATATCTAATGAAAAAACTCATCCCTCTGCTCGCTATCTGCCTGTCATTCAATATTTTTGCAGGTGAGGATAGTGAAGCTTTTCATGCCCTGTATAAAAAGGAGTGGGAGTTTCGGGTTACTGAGTTTCCCAACCTGGCACGTAGAAATGGCAGCAAGGAAAATGCCGGCCAGATTACGCATGTCAGTGAAAAAGACCAGCTCAGACGCTATGAGTACTGGAAACAGATCAGGCTTGAATTGGCTGCGATCTCCTGCGACAAACTCGAGCGCGAAGAATGTATTAATTACCGCATGTTCGAAAGGCAGATTCACCAGTATTTGGCAGACTATGAAACCAGGGCTTACCTGATCCCTTTCAATAGTGATTCGGGGTTTTATATGTCGTGGACCCGATGGGGCGACGATAGCGACATAATTTCTGCACAAGACTACCGTGACTACATTTCACGGCTTAAAACACTACCCGTTGTGATGGATGAGTACATCGCATTAATGCGCGAGGGTCTGCGTACCGGTATGAGCCAGCCACGTGTGATTCTTGCCGGGCGAGAAGAGCCGATCAGAAAACAATTGGTGGAGAGCCCTGAGCAAAGTACTTTCTTCAAACCGTTTTTACATATGGGCGAAGATATCAGTGGAGAAGAAAGACAAGCACTGATGGCGCAGGCACGCGCTGCTGTTATGGAAGGTGTCGTACCGGCATATGAACGTCTGCTCGACTTTTTCGAGGACGAGTATTTCATCAATGCACGAACCACGTTGGGTGCTTCCAATCTGCCGGAGGGCAAGCGTTTTTACGACGAGCAAATTTATCGTTATGCAACGGTAGATATGACGGCTGAAGAAATTCATCAACTTGGTCTGTCCGAGGTGGCCCGGATTCGCGCTGAAATGGAGACCATCATCAAGGACCTGGAGTTTGAGGGTGACTTTGCAGCCTTTATCCAGTTTTTACGTACAGACCCACAATTCTATGCAAAAACCCCTCGGGAACTACTGGCGGAGGCTTCCTACTTCGCTAAGAAAATTGATGGCCGTTTGCCGCAGCTATTCGGAAAACTGCCGCGTCAACCATACGGCGTAGCACCGGTGCCGGATAATATTGCGCCATTTTATACCGCCGGGCGTTACGTGGGATCGCCATTGGATGGACACAAAGGTGGTTACTATTGGGTCAATACCTATGCACTGGAAAGCCGGACGCTTTATACATTGCCGGCACTGACTTTGCACGAAGCCATGCCGGGCCATCACCTGCAGTTTGGGCTTGCAATGGAGCAGGGCGAACAACCGGACTTCAGACGTAATGACTATATTTCGGCCTATGGTGAAGGCTGGGCGCTTTATGCTGAAAAGCTCGGTATCGAGATGAATATTTATGAAACACCCTACGAGGATTTCGGCCGACTTACTTACGAGATGTGGCGGGCCTGCCGTCTGGTCATTGATACAGGCGTTCATGCCAAGGGTTGGAGCAGGCAACAGGCGCTGGACTACCTGGCGGGAAACACTGCCCTGTCAATTCACGAAGTTACCACTGAAATTGATCGATACATCTCCTGGCCGGCACAGGCTTTGAGTTACAAACTGGGTGAATACACCATCTGGCAGTTGCGCCGCGAGGCCGAAAGTCGCCTGGGTGCAGATTTTGACTTGCGTGATTTCCACGACTTCATACTGGCACTGGGTTCTGTGCCATTGGAAATATTGAAAAGTGAGGTCACGCGGTGGGTGGCTGAACAGGAATCGGCCTGATCAATCGCCAGGCTGCCCACATGATATGAGCCTTTTATGCCGTTCCTGAATGATGACTGGTGGAATGAAACAATGAAAGTGAAATCAGAATCCTACCCGGACAAAATCCGTCGTATCGCCAATGACCTGGCCAGGCTGCGGAAGCAGTATGACGTGGATCAGTCCGTTGAAAAGCTTCATAACATCGCAAGCGAGCTTGAACATAAGCTAAAGAAGCCACCTCTTACCAAAACCTGAAACCGGTTTACAAATATGATTTATTTGTTCAATTGATCAGCCATATCATGAACAACACCCAGCTGATAATCAGCATCGGGCCCAGTAAGCCGATCAATATTCCGCCGGGACGTAGATCGCTCGTCTGGAGTTCACCTGTGGCGTAGGCAATTGCATTAGGTGGAGTAGATACCGGTAACAGGAGGGCACAAGAGGCGCTCAAACCGAGTATCAGGCACATTTCCAATTCACGCCCGGGTAACAGGGCGACTGCCACCGGCAACACGATGGAGACGGTCGCCGTATTACTCATGACATTCGATAGCATGATGGTGATCAGGGCAAGCCCTGCAAAAACTACAACATCCATATTTAAACCGGTGAGAAACCCCAGGTGGGACGCGAAATTCTCGGCCAGGCCGGAATCCACGACAGCCGACCCCAGCGACAACCCCCCTGCCACCAGCATGAGTGTGTCCCAGGGCAGTCTGCGTACATGGGCCGCACCCATCACCTGTGTCATTGTCAGGCCAACAATGGGAATCAGGGAAATAGCGACTATGTGAATGCCGTGAAAAGGTGTGGTCATCCATAGGGCAACGGTGGTAAGCGATATGACGGTAACAATAATACGGTCACGTGCCTTCGGAAGCTCGGGTTCTTCGAGCAAGTCCAAATCAAGCTTGATGTCAGTCAGCACGGTTGGATAGCGCTTCACCAGGAAAAACCATGCAATCACTACCAGTGTTATTGCAATCGGCACACCCAGCATCATCCACTCGAGAAAGTTTATGGGCTCACCGGCTTCCGCGGCCACACCCGCTGCGATCGCATTAGGAGCACTACCGATAATCGTGCCCATGCCTCCCACCGAAGCTGCCACCGGAATGGCAATTAACAGAGCCTTTGAAAATGGTTCTTTGCTTCCCATTTGACGGACCAGTGGTAAAACTGCACCAACCATCAGAACTGCGGTGGAGGTGTTGGAGATAAACATGGATGCCACGGCGCTGGTTAACATGATGGCCAGGAGCGCCCGGTCAGGACGGGTGCCAGCGGGCTTGATAGCAATTGAGAAAAGCTTCCGGTCCAGACCCGTTCTGGATAAACCTTCCGCCATGAAAAAGCCACCCAGCATCAACCAGATAACCGGGCTTGACCAGGTATTGAGGTAGGGGTTTACGTCCCAGGGCTCGGGCATTATCAGCGGGGTTCCCAGCGCGAAAACCAGGTAACCCATTATTAACAGACCCACCGCGAAAGCGGGCACCGCCTCCGTGATCCATAGTCCAACAGCCACCAAAAATAATAACAGAACAGCCCGCTGCTCGGGGGGCAGGGATACGGTAACGGTATTCCAGATTGCGACTGCCGCGAGCGTAACGGCAACAAATAACAGGACTCGTCTTAGTGCAAATCTCTTTCCCGGGTTAAGAATGCGGGAAGCAGCGCGGCGACTGTCACGGTAGCCAATTTTTATCGATAGATTTCTTTCTTTCTCTGACACTTGGAATTCCTGCTTTGGACCCGCTACTCAGTGTTGTGTCTTGATGTCTACTCCGCTGAATCGCTGTTCAGCGAAGCTTCGCGAATGGCGCGGAACTCATTGCCTTCATACCACTCGGGCCAGCCGTCACCAGTGGCGACCTGGTGACCAATGCGGAAAAACAGCTGCAGGTCTTCTATTGCTGCATCCAGATCCCAGTCATCCTGAATTTCATCACCAGGCGCATGATAGCGTTCGGCAACATACTCGGCATTACGTTGTTTTACGTATTCAGCACCATGTTCGCGGTCTGTTGTGCCGCCTTTAGCATACAGGATAGGAACACCGTTTTTGGCGAAGTTGAAATGATCCGAACGGTAATAAGAGCCTTTTTCCGGCGTGGCTTCCGGTGTGAGTGTGCGGCCCGCTTCTCTCGCCACGCCTGCCAGGATATCCTCCATTTCCGAACCACCATAACCGACGACCACGATGTCACTCATCTTGCCCCTGAAATTGAGCACATCCATGTTGATGCCAGCAACGGTTTTGTTCATCGGGTAGGCCGGTTTGGCCACATAAGCCTTCGAGCCCAGCAAACCGGACTCTTCAGCGGTGACGGCAAGAAAGCCAACGGTTCTGCGTGGCGCTTCCGGTGTGTTAGCCCATGCTTCGGCGACTTCCAGTAAGCCGGCTGTGCCACTGGCGTTGTCTTCAGCGCCGTTATAGATAAAATCGCCTTCTTCACCATCTTCATGAGCCGTGGTGCCCATGTGATCCCAGTGCGCCATATAAATAAACAATTCATCCGCGGCTTCAGTACCGGTGCGCACGGCCCCTACGTTAAAGGACTCGGCAAAGGTTATGTCGTTTTCAATGGATATGTTGGCATTGAGGCCCAGTGGAATAGGTTTGATTGATCCCTTCGCAGCCTGGGCTTCCAGAGCATTCAAATCCTGTCCGCCACGCGCCAGTATTGCCTCGGCCACAGGATACTGTAACCAGCCTTCAACCTTGACACGGTGCATATTGTCGTTATCGGCCGCCAGGTGAAACTGAGGACCCTGTCTGCCGTCTTCGATAACATTCCAGCCATAGGCCGCAGCGCCGGTTTCATGGACGATCAGTATTCCGGCCGCGCCCTGGCGGGCAGCCTCTTCGTATTTATAGGTCCAGCGGCCATAGTAGGTCATTGCATTGCCATTAAATAGTTCCGGATTCTGGGTCGCATAACCGGGGTCATTGACCAGCACAATCACGGTTTTACCGGTTACATCAAGACCTTCGTAGTCATTCCATCCATATTCGGGGGCAATGATTCCGTAGCCGGCCCATACCAGCTCACTGCTATCCAAACCGGTTTCTTCAACCACACGGGTTGTCCAGACGGCTGATTCCGGTCCATTGGCGTAAGACAGTACCGGCTTACCCTCAGAGTCTGATACAGCCAGTGTTAAATCGCCCTTGGTCTCAATTGCGACCAGTGGTACGGGTTGCCGGTAGCTATCGCCGAACATGGGGTCAAGACCCATTTCCCTGAACTGTGACTCCAGGTAGTCGAGTGTTAATTTCTCTCCCTCAGACATGGGCGCGCGGCCACCAAACTCATCCGATGAGAGAGTGCTGATGCGCTGCAGCAGCCCTTCGGTTTCCATTAGCTCAATGGGATCACCCGTAAAGACAGTAGTTGCGGTTTCTGCAATTGGATTAGGCTCGGTTGCAACGGTGGGTTGTTCCGCAGGTTTGCAGCCAAAAAGAAGTACCAATAAAAGAAAACTGACGAGCATGGTTCGCAGGTTCACAACAAACTCCGGTAGGGGGTGAATAAGGCGAGCAACTTACGCTCTAATCTGCTTGTTTTCAAGCGAAAATATCTAATCCATGTGGGGTGCGTAACGGGTCACGCACTGTGTCTTAGGCCTTATATAATTTTACTGTCAACAAAATATCGGGTCTTCGATTGGGGCGCCAAGGCTGCACAGTACCTCTCTTCAGGATTCGCTTGAACACGTACTGTGGCGCTCGATACTCGACTCTTGTCTCGTACGATCCTGAAGAAAGGTACTGTGCATCCTCAGCTGTGTGGGTGATCAAAGAACATTGGTTTCAGAGATATATATTTGCGGAAGGCTGAAGCTGGGGTGGGTATTGTCTTACCAGGACCGTACGTGGCAGGAAGCCGAGTCCAAGCGCCACATGGATGTGACTAGCGAGTCCTGGTAAGACAATACGCGCCCCAGCGCCCCCCACTGCTAAATTATTTGAACCAACAAGCCCAACCCGTGACAGGGTTCCCCTGTTTGATGAGATCACGTGGGTAACGAGTTACCCACCCTAGGGTAAAACCTCTCCAGGATGATAGGTCTTGGTGGCGCGCTTTAAGACATCCTCTTTGTAGTAAGCAACATCCTTAAACTCACGATACACATAGCGTTGCGCCTGGTCATCAAAGTGCGGTGATTCAGGGTCACCACTCTGACCACCGGCCAGCAGGCTCTTGGCTTTCACCTTGTCACCAAATTCAACCACCGCGACAAAACTGTTGCCGGAGTTGCCGTAGATTCGTTTTGTCCCCGGATATGCCCGCGCTCCAAAAGAAGCCAGTGCACCCCACCGTCCCGAAGCCATACCAACCGGCAGGCTGGGTGCATCGTCATTAAAAGGTTGATCGATATCGCCGGTTATTCGCTGAAAGCGGTTGATCTCACCCCAGGGCGTTCTCCACAAACCCACTTCATTTGCGAGGCTTGCAAGTGTTGCAGCAAATATCTGCAATCGCTCCACGTGGGGAGAACTACTACCAAAGTAATTAATCAGGTCCATACCTCTTAACTCATTCGGATTGGCGCCTTCTATTTCATAGCGCTCACCGTAAGACTGCACCAGCAACCTCACTCGCGGGTCTTCCGATACATCCAAACCACCTGTGCGCAGTAGGTTGATGGCAGATGTCAATTCAGAAAAGTCCTCGCCGGACTCATCAAATGCAGTTACCAGACCCGGAATGAGCTGTTCATATCCCTGCGTTTCGGTTCCATCATCATCAAAGAGCTGCTCATTGTTGTCGATATAGTATTGGACCTGGCTATTTTCACCCTGGGGTGCATCCCATCGGCCAAAGTCTGCCGAGAGGCTTTGCAGAGTTGCTGCAAAAATTTGCAGTCGCTCCGTGTGGGGAGACGCGGTACCGAAATAGTTGATCAGGTGCATGCCGCTCAGTCCATTCGGATTAGCACCCTCATTTTTGTAACGCATAGCGTAAAAGTGAGCCAGCGACATCGCGATAGAGTCTCTCGACACTTTTAAATCCCAGGTGCGCAACACATCGATAGCGGGTGACAATTCATCAAAGTCTTCGCCGGATTCATCAAAAGCCATTATCAAACCGGGAATCAGTTGCTCGAATCCGGGCAGGTAGGGGTCATAGGAAATTTCGATCAATTTGTCGAGTGTCATATCAGATATACCGGTGAGCACATTCACCGCATGGATGCCGCGAAAACTCTCCGCATCGGGTGCCATGTAGACCGGATAGTCTTCACGTTCAGGGCTGAATTCGGCTGCTGCTGTAAACGGGGTCGAATTGCAATTCTGAAGCCAGCCGTTTTCAGGGTTCAACAGGGTGATGGTTTCATCAACCGTATGCAGACCTTGCCAATCAGTTGCCGGATTACTGCCATCGACCGGTTGAGAGAAATCGAACTGTGAGTCGCGCCGTGGCACGAAATTTCCATGGTAGTAGGCAATATTGCCCTGGCTGTCGGCGTAGACCGTATTGTTGGAAGAGTTGGTCCGGATATCCATCATTTCCCGGAAACCGTCATGATCATTCTGCTTGGTTCGAATATAGGACTGCCGCAAAGCATTGACCGGATCCCAGTTGATCTTGGTGGCCACCCACTTACCATCAAGCATATGGGTTACCGGGCCGTGATGGGTGTGATACACCTCGAAGCTGCGCTCTGACATGTTGTCGCCGTCTTTATATTTGAGTTTCACTTCGGAAACTTCGACCGGAAGCTGTTCATCGCCAAAGCGATAACTTAATTTTCCATCATTCCGTGAAATGTCTTCGATAAACTCGTCTATGAAGTCAACATAGGTTGAGGTATGCATCCAGCCGGTGTTTTCGTTGAACCCCTGGTAGACAAAAAACTGTCCCCAGGTGACAGCGCCATAGGCATTCAGGCCTTCCTCACTGACCACGTGTACCTCACCGCGAAAGTAGAATGATGTGTGAGGGTTGATCAATAACATGGCGTTTCCGGACCTTGTCAGTTTTCCGGCGATGGCAAAGCCATTGGAACCGGTGGGTTCCCGGAGATCACCTGTCCCTGATTGTGTTGCAGCAAGGCTCTCAAGTGAGCGGTTCTCACCATAAAATGCCTCTATGCCGTCCAATGGAATTTGCTCGATGTCACCGCCAATGGAGCCCTCGGAGAAGAACATGGGCATCCAGGGCTCGAACCGGGTTAATAGTTTTGGTTTTACATCAGGATATGTTTCCAGGTAATAGTTCAACCCGTCAGCCCAGGCATCACACAACTCCTTTAACCAGCCCGGCGCGCTTTTGTAAGCCGCTTTTGCCTCGTCTATGGTCATGAAAAGCCGTGCGCGCAGGTCACTGAAGATGGCTTTCTCGCCTTCTATCTCCGCCAGCCGGCCGATGGCCCAAATGTAGTTGCGTTCTATGCGATTGAAATCATCTTCCGCCTGGGCGTAGAGCAAACCAAACACGGCATCTGCATCTGTTTGGGCATAGATATGCGGCACACCAAAATCGTCGCGAATAATCGTGATGTTCTGTGCCCGGTCAGCCAGGCTGTCATGTGCTGGAACGGTTGCCGGGTCGGGCTCACGCGAACAGGAAGCCAAAAATACAAGGGCGAACAATATCGATACATTCAGAAATCGGGTCATAAGCTTCATAGGTCCACTCTGTTGGTTGTTGCGCCCGGATTGTTGGTGCAATCAGGCAGGTACCAAAAATCCAGCAGGTCGAGTGTAGACACATCATAATGCAAATTCGATAATAATCGTTCTCTTTACCTGTCCGTTTGGCGCCAAGCCAGGAAACCATAATGAATAAAAGATTCGTTTTACCGTTTGCACTGTTGTTTAGTTGCATCTCCCATGCTGATGGTTTCGATTATTTTGCGGCCAACCGCATCATGATTCGTAATGGAGTGCAGGCGGTTCTGATGTGCAATGGCTTATTCACATCGGGACGCACACTCGAACAGGTGTTTAGCCAGGAGCTCGCTTATTTGTCTGATCCGGTCGGAACGGTTAATGGAGGAGAGTTCCTTATTAATCATGAGTTGAAAGCTGTTGAGGTTGGTGGGCCGGCGTCAGGTCAGGTGGCGCGTGCGGCATTTCGCGAGGGGATCGGTTGTGTTGTCATGGCACCGGACCAGGTTTTTTCCGATATTGACTCGCTGCCTGTGCTGGAATTGCCATACCTTGAAGGCGACCCGGCAGTGATTCCCTGGCCGGATGGCGATGTAGTCAAAAATAGGCCACTACCGGACGGAATAGACCCGGCAGCGCTTAAGGCAGCGTCCGACTGGGCTTTCGAGCGTGACTCATCCGAGCAGGTCACGATAAGCCTGATCGTGCTGCACAAGGGTGAAATTATTCATGAGCGTTACGCCGATGGTGTTGATATGAATACGCGTACCCGTACCTGGTCGGCGGCTAAAAGTATCGCCTCAACCCTGATCGGCATGCTGGTTGACGACGATCGTCTTAAGCTCGATGCGCCACTTGGGATCGAATGGCTGCCCGATGTCGGAAATGCCGATGATGATTCCCGTAAAGACATCACTCTGCGTCATGTGCTGAATATGTCCAGCGGCTTGTATCCAGTTGACAGCTTCGGGATGGAATACGCCACCGGTTCCGGTCTTGCCTACTGGGCCGGTGCCAGTTCTGTTGATGGTGCACGCAGCCGCGCTCAGATTCGTGAGCCGGGTACCACCTGGGATTATGAGAATTATGACACCCTGCTCGCTGTTTACGCGATGAAACTTGCGCTTGGTGGTGCTGACGCCTATGCCGTGTTCCCCCGCAGAGCCTTGCTCGACCGGATCGGTATGCGCAACACTTTGGTCAGCACCGATCGCTTTGGTGACTTCATTTTCAGCAGCCAGGTTTATACCAATGCCCGTGACCTGGCGCGCTTTGGCCTACTCTATCAGCAAGGTGGCAGGTGGCATGGAGAACAATTGATATCCGAGGAATGGATAGCGTTTGAACGAACGCCCGCGCCCGCTACTGCCGAACTTGGAAACATGTATGGCGGCCAGTTCTGGCTGGTGCCCGATGACCGTGATGATGTGCCAAAAACAGCCTACGCGACCGCGGGTAACCGTGGACAATTCGTCATTATAGTACCCTCTCACGACACGGTTATCGTGCGGCGCGGTCTTGATTATGGCAAGCAGGGCTTTGATCGTTGGGATTTGACCCGTGAAGTACTCAAGGCAATTGAGCCCGGTCAATCTGATTGATCAAAGACAGCATGGTTGCATCACCGGCCACACAATCGCTCATCTAATAAGAAAATCTTGTTTCAATGGTTTGACGTCAGGCTAAAAAATAGTCCAATCCTCGCATAAAAAAAGGGTGCCGCGCATGGCACGGCACCCACTCCATTTACAGTTTTCCGGCCGAAGCCGGTAGCTGCACACGAGGAGACCAATACTCCTGAATATCACTTGCGAATAGTGCTCCTGCTAACCTTAACCTAAGCTTAAATTCATCTTAAGCCTAGGTTAAGTTTGTACTGGTTATCCTTCGCGCGACGTAATTGAACTTACGTCGTTAAACACGAGGAGATAGAAATGAAAGTTAAACCCATGACCGCATGGCGTGCGGTTCTTTTCAACGCGACAGTACTTACACTCTGCTTAATGCTGATCCCTACACTGAGCATGGCTAAAGCCAGAGGCATCAGCGGCTACGAGAAAAACAAACTCGTCACCGTTAATGATTTTATTGAATACGCAGAATCAACTGAATGTGACATTCATGATCTTTTCTTCAGCATGCGTGAGTATGAAGGTACGCAGTCCTGCTTGATGTGCCACGAAACCGAAGGTAATGAAATGCTCAATACTGGACATTTCACCTGGGCAGGTAAAACTGACCAGGTTGTCGGACTTAAAGGACAGACTATTGGTAAGAACAACCTGATCAATAACTTCTGTGTCGCGGTTCCGACTAACGAGCCGCGTTGCACACAGTGCCATGCCGGTTATGGATACCAGGACAAGAACTATGATTTTAGCAATCCTGAAAATGTAGATTGCCTTGTTTGTCATGATCAGTCAGGTACTTACAAGAAAGATCCCAAGAAAGCCGGCTTGCCTCTTGCAAGCGTTGATCTTGAAGTTGTGGCCCGCAGTATCACGGTTGGAGTAGAACCCACCCGTAAAGCCTGCATCAGCTGCCACTCACACGCCGGCGGTGGTGACAATGTCAAACACGGCGATCTGTCAAGCGACATGGTTAGCACTACACGCCAATATGACGTACATATGGGTACTGACGGTGGAGACATGAAATGTACTGCATGTCATGCTGCAAATCATGATCCGGTGACCGGCGATGTCAATCACGGTATCGCAGGTATGTCACTGTATTCAATCAATGAAGGTGAGATGAGACAGTGTAACGATTGCCATGGCAATCGTGACCGGATCCATGCCGGTAGCTCTGTTGAGCCTTTATTTGTCGAGGGATACCATGACAATCTGGCCTGCCAGGTTTGCCATATTCCAGCGATTGCACGCAAGATATCCACCAAGACCGAATGGTATTGGTCAGACGCAGGACAGGACGTGAGTCCGATTCCTACAGATCCGGTTACCGGCCGTCCGACCTATGACAAGAAGAAAGGTACTTTCGTCTGGTCACTCAATGTCAAACCGACACTTCGTTTTTCAAACGGAAACTGGAATCGTCCGGTCATTGGCCTAAGTGACACCTATGACTCTGTTCCGATCGACCTGGGTTCACCTGTGGGTGACTGGACTGATCCGAATGCCATGATCTATCCATTCAAAGAGATGATTGGCAACCAGCCGGTTGACCCGATTACGAAGACCGTCCTTGTTCCGCATCTCTTCGGATTGCTGGGTGGACCGAATCCATATTGGGGCAAATACAACTGGACGCTCGCGATCGAAGACGGCGCGACTTACACCGGCCAGGATTTCAGCGGCACACACGCCTTTGAGCCCACCACCATGCTGCTTTCCGTGAACCATGAAATTGCACCGAAAGAAGATGCACTGGGCATGGATACCAACTGTGGTGATTGCCATGCAAGCTCACATATCGATTGGCAGGCACTTGGCTGGTCAGCAGACCCGTTTGATGGCGGCGAACGTTTGATTAGCATGCCAGCTGAGGTTGAGTCCAAATCAGTCGAGTGGAAACCACCAATGCTTCTCAATGTAGGTCTCAAGTAGTTTTAGGCTGTATTAACCAAGAGCAGACTCCATACCCGATTATGGAGTTAGTTAGGCCCGGGCTTCAACGTCCGGGCCTTTTTTTATCTGCCTGGTTTCAGGGCAACACCGCCTGCGCCAGGTTGTTGGTATCCGTCCCAAACCAGAGACTGTTGCGCTTTGGATCGTAAACCATATGGCGAACGGAACCGGCACCACTGGGAATCGGAGTAACACTGAAGAAGGTTCCGGCCTCCGGGTCAAAACCGACCAGGAGGTTGGCCTCAGGCCAGGTTTCAACAAACCAGATTCTGCCATTGGAATCCGCTGCCATGGCATAGGGGCCGGACCTGTCGCTGGGAGTTTTCCACTCGGTGAATTCACCGGTTTGAGGGTTGTAACGACCGATGTATCCCTCACTGTAATCGGTGTACCAGACGGCATCGTCTGCCGTAATGGCCAGCCTGCGTAACCGCGCTTGCTCGCGTGGCAGATAAACCAGTTCCAGTTTCATGGTGACAGGGTCAACGGTGGCCAGGGCATTGGTGCCCAGCAACGCAACCCACGGACGCCCTTTCGAATCCATCTTGATACCGTAGGGACGTGCCTGTTCGGTTTGCATCGGCACCAGGTCTACCTGGCCGCTCTTCTTGTTCAGACGACCGATGAAATTGCTCCACTGCATGGTGAACCAGATTTCATCTCTGCCCGAAAACACCAGGGTATGCGGATCGCGGGCCATATCATCGGGCAGGTTGAAGCGGGTCAACTCGCCAGTGACATAATTCATGCGACCGATAAAAGCCTGCCGGTTTCCAGCGATCCACAAAAAGCCGTCCCAGTCGATGATCAGGTTGTGAGGTCCGGTGCCGGGTGGTAAATCCTTACGCCTGAATTCCCCGGTTGCAGGATCAAAACGTGCGGCGTAATCGCCACCCTGGCCAACCAGCCAGATGACACCATTGGGTGCGACATCAGGATCGCGCGGCCGTGTGTCCTTCCACGGAACGGGCCACTCGGTGATCTCCACTTGAAGCGGATTTTCGACAATAGGATTGATAAGGGTTTCCTCTCCATCAACGGGCATCTGTGCCATTGCGGTGACAGTGAAAAGAGCCAGCAGTGAAATAGGTCCAAATTTTCGCATCGCATCCGCCTGTGATTGATTTCGTGGTAATGAATTGTGTGACTTATTCATGCATAAACCATAACGCACAAATGACGAAGACGCAGCTACTGTTTGCAAATGCATGTGGAGGTTATAATGCTGATTTTCCTGCCTCTATAACCGTGACCCGATACCGAGAAATTTATGATTGCTGAAAAAGACAAGGTTGTAAACTTTCACTACACGCTCACAAATGCTGAAGGTGAACAAATGGAGTCCTCACGAGAGGGTGACCCGATCACCTATCTGCATGGGGCCAACAACATTATCACCGGTCTTGAGAAAGCAATGGAAGGACATGCGATCAAGGATAGTTTCAGTGTCACGCTGGAGCCGGAAGAGGCATACGGTGTGCGCAATGAAAACAATATTCAACGGGTTCCGCTGAAACGTTTGAAAGGCCTGGGGAAAATCAAAGTCGGGCAGATTCTCAATCTACAGACCGATAAGGGTCAGGTTCAGGTAACGGTCCTTAAAGTCGGCCGCTTTAATGTCGATGTAGACGGCAATCATCCGCTGGCGGGCCAGCAACTGACTTTTGACGTGGAAATTGCTGACATCCGGGAGGCCAGCAAAGAGGAGCTTGAGCACCGCCACGTGCATGGACCGGGAGGTCATCAGCATTAGATAAGCTGTCGGGACGGCTGCGGCCAGTTCCCGACTTTAATGTCCGCTCCAGGCACCCTCTCCTGCCTGCACCTTCCATAAGCCTGCGTAAAGACCATCATCCGCAAGCAGTTCCTTGTGGCTACCCACTTCGACTACCCGGCCCTGATCAAGCACGTATATCCGGTTGGCGGCCACGATAGTAGACAAGCGATGGGCAACAACGAGTGTGGTCCTGCCACGGGTAATGACCTGCATGGAGCGCTGGATGGCTGCTTCGGTTTCATTATCTACAGCGGAAGTCGCTTCATCCAATATTAAAACCGGTGGGTCTTTAAGCACGGCCCGGGCAATAGAAACTCGTTGTCTTTGGCCGCCGGACAATTTTTGACCACGTTCGCCGACGATGGTGTTGTAAGCCTGGGGAAGTTGCAGGATGAACTCGTGTGCTTCTGCCGCTTTGGCTGCCGCCTCGATGTCAGCCTGGTCTGCTCCCGGGCGGCCGTAGGCAATATTCTCTGCCACCGTGCCGTGAAACAGGAAGACGTCCTGGCTGACCAGTCCAAACGCCCTGCGAAGATCGGGTATTTTGAGCTCGGTCAATTCGGTTCCGTCGAGCTTGATACAGCCACTGGCAGGTGAATAAAAACGTAACAGCAGCTTCATCAGGGTGCTTTTTCCTGAGCCGGTCTGCCCAACCACCGCAACAGTTTCACCGGGTGCTATGGAAATATTGATATCGCGTAACACCTCGGCACCATTGGGGTAAGAAAAGTTGACGTCCTCAAACCTCAGTTCACCCTGAACGTTTTCTACCAGCAACTCCCTGGAACCGCTATGGGTCCGGATGGGTACCTCAATCAGGTTAAGGATGCGGCGGGTGGAAGCCATCGCTCTTTCAAACAGGTCTACGGTTTCCGCAAGACGGGTCAGCGGCCACAATAATCTCTGTGTCAAAAATACCAGTACGCTGTAGGCGCCTGCGTTCAACTGTCCATCGAGTGTCAGCTTGCCACCATAGATCAGCGTGGCCACAAAGCCCACGAGTATGGCCATACGTATGATTGGGATGAAGGCAGAGCTGATGCGAATAGCGCCGCGGTTGGCGACCACATAGGCGCTGCTTTCCATTTCCAGTTTTTCCAACTCGTGCTGTTCGCGGGTAAAACTCTTAATGGTGGCAATACCGGCTATATTGTTAGCCAGGCGGGTGCTGAGTGAACCGACTTTTTCACGCACATTTGCATAAAGCGGCTGGGCTTTACGCTGAAACCAGAAAGCCCCGAGCAGGATGACCGGCACCGGTGTGAAAGCCATCAGGGCGATTTGCGGAGATACATAGAAAAACACGGCACCTACTGCGATGACCGAAGTGGCAACCTGGATCAGAGCGTTGGCACCGCCATCGAGAAAGCGCTCCAGTTGATTGACGTCGTCATTCAGGATGGCCACCAGTCCGCCGGTGGAGGAATCTTCAAACCAGGCCATATCCAGATTCTGCACATGGCCGTAGGCATCCAGTCTCAGGTCATGTTGCAGGCTTTGAGAGAGGTTGCGCCATAAAATCTGCAGAAAAAACTGGAAAAGAGACTCAAACGCCCAGACAGCGATGGTCAGAGCACCCAGAAACAACATCTGGTTAAACGGTTCAAGAATACCAAAGTCAGCCAGGAACGATTGATCCTGTCGTACGACCACATCGATAGCCATACCGATCAGAATTTCGGGCATCACATCAAATAGCTTATTCAGTACGGAGCAAAGTGAAGCCAGCCAGATGCGCTTGCGATAACCGCGAGCGTATCGCATTAGACGCAGGAGTACGCTGGTGGAAGAGGTAGTTTCAGTCATTGCCTTAATCTTAGAGCAAGTGCCGCAGATCAGGCAGATACTTTTCCAGTGAGCCTGTATTGAATGCCACGACACTGTTGCCGGGCTGAATCAAGCCGTCTTCAAGCAAGCGTGGTATAGCGGCAAGGCAGGCTGCGCCTTCAGGGCATACCCACCAGCCCTTGGATTTCCAAACAGCACGGAGTGCAGTGTTGATCTCATTTTCGCTGACTGCGATAGCCGCACCATTGGACTCCCGGATAATTGACAGCACTTTAAAATGACCAACCCCTCCCGGTACATTGACCCCATAGGCAAGCGTTTCACCTGGTTCCACAGGAGCAACCTCGATCGCGTCACTCTCAAAAGCATTCACCAGCGGCTGCGTGCTCTCACTTTGTACACAGATCATTTTTGGGCGGAACTCGTCGATCAGACCCAGGGCCTCCAGTTCGCTCCATGCTTTCCACATTCCCAATACCCCGGTGCCGCCGCCAGTGGGATAGATCACTACATCCGGTAGTTTCCAGGGATCTCCGGCTTGTTTGGGTTCTGCCAAT
>Ga0224504_10000367_pt1 | contig 20277 bp, 19 predicted proteins | sample SF_Oct11_sed_USG_3_FD_170160 | JGI IMG/M metagenome (GOLD analysis project Ga0224504, IMG submission 170160) | Sediment microbial communities from San Francisco Bay, California, United States - SF_Oct11_sed_USGS_24 | ecosystem: Environmental > Aquatic > Marine > Sediment | place: USA... | reverse complement strand
TTACTGGGGCATGTTCTCGACTGTGCCGCCGCGCTTTCGGCTGATGATGTGTGCGTGGTCTACGGACACGGCGGCGAGGCCGTCAAGACAGCCTTTGGGGACGACTCGTTGCGCTGGGCGCTGCAGGCCGAGCAGCTCGGTACGGGTCATGCCCTACAGCAAGCGATGCCGGATACGCCGGATGACAATCGGGTCCTGGTGCTCTTTGGCGATGTCCCGCTGCTGATGCCGGAAACCTGCCAGCGCTTACTTGATGAAACGCCGGCTGAGGATGTTGCGGTTCTCTCTGTGGACATGGCGGACCCGACAGGCTACGGCCGCATTATTCGCGAGGGCAACAAGGTAAGCTGCATCGTCGAGGAAAAGGATGCCGGACCGGACGAAAAAGCCGTCCGCGAAATCAATACGGGCGTACTCGTTGGCCCGGCGGACAAGATGCGCCGCTGGCTTGCCGGTCTCGGCAACGACAACGCGCAGGGCGAGTATTATCTGACCGACGTGATTGCGATGGCCGTCAATGACGGTGTGGCCGTACACGGGGTGAAAGCAGACACCTGGACTGAGGTAATGGGCATTAACGACAAAAAACAACTGGCCGAGGCCGAACGCGCGCTCCAGGCGCGACTCGTCGACGAACTCATGCGACAAGGTGTCGGGTTCGCCGACCCGGCGCGCGTGGACATTCGCGGTACGCTCAAGTGTGGCAAGGATGTGTTCATCGATGTGAACGCCGTGTTCGAGGGTGACGTGGAACTGGGCGATGGCGTGAAGATTGAATCCAATAACCTTGTTCGTGAGAGCAAGCTGGGCGCTGGCACGGTCGTTCATTCAAACTGCCACCTCGAAGGTGCGCGCACCGGCAACGACTGTGAGATCGGCCCGTTCGCTCGCTTGCGTCCAGGCGCCGACCTGGCCAACAACGTGAAGGTCGGCAATTTTGTCGAGATCAAGAAGAGCACGGTTGCCGACGGCAGCAAGGTGAATCACCTGACCTACATCGGCGACACGGAAATCGGCAAAAAGGTCAACGTTGGTGCGGGCACGATCACCTGCAACTACGACGGCGTCAACAAACATAAAACCATCATTGGTGATGGGGCGTTCATCGGCTCGGGCGTCGAGCTTGTTGCACCGGTCAGGATTGGTGCTGGCGCAACCGTGGGCGCCGGCGCGACGATTAGCAAGGACGTCGGCGATGATCAGCTGGTGATTGAGCGGTCACGACAGAAAGCGATTCCAGGATGGAAGAAACCAACCAAGAAGGAAGCTAAATAAATGTGCGGAATTGTCGGCGCAGTCGCCGGAAGAGATATTGTCCCCGTACTTATCGAAGGCCTGCGGCGCCTCGAATATCGTGGTTATGATTCGGCGGGGGTTGCCGTTGTTCGCGGGGATGGCTCGATTGGACTGAGCCGCGCTGTTGGCAAGGTCGCCGGCCTCAGTGAAAAGCTGGAGAAGGGCCCGCTGGTCGGCAATATCGGTGTCGCCCACACGCGGTGGGCAACGCATGGCGGCGTAACCGAGCTCAACGCTCATCCACACTTGTCCGGCGACCGTGTGGCCGTGATTCATAACGGCATCATCGAGAACTTCCAGCCGATCAAGGATGAGATGCTGGCGAAGGGCTACGAATTCCACTCGGAGACCGATACCGAAGTCGCCGCGCACCTGGTCCATGACTATCTGAAGCAGGGGCTGGACCTGGTGGAGGCCGTCGGCAAAGCCGTAGAGCGCTTCGAGGGTGCTTACGCACTGCTCGTCATCGATGCCGAAGATCCTGATCGCATCGTTGTCAGCCGCGTCGCCAGCCCGCTGGTCATTGGCCTCGGCGACGGCGAGAATTTCGTGGCGAGCGGCGTTCCCGCGCTACTGCCGGTTACGCAGCGCTTCATTTACCTGGAGCAGGGCGACCTTGCCGAGATCCGTCGCGACGGTGTGCGCATCGTCGACACCGATGGCAACGAGGTCGAACGCGAAGTTCATGATACGGAGTGGGACAGCGCGTCAGCCGAGAAGGCTCCGTACGAGCATTTCATGCTCAAGGAAATCCACGATCAGCCGAGCGCGCTGGCGGATACGCTTTACGGTCGCGTTGCAAATCAGCGAGTCATTCCCGAGTCGCTGGGGCCGAAAACGGCAGAGATGCTCGATCAGGTCGAGAACATTCACATCGTTGCGTGCGGCACGAGTTATAACGCGGGCTGCGTAGGTAAGTACTGGATCGAGGCGATCGCGGGCGTGCCGACACAGGTCGAGATCGCGAGTGAGTATCGCTACCGACACGTTGTGGTACCGCCCAAGACATTGTTCGTCACGCTGTCGCAATCCGGCGAAACAGCCGACACCCTCGAAGCGCTGCGTATGGCAAAGGACCTTGGCTATATCGGTACGCTGACGATCTGCAATAGTGCACACAGTTCGATGGTGCGCGAGTCCGACCTCGTCATGATGACGCAGGCCGGTCCGGAAATTGGCGTAGCGAGCACAAAGGCGTTTACCACGCAGCTGCTGTCCATCCTGCTTGTGACGCTGATGATGGCGAAACACCGCGGCTTGTCCGAAGAGCGGGAAAGGGAGTTTGTCGCGAACCTTACGCATGCCGCCGCTGCTTCAGACCTGACGCTCAAGATGAGCGATGAACTGAAAGAACTCGCCAAGGATTTTGCCGACAAGCACCACACGCTATTCCTGGGTCGTGGACCGATGTGGCCCATCGCGATGGAAGGCGCGCTGAAGCTCAAGGAAATTTCCTATATTCACGCCGAGGCCTATGCCGCCGGTGAGCTTAAGCATGGACCGCTGGCATTGATCGATGAAGAAATGCCGGTTGTGGTTGTGGCACCCAACAACGAATTGCTCGACAAGCTGAAGTCCAACATGCAGGTGGTGCGCGCGCGCGGCGGCCAGCTGTATGTGTTCGCGGACGCCGAAACAGGTATCAAGAGCGAGCCAGGCATGAAGGTCATTACGATGCCGCATGCCGACAGGTTGATTGCTCCGATTGTCTACACGGTTCCTTTGCAGCTACTGGCCTATCACGTCGCCGTGCTCCGGGGTACGGATGTCGATCAGCCTCGCAACCTGGCGAAAAGCGTTACTGTCGAGTAGGCGATACCACGCTGGGTTCTTGGTGAACCTGAAAAATTAACTCTGTCACTTTAGCGGTCGTGACCAATTGGAAGCGGGTGGGCAGTGTCGGCTAATAGTAACCAATCGCGAGCGTCCGCCTTACCCCTGAAAGCAGACATTCGAGCGAAATAGTCTTAACGACCGCTACTGACCCAAAGCAGTCCTTCGTACCCTGAAGCGCTCATTCTAAATTTCCTTCTCTATTCTTATATCCGAAGCGCTATTAACTTTCACATAGGCGAAATCAGTATGAGTAATTATCCCCGAACATTTTCACATATTGGAATCTCAGTACCAGACGTAGAAAAGGCAGTTGAGTTTTATAGCGCAGTAATGGGCTGGTATCAGATCATGGAGCCAACTGTGATCACTGAAGAGTCGGACACACCGATAGGGCAGATGTGTATTGATGTCTTCGGTGCTGGTTGGGGCTCATTCAAAATTGCTCACATGTCCACCGGAGACCGAATAGGCGTGGAGATGTTCGAGTTTAAAAACAATGAAAAGCCGAAAGACTTCGAGTACTGGAAAACGAGCACGTTTCATTTTTGTGTACAGGATCCAGATGTTGAAGGGCTTGTTGAGAAAATCGTGGCACATGGCGGCAAGCAGAGAATGCCTATTCGAGAATATTATCCGGGTGAAAAGCCATACAGAATGGTTTATGTAGAAGATCCATTCGGCCTGATTTTTGAGGTCTACTCACATAGCTACGAGCTTACCTATTCGCAGGGTGCTTACTAACTACAATTAGTCCGCTGCAGTTGGTGCTCTCATCGTCTGCTATTGGCCGTAAGCGGAAGTCAGCCTGGTTCACTGTATAATTTCTGCTACTGACCCGAAGCGGACAGTCTTGCGCACTTTGGGGATGTTCATACGTCGGAGCCGAGAAAATATAATTCGCGGCGAAACGGAAAGAGTCTGATCCATCCAAGTCAAACAGCCCAGACGGATACGTCGTTGCAAAAATCAGATGTTCATTAACTATCCATCAGGTTTTGCAAAGTAGCGGCGCACATCATTCATGTCTTCGGAGCACCGTTGTGCTGCACAAAATGGACGATGTTATGAACAAATCAATGATCAGTCTGGGCTGCGCGATCGCAATTCTGGTGAGCGCTTGTCTACTTACAGGCTGCGGTGGCACCAAAGTGCTAAAAGAGTCGCAACCGATGCAGATCACTCAGTCGCTCGGCGTAGTATCCGATCGACAAGTCACCGCGACACTCGATTGGGTAATTGTTCGTGATGGTCCGGGAACCTGGGCGAAAAACGCGGACTGGGATGAATATTTGCTGAGAGTCAATAACCAGTCTGACCAGCCTATAGACGTGACCGGGCTAGTTGTTGTCGACTCCCTCGATACGCAGATTTTGCCGCAGCCGGGACGAAAAAAACTCGTCAAGGGCAGCAAGGATACAGCCCGCCGTTACAAAGAATCAGGGATTAAGGTGAAGGCCGGCCGAGGGGCAGGAACAATGCTCGTAGCCGGCGCTGCCGTGACCGCTGTTGGGGTAGGTGCGGTTGCCGCTGCGGGATACGGGGTGGCAATGAGCGGTGGTGCTGCAGCTGCAGGTACTGCAGGCGCAGCGGCTGGCGGGCTGTTGTTGTTGGGCCCTGCGCTCGCGGTTGGCGGCATAGTGCGAGGCGTCAATAACAGTAAGGTGAACAACCAGATCGAATTACGTCAGACAACGTTACCAGTTGAGATACCGCCTGGCGGGGAAATTGGTCTCGATGTTTTCTTCCCACTTGCCCCGTCGCCCAAAAGGGTCGAACTTACCTATACCGATACTGCTGGAGAGCACACTCTCGTCATTGATACAAACATCGCTCTCGAAGGTCTACACATAGGCGCGAATGCGGATTAGCGTTTTATCGGTGTGTGTTCTTTGGTTTTCAGCAGACTGCAAGACCCTCGATTACTGACATCCGGCAACGCTCTGTCTGAGTGACTGATCCTGGTCGGCAGCGAACCGTCACGATTTCGAGTGCGCGTATGCGTCGTTAGTCGCTGTCGCGAAGGAATACCAGGATGTCGTTAGCGGCCTGCCGCAATTCATGCTGGTTTGCGAGCACAATTCCGTGAAGGGCAACAAACGCGTCGAGCAAGGTACGCATTTCCCGCCGTTCGCTCGTCGACCACTTTCCGTCTGCGCTCGCCCGAGCGACAACCGGCATGATTTCACGGTGCTGAAAATCGACCGCTTGAAGATTATAACGTCGACGCATCTCAAGCAGCCCCGCCCATCGTGCCAGCAGTAGTCGCAGTTCTCGATCGCCAATCGCACCTATATTTCCGCTCTCAACAAACGCTTGGACGCTACCCATCTCCGGATCAAAACCCGCCCAATTCAGGTATGGGTTAAGCTGCTGCGACAGCTTGGCGTCGGCAAGCGCGAATAGCGCCTCATCAGAGATGCCCACGAACATCCCGATCTGCTTAGGCACTTTCTCATTCGTCGCGATGTCGGCGTCGAGAATACGAAGATTGGCCTCAAATTCGGCGATCATGTCCTCGCGAATTTCGTGCTCGTACCTCCGGTCCTCACGTTCCGACCACCACGATTCAGCAGCTAAGGCGACGAATACGCCAGCAACAATCACCACAAATTCCACAACCAATTTTGGAGTAAGTCCGAGCTTCTTGAAGTCCATTTATTTTACTTAGCCGCTTCACTAGTCTGGCGAGTCCCTTAAGCTACCATGCTTAAGCGTGTGCTCTCCAGATTGGGGGCGTTGTTGACGGCCCCTTCTTACCAGATGATTTGATGTAGGATAACTCCTACTAACCCTAAGGAGACTCTCAATCTTGCTTCGTTATATGGCGATACAGCCATTAGAAAGGCGCTAACGTGTCGACTTTTGAATTCATTGCGGTTCTGCTCTCGATAATTTTTGGCCTGGCAATCGCCAATCTTCTGTCCGGAATGGTGCAAGCTTTATTTCGGGGTGAACTAACGGACACGCGCCTGGCTTGGTCAATACTTGTTGGCAATATACTTTTAGTCAATTGGTGGGTTTTTTTTCAGTGGAATGATCATGCGAACTGGCGATTTCACGAGTTTTTGTACCTCGCTATTTGGGCAACCGTACATTACCTAATGGCTGTGGCGCTCTACCCGTACAACTTCCTGACCGACTATTCTGAAAAGCTGCAGCAAAAGTTCGTGCTCGTAACTCTACTTGCGGCCGTCACACTTGATTGCGGTGAGAAGATTATCCGCGGCGACTTCTTCGACCCATGGTACTTGCCATTATTCTATTTGTACTTCGTTGTTTTCGTTACGCTACCGTTGATATTTGCCAAGCCATGGATCATGCGGGTCAGCGGCTGGGCCCTGGTTATTTCCACGTTAGCTTGGTCCGTAGTCGCCAGGAGTGTTCTTGCAAGCTGAACCTGAGGCCGCTTTTGGCCGTAAGGAGTTTTTCGCCTGATGATAGACTCAACGGCGGGTACTGACCCAAAACGGACGTTCTATAATTGAAGTGCGGGTGTCCGCTCGCGTGATCACTGTGCAGTTCGCCAGTTTGACGAGTTCGATCAGGCACAAGCCCACTCGCAAGATAGTCCCGACTGTCGGTATTATTGCTGCATGCACATAGCGATGCTGTTTATTGGCCTAGCGGGCCTCTGGCTCGGCAGCGAGCTGACGATTCGCGGGGCAGTTTCTATCGCTCATCGTTTCGGTGTGCCCGAATTCATCGTCGGCGTCGTCATACTGTCCATTGGCAGCGACCTTCCTGAGCTCGCAATCGCTGTCGATGCGGGCTTGAAGAACCTGGCGGGCGGAGACTATTCGGATGTCGTGGTCGGCAGCGCGCTCGGGAGTTCTCTGGGGCAGATCGGCTTCGTACTCGGCATTGCCGGCCTGGTCGCGTACCTGACCTTGCCGAAAGGCATGGTCTATCGCCACGGAAGCATGCTGCTGGGGTCCCTGCTTCTCGTCGCACTTTTTGGCTACGATGGCGAGGTGACGGCGACCGAAGGCGTCGCATTGCTGCTGGTCTATTTGATTTATCTCGTCGCCCTTCTAAACGAGGTGAATGCGTCACGGGGTCCCGAGCAACCGGAGGACATTCCGGTACGAAAGTCCGTGCTTTACCTGGTTGCCGGCCTGGCTATCGTAGTGGGCAGTGCAGAAGTCACCGTACGGTCAGCCGTGAACGTCGCACAGATATTGGGCATGAGTGACGCGGTTGTTGCGGTCGTCCTGATCGGCCTGGGCAGCAGCTTGCCGGAGCTCACAATATCGATATCGGCTGTGATGAAGGGACATCATCGGATGTCGATTGGCAATCTTATCGGCAGCAACGTTTTCGATACCTTAGTGCCGATTGGCGCGGCCGCCGTCATTGCACCACTCGGTTTCGACAGCGGGATGTTGCGCTTCGAAGTGCCGTACCTGTTCTTCATAACGGCCCTGGTCTTATTCTTCTTGCTCTACAAACGCGGTATCCAGCGCTGGGAGGCGGCCGTCGTTTTTGGGTTGTACTGTGGGTATGTCTTCGCTCGATTGGCCGGGTCGATATTTTCTTGATGTATCGCATCGACCGAAAGCAGACAACCAGGTCGATATCTACTGACTCTCTCGGCCTCGTGATCTAAGCTTGTGTGTTCTTGGCTGGCAAGGAATGCCGAAAGTGTCGAAGCGCACCAAACAATTGTCTCGGGAGTTCGTCGTTGTGGTGGTCGGTGTTTTTATCGCCTTGGCTGCGGAATCATGGTGGTCTGAGCGGGAAGATCGGCGATTCGAACGCGAGATTCGTGAAGACATGTTGGTCGAATTTGAATCGAATGCTCGTATCCTGATCGCCGATATCGCGTTCAACGAGAGAGCTCGCGAGCTTATTGCGAAGCTCTCAGGCCTCTCGGATGAGGCGCTGTTGGCAATTCCGGATGTTGTTCTATCCCGGCAATTTGGCACTGGCTCTTTCGTATCGGCGGGCTTCGACCCCGAATTAGGTAGCGTTCAGGCTCTCGTAGAAAGCGGGAATCTTAACGCTGTTGGTGATCGTGAGCTTCGTTTGCGTCTCTCCCGCTGGGACGGAGTACTGGAACAATGCCGTCGCAAGAATACCCTCGCAGTTGAATTTGACAACAGTCTAACGCCGCTCATCGTACGAGCAGGCTCAGATCTCCATTGGTCAGAGAGCGAACGGCGCGAGTTGCGAGCGTTGCTCGACAGTGTGTTGCAGTTCTTCGATACAAGGGTTGTTTGCCAGCGCGAGCTTCTTGGTGAAGCTCAGGACATTCTGGCATTCCTGCATGAGTCAAGCTGAGGACACGATCCGATCGTGGTTGTCCAGACACAGAAAGGTTTAACATTAATGAATCATGTATTGAGGCTTGATGAGATCAAGCGCCTTGTTGATACGTCGCAGTTGATCCGTGATATCGAAACCGGATTCGTTCTCTATTCGTCGGGCAAGGTAAATATCCCGCCCGTCGGATTTCTGCATTTCGACGAGCCGCCGGGCGACGTACATATCAAATATGGCTCGATCGTTGGCGATGAATATTACGTTCTCAAGATGGCGTCTGCGTTTTCCGGCAATCGCGCACTGAACATTCCGGTTGCTGATGGCCTCATGCTGCTCTTCAGCCAGAAGACAGGACAGCTCAGGCGAATTTTGCTGGATGAGGGCTGGCTCACCGATATGCGAACCGCCGCCGCCGGCGCCGTCGCGGCGAAGCACCTCGCGGCGAACAATGCGCAGCGGATTGGCATCGTCGGAACCGGAGTCCAGGCAAGACTGCAACTGGAGTTCTTGCGCGACGTTACAGACTGCCGGAGCTGCATGGTTTGGGGCAGAGATTATGCGAAGGCCCAGCAAATGATTGAGGAGCTTCAGGCTAAAGAGCATTTTCGTGACTGGGGCCTGAAGATGGAAGCGACAGATAAGCTCGACGACCTGCTTGGCAGCTGCGAGCTCATCGTTACCACCACTCCCTCAACGGCACCGTTAATTCGTGCGGATCAGGTACGCAAGGGAACACATATCACCGCGATGGGTTCGGATGATCACGGCAAGCAGGAGCTGGAGGCGGAGGTGTTGGCAAGAGCCGATATCATTGTCGCGGACAGCGTGTCACAGTGTGTTGACCATGGCGAATGTTGTGCGGCAGTTAAGGGCAAGCTAATCGAGACGAGTGCCATCCAGGAGCTCGGCGGCATCATAGCCAACCCGGCCTTGGGTCGAAGCAACGATAATCAAATCACCGTGGCCGATTTAACCGGGATTGCCGTGCAGGATATTCAGATTGCCAAAATGGTCGATCGGGCACTGCGGCCAGTTTTGAGTGCAGGTTAGTGCAGGATATCGAGCTATCCGGGGGGTGGTCGCATCAGTGATCAATTCGAGATTCGCAGACCACAATAATAAAGTGACGGGTCCTGGCTGATTGCCTCAAACGGCCTCGGACTCGAGCGGCAGGTCCTGAGCCTTGTTACGGTAGATGTGACGCATCATGAAAATACTCGCACCCCAGACCATGCAGAAAACGCCCGTCCCGAAGTAGAGGAAGGTAAGCTTGTAATCAAATCCGAGATACACGCCGGATGACATGAACAACAGGCCCAGGAGCAACCAGAACTGGGGGATGCGTTCGTATATCGGTGTTGGAATCCACATGGCTTGTCTCGCTCTGATCTGTTAAAAAGTGCATCGACATGATGGCCGCTCGGGGCACAATGCAACGGGTAGCGCATCACAGAATAGGCCAAATGGACGACTTTTCTGCCCAGAATGAGAACTGCTCGTCATAACGCGAAGCAACGGTAGTCTGTATGGAATACATGGGAACAGCATTCATTGCACTGGCGGTCGTCCTGGTGGTCGCCATCGCCGCATTCTCTTTTGAGCCGAAAAATCCGCTTGAGCCCTGGCTTAGGCTGGCGCAGACCTACGCTACACCGCGACAGCCTTCGCAGGTCTCATTCGTGGACCAGGAGATTCAGTTCGGTGGGAAGCGTGGCGGCCTGAAGAACCTCGCTATTGCCGCCAAGTTTGACGCGACTGTCGACGACTTTGGGTTCTGGCTGACCTACAAAGGTCCGTTACCGGAGGATTGTCCCGATACACTCAAGATCCCGGGGACACACGTTCGCTACGTGGCGAGAGTCGGCAGACAACAGGTATTCGAGCTGTTCTCGTCCCCGCCCGTGACGATCGGCCTGAGTGGCGAGCTCAGCGACGTGCTCATGCAGCGAAGTCGGCCCTCAGCGTCTTAACCAGCGAGACGGACATCGCGACACCGACGAACAGTATCGGTAGCGATACGATCAGCAGGATTACCTGAATCGGTCGCAGGTTTCCCTGCAGCAGCATCAAGGCAACCGGCATCAGGCCAAGAGCAAAAGCCCAGAACACCCGATGCCAGCGTGCCGGGTCGTCGCCCGCCTTGAGGTGCAGCGTCGCGCTCGAGGCCAGCGTGTACGACGCGGAGTCGTAGGTCGTCGCAGCAAAGATAATTGAGATCAGCGAAAACACGGCAACAACAATGGCGGCGAGTGGCAGCTCCTGGAGCATTGCGACAATAGCCGCGCTGCCGTTGACGGAATTCATAATGCCCGTGAAATCGAGTTGCCCCGATAACTCGAGGAACATCGCGTAGTTTCCCATCACCATGTAGAACAGCCAGCTGCCGAGCGAGCCCCACAGCAGCATGCCGAATATAACCTGTCGTATGGTTCTGCCGCGTGAGATGCGTGTAACGAATAGGCCGACATAGGGTGCGAATGCTATCCACCAGGCCCAGTAGAAAATCGTCCAGCTCTCGACGAACCCCGAGTCTGTGAACGGGTCTGTCCAGAAACTCATGCGCAGGAAATTATCGGCCATGAGCCCGACGCTGTTCAGGCTGGTCTTGAGCAGGAAGGCGGTCGGGCCGACGACGAGAATGAACAGCAACAGGCCGAATGCCAAGATCACATTGATGTCGCTGAGCCGCTTGATGCCTTTCTTCAGGCCGAGCCAAACGCTAATCGCAAACAGGACCATACACAGCACGACAACCGAAATTTCCAGGGTGTCGCTAACCTCAATTCCGAACAGCCAGCCGATGCAGGCCGCGATCATTGGTGTCGAAAACCCGAGACTGGACGCCGCCCCCCCGAGCAGGGCGATCATGAACAGGAAATCGATGGCCCTTGCCATTGGTCCGTGATCGTTACCTTTGAGAAACCAGTGGCAACTGACGCTAAAGCGCAGCACGTCGAGCCTCTTCCTGTAATACGGATACGCGATTGCGATAGCCGGCAGACAGTAAAATGCCCACGCGGTGAAGCCCCAGTGGAACAGGCCGTAGGTTGATGCCCACTCCTGTGCTTCCACGCTACGCGGCTCTGCGCCGAATGGCGGCGCATCGTAGTAGAACGCCCACTCCGTCGCACACCAGTAGAGCAGACCGGCGCCCACGCCAGCGCAAAACAGCATGCCGACCCAGCTGATTTCCCGAAACTCGGGCAGCTCGTCGGGCTCGCCAAGTTTCGCAGAGCCATAACGGCTGAGCCCCAGCCAGACGAGGAAGCCAATGGTCGCAATGCTCGCGAGCAGGTAGAGAGCGCCCAGCTCACTGGCGATGTAGCCGTAGAGGCTTTCCAGCGCCGCCTCTGATGCATCCGGATAGATAAACAGGGGAATACTCGCGCCGACAAGAATCAACGCGCAAATCGCAAAGCTGGGCCAGTCTATGCGGCTCTGCTCCATTCGAGTCCCCCCTCCGTGCTTGTTATTGGCTAGTCGATACTTAGAACGACCGCGCCCCGAATACTACCCTGCTCAACGAGTTCGTTGCTCTCCACAATACGGTCAAGCGGTAACGTATGGGCGATACGGTGCTGTAATGCGTTTGCTGACAGTGCTGCATCGATATCGGCGATTGCATGTTCCTTCGCAGTTTCCGGCATGGCGTAGACGATCACGCAGCGTATGGTGATGTCCTTGTACATCATCTGGAAGAACGGCAACGTCGGCTCAGGCACGTTCGTCGACGCGTACGTCGCAATCGTGCCTCCGATGCGCAGGACTTCAACAGACGTCGGCAGGTTGCCACCAAACTCCACGTCCACGATTCGATCGATCAACTCGCCATCGGTCACGGCCATGATCTCAGCGACAACATCTTCGCTGCGGTGATTAACAACCTGGTGTGCGCCCGCAGACAGGCAGGTCTCCCGATCTTTGTCATTGCTTGCCGTCGCAATAACGGTTGCACCGGCCTGGCTGGCCCATTGCACCGCATAGTGACCGACACGCCCGGCACCACCGGTTACCAGGATCGTTTGATTTGCCACATCACCGTCCGCGAACACGCAGCGATGTGCGGTCATTGCCGGAATTCCCAGGCAGGCGCCGATCTCAAAGCTCGCGGCATCCGGGAGTTTTGGGGCGCGCCTCGCATCGATGGCGACGTACTCGGCCGCGGTGCCAAACCGACGCCCGTACTGTGCCTGGTAGATCCAAGCGCGTTCGCCGACACGACCGGCGTCGACGCCGTCACCAACCGCCTCGATGATGCCAGCGCCGTCACTGTTTGGAATCACGAACCCGCCATCGAGAAGATTCGGGAACGAGCCGGCGCGCTTCTTGACGTCCGACGGATTCACGCCGCTGGTTGTGAGCCTGACCAGCACCTCTCCCGGGCCTGCCACAGGCGTTTCAAGTTCGCTAACCTGCAATACATCTTTCGCGGATCCAAATGAATCAAACCACGCTGCGCGCATTTTCGTTTACTCCTGAAAGTGCTCGAATCAGTCGAGCCAGTTCGATAGCCCTTCGGTGTGGCCGTCGACGGAAAGCGACTGGCCGGAAATCTTGTTTGCCGCATCCGAGGCAAGAAACAGAATCGTATCGGCGACATCGTCAGGCGTGACAAATGTGCGCATCGACGTCTGACGCAAATAGACTTCGCGAACCTGTTCAAACGAGAGCCCGCGCTGTTCCGCGTCGCGCCTGATCACGGCATCGATTCTGTCGCCCTCTACGCTCGTCGGACAAACGGCGTTGACCCGGATGCCCTCGGGACCGAGCTCCATCGCCCAGGTCTTCATCAGGCCCATCATGGCCCACTTGCTGGCGGCATACGCCGAACGCAGGGGGTAGCCGTGCAATGCCGCGGTCGATGAGACGTTGATGATTGCGCCGCCGCCACTTTGGCGCAGCAGCGGCACGGCGCGTCTGGTCATGTAAAACGTGCCTGAGAGGTTCACCTGGATGCACTTGTCCCAGCCGTCCTCGTCGTGTTTATCGATCGGTGCGGAGGGCCCTGCGATCCCGGCATTGTTGACGAGAACATCGAGGTGGTCGTGAAGTTTCTGAAAATCAGAAAATACGCAGCCGACGTCGTCGCGTGCGCCGATGTCCGCTACCGTGCCGGTCGCGCCCGGGTTTGCCGCGAGAAAGTCATCGACGAGCTCGTGTGACACATCGCAGATATGAACGGCGTCACCCTGCGCGAGGAAACGCTCGGCCGTACGTCGGCCAATGCCCGACGCACCACCGGAAATCAGCACGATATTCTTGTTGTTTGCTGGCATAGTCACTGGCTGTCAGTCTAGCATTGCAGCCCATCCGGCTCACAAATCGACGCATGGAAGACAAACCCAAATCCAACCTGTTGCGATTGCGCAAGAAACACGGTGACGGTCGAGCCCTCAACGTCACCGCCGCGGATGGTGAGCGCCTGGTGCGGGCACAATCCCTGCGCAATGCCATCGTGGCAAGCCTGGTAATTCTTATTGTGTTCTGCTTCTTGTGGATATCGCTATCGGCATTGACCAATCGCGTGTTTCCGTGGATGACCGTTGTGCTGGGCGCAATGCTGGGATTGGCAATTCGCCGTGCTGGTCGCGGTGTCGACTGGCGTTTCCCGACCCTGGCGGCTGGCATGGCGCTCGCGGGGTCGATTGCCAGCAACGTCGTGCTGGGCGCAGCGACCACGGCAGACGCCTACGGTACGGGCATATTGGAGACACTGCAGGCGGTCACGGTGATGACCTGGCCAGTGTTCTTTGATGAGGTCTGGACCGTCGCCCACGGGTTCTTTGCGGTTATGGCGGCCGGGCTCGCGGCATTCCTTGCTAATCGTCGCCTGACGCGCGCCCAGTTTTATGCGCTGCGCAAATGGCGCCAGCAATCAGACGGGCATCAATAGAGTATCGTCGGAACGAATTGTCGCGCCCCTGAACGCAGCCAGTTGCTTTGCGACCAGCCTCTCGATGTCCTGCATCGCTACAGCAAGCCCCAGGAAGCAGGTCGGTTTGCGTCGCAGCAACGACCAGTCGCCGGACTCAATAATACGGACGAGATGGGTAATGTTGGTGCGAATCGCATCGATATACGGGTTCTGCCCGTTGTAAAGAACCTCGATGTAGCGGTAGACACGGTTGAACTTCGAGTTCAGGCGCTCGCGCATAACCTGTTGGTAAAACGCCGGCGTCTTCGTCAGAAGGTCTTTGCCGGACCGATAACGCACCATGAACTCGCCCGGTTTTGCGTTCTCAACAGCGACGCCGCCTACGACAAACTCGTTGTACAGGTGGTCGCGGCACTTCTCGAGATAGCAGCGGTCCGCCATTTGTGCAATGAGGTCCGCCGTGCCGATCAGATGACCGCAAATGATGTCCCGCGGGTCGTCGAGTTCGATTTTGTCGAGGTCCAGCTCATAGCCGGTGAAGTGCACGATCATGCTGGCGATACCAACGTCCCGCGCGAGCCCGAGCTCCGGGAGATAGCGCCTGAGGAAGTCTGCGCTGCGTGACACGTGATAGAGCGTGAACTCGGCGCCGTTCGTGAAATCCTTGTCCCGGGTGTCGTGACGAATGTAACCCGAATCGTGAAACAGGGAGGTGATGATCGCCATCTGCGCACGTGCCGCTCCCAGGCGATCGGGTGGCTCGACACTGCGTTCGTAACCACAGACGAGGCGCGCCAGAGCCAGTGTCATATCCAGCGTATGCTGCATGTCGTGGTAGGTGGTGTCGCAGCCCATGTAACCAGGGTAACGGCCAGAGAACAGGCGTTCGAAATCGTAAAAAGCGAGCCACAGTTTGTCGAAAGACATGCCCGGGAACGTTTCCGCAAACAGCTCATGCACGGCGTTACGTACCGCCACAGGATTACTTACCTGCACGGTATTCGTGACGTCGTAGTCGTTACGGCGATCCTGTGACATAAACCCCTGCGCTTCTTTTTTATTTTCCATTTTACACGCGACCGTTCAGGGCCACAGTGACAAAACAGGGAATATGTAAGATCAGAGGTCAAACTCGGCGACCACGGGAGCGTGATCCGACGGGCGCTCCCAGGCGCGTGGTTCCTTGTCGACGTAGCTCGCTGTGCACCGCTCGGTCATGCTTTTGCTGGTGAGTATCAGGTCGATGCGCAGTCCGGCATTGCGCCGGAAACCGGCTGCACGATAATCCCACCAGCTGAACGTCTTCTCAGGATGCTCAAATTTGCGAAACACGTCGGTCAGCCCCAGGTCGATGAGATCAGTTAACGCCTGGCGTTCCGGGGGGCTGCAGAGAATCGCCTCGCCCCAACCCTCGGGGTCGTGGACATCCGCATCTGCCGGGGCAATATTGAAGTCACCGAGCACCACGATATTTTCATGTTGCTGCATCTCAGCCTCGAGAAACCGTCGCAGTGACTTCAGCCAGTTCAGCTTGTACTCGTATTTCTCGGAGCCGACCTCTGATCCATTAGGAATGTAGAGATCGACGATCCGTACCCCATCGATCGTAGTAGCAAGGATACGCCGCTGTGGATCCTCTAAATCCGGGAAGTCCGTTACAGGGTCGCTGGCGGGCATCTTGCTGACTACGGCGACACCGTTGTAGGTTTTCTGGCCGCTGGCGATGGAGTGATAACCGATTTCCTCCAGCGCCTCTGCCGGAAATTTCTCCGTGAGCTGCTTGATTTCCTGCAGGACGAGCACGTCCGGTTCATGGTTCTGCAGCCATTCGAGGACATGCGGTGCGCGCACGTTCATCGAATTGACATTCCACGTCGCGATTTTCATGACACGTCTATACCCGTTTGCCGCAGCAATGCATCGACCGTCGGTTCGCGACCACGGAACGCGACGTAGGCCTGCATGATGTCGCGGCTGCCGCCGACCTCGAGGATCTCGCGGCGGAAACGCTGTGCCGTGGCCTCGTCAAAAATCCCGGCCTCCTCGAAAGCACCGAAGGCATCGGCAGCAAGCACTTCCGCCCACTTGTAACTGTAGTAACCCGCGGCGTACCCGCCGGCGAAGATGTGTGAAAACGCATGCGGCAGCCGGTTGATGTCGGGGTGCTTAATTAATGCAACCTCGTCGCGCACCTCGGCGAGCGCCTCCAGCACCGGCACGGGTGCTTCGGGGTTGTACTCGCTGTGGAGGAGGAAGTCGAAGAGGCTGAGTTCGATCTGGCGCAGCATGGCTAGCGCGGCGCCAGCGTGACGACTCGCTTCGAGCTTGTCGAACAGGTCACGAGGGAGTGGCCGATTGTATTCATGATGCGAGGAACAGCGCGTCAGCACCTCGTAGCTCCACGCGAAGTTCTCCATGAACTGGCTCGGCAGCTCGACCGCATCCCAGGGCACGCCATTGATACCGGAAATACTCGGGAAATCGACGCGCGTCAGGAGGTGATGCAGCATGTGACCGAACTCGTGGAACAGCGTAACGACGTCATCGTGTGTCAGTAAGGAAACACCTTTGTCATTCGGTGGCTGGAAATTGCACACGAGGTAGCCGACCGGTAACGCCGAATAACCATTGAGCTTCTGGCGCGTTATGCACTCATCAATCCACGCGCCGGCGCGCTTGCCGCTACGGGCGTACAGGTCAGTGTAAAAACCGCCGAGCACTTCGCCATTCTGACGGACGGTGAAGTACCTCACATCTTCGTGCCAAGTCGTTACGTCGGGGTCGACAGAAAGCTCGACGCCGTAGAGTTGCGATGCCAGCGCGAACAGGCCTTCCTTAACTGTGGTGGCAGGGAAATAGGCGCGCAGCTCCTCGTTGGAAACTGAGTAGCGATCCTGTTTGAATTTCTCGAGCCAGTAGGCAACGTCCCACGCCTCGAGATGCATGCCGGCGAATTCGGTGAGCTCGGCCAATTCCTGTTCAGCGGCCTTACGCGAATGGGCTGACAGTTCGCGCAGGAATGCGATGACCTGCTCCGGCGTGTCGGCCATTTTCGTTGCCAGCGAATACTCGCCGTAGCTGTCAAAGCCGACGAGATTGGCTGCTTCATGGCGCAGGGCCAAAATCTTCTTGATCGCTTCGCTGTTATCCCATTTTGGGTCGCGCCCCTGGTCGGAGCCGCGCGTGACCCAGCCGCGGTACATCGCTTCGCGGAGGTCCCGGGAATCGGCATCCTTCAGCACGGCATCGTAGGTCGGGAAATCCAGCGACAGCAGCCAGCCATCGAGCGATGCTTTCCTCGCGTCTTCGGCGGCCCTCGATAACAGGGCCTCGGGCAGGCCCAGGAGGTTATCAGCGTCCGTTATAGGAAGCGTCCAGGCGTCCGAGGCGTCCTGGACATTGTGCTCGAAGCCCGCCTGCGCTTCGGCGAGCTCCTGCATGATCGCCTTAAAGCGATCCTTTGCCGACTTTTGCAGGTCGACGCCGGCCAGGTGGAAGTCACGCAAGGCATGATCAACAGCACTGCGGCTTGCCTCACTCGCATCAACGGGCAGATTTCTGCCAACTTCCGCATACGCACGCTGCAGGTCGACATTCTGTGATAATTCGGTGCCGTACTCGGTCAGTAGGGGCAGGGCCTGATTGTAGGCCTCACGCCAGTCTTTGGAGCCGAGTACACTCTGCAGGTGGCTGACAGGTGACCAGACCCGGCCGAGCTCGTGATCCATGTGCTCGATCGGCGCTACAAGTGCATCGATGTCAGGCGATATGCCGGAGTTCAACAAGTCGTCGAGCTGTGCACGGTTGTCCTCGATCACCTTACGGATCGCGGGCAGTACGTGTTCGGGCAGAATCTCGTCAAAGCGGGGTAGTGACGATGTGTCGAGTAGCGGGTTGATCATGAGGCGGTTGATATCCTTCTATGGCGCCGCATATTAGCACAGGCTTTTAGCCGGATCGGCCAGGGCGCCGGACCAAAAAAAACAGGGAGACCGAAGTGACGGAACGATATGACATTCTTGTGATTGGCGGCGGTAGCGGCGGGCTGGCGCATGCCCAGCGTGCAGCAGAGTACGGCGCGAAAGCCGCAGTCATCGAGTACGGCCCGCTGGGCGGTACCTGCGTTAATGTCGGCTGCGTTCCGAAGAAGGTCATGTGGTACGCGGCGCACCAGGCGCATGCATTTCATCACGCGCCCGATTACGGCTTCGATGTCACGGTGAACGGACACGACTGGCCGGGCCTCAAGGCGCGACGCGATGCGTACATCGAGCGCCTGAACGGAATCTATGAACGCAACCTCGACAATCGTGGTGTGACCTATATTGCGGGCAGGGCCCGATTCGTCGATGCACATACGGTCGATGTGGATGGCACAAGCTATGAGGCCGACCGCATCGTCATCGCGACAGGTGGCCGGCCGATGGTGCCGGATATCCCCGGTGCCGAGCTTGGTATCACGTCCGACGGGTTCTTCGAGCTTGAGGAACGGCCACAGCGGGTGCTGATCGCGGGCAGCGGCTACATTGCTGTCGAGCTGGCAGGCGTATTCAACGCGCTGGGTTCGGAGGTTCAGGTCGTGGTGCGTAAGGATCGTGTCCTCCGCAGTTTTGATGCCATGCTGAGTACCGAGTTAATGGATGCGATGGACAAGAGCGGCATGGACCTGGTTACCGGTGTGATACCCGCGTCGGTGGAACAGACGGCCGACGGTATCGTGTTGCACGCAGAAGATGGCCGCACCTTCGGCCCTGCGGACGCCCTCGTGTGGGCAATCGGACGATCGCCGAATATCGAATCACTGGACGCCGACAAGGCGGGCGTGGAGCAGGACAAGTACGGTTTTATTCCGACCGACAAGTACCAGCAAACGAATGTGGAAAATATTTACGCGCTGGGCGACGTCACGGGTCGTGATGCGTTAACCCCGGTTGCCATCGCCGCGGGCCGCCGGTTGGCCGATCGGCTGGACGGCGGGATGGAAGGCAGGCATCTCGATTACAACCTGATTCCAACCGTGATCTTCAGTCACCCGACTATCGGGACAATCGGCCTGACCGAAGAAGAGGCGCGCGCGGCTTACGGCGACGACATCAAGACCTACCAGTCTGGCTTCGTTGGCATGTACTACGCGCTTGGCACCAACAAGCAACGCTCTGTCATGAAGCTGATCACAGCCGGTGACGACGAGCGCGTTGTTGGTTGTCACGTGATCGGCGAAGGCGCCGACGAAATGATGCAGGGTTTCGCCGTTGCGATGCGCATGGGCGCTACCAAGAAAGACTTCGACGACACCGTCGCGATTCACCCGACCAGCTCCGAAGAGCTCGTCACTATGCGGTAGATGGACGACATTTCCCTCGAAATATCATGGAGTTAAAGGTATACTGTATGTATTCACAGCATACCTTTCCAGGGAGGGAATCATGGCTTCCGTTGTATCATTCGAGCAGTGTTCCGGGCTATCCGACGGCGAGAAACTGGGTGAGCAGATCACCGAACTCTGCGGCTATATCTACGCCGCCACGCACCACCTCCTTGAACTGATTCGCGAGTTTGACGAGCAGCAGCACTGGGCCGAGCTTGGTTTCCAGTCCTGTGCCCACTGGTTGAACTTCAAGTGCGGCTTTGGCATGAACTCGGCACGAGAACGCCTGCGCGTTGCTCACGCGTTGGGCAAGCTACCGAAGATTGATGAGGCCTTTTCGAACGGGACGCTGAGCTTCTCGAATTTGCGAACGAACTGTACTCGAGACGAGAGGTCACCTACTACTACGACCACGATGGGTGTCTCGTCATGAAGGCCCGGATACCAGCCGAGCAGGGTGAACTTATCGTCAAGGCCCTCGAGATGGCAATGGACGCTGAGTTTGTGGGAGCAGCCGAGAGTGTGGGAGCGGCTTTAGCCGCGAACGAAGACCCCGAACCCATCGCCGCCCGCCGCGCCGATGCGCTCACTCAAATCGCCGAGACCTACATGAACAACAGCAAGAACTCCGGCTCGACGG
>Ga0224504_10000366_pt1 | contig 20303 bp, 20 predicted proteins | sample SF_Oct11_sed_USG_3_FD_170160 | JGI IMG/M metagenome (GOLD analysis project Ga0224504, IMG submission 170160) | Sediment microbial communities from San Francisco Bay, California, United States - SF_Oct11_sed_USGS_24 | ecosystem: Environmental > Aquatic > Marine > Sediment | place: USA... | reverse complement strand
AGGTGGGCTGACTCTGTCTGACACGGAACAACCAGCCTGACCCCCACGCGGTCTACATCGTGTGGGTGGGTTTGTCACCGCCGAGTGCGCCGGCGAGATAGTTCTCAATCTTCTTCTGGGTATTGCCGCGGTCCTGATCGCTGAATTGGACGCCGATCCCGGCGGTGCGTTTCCCCTGCGCGCCCTTGGGCGTTATCCAGACGACCTTTCCCGCGACCGGGATTTTCTCTTCCTCGCCCATCAGGTTCAGCAGCATAAATACCTCGTCACCGAGGTTGTAACTGCTGTTGGTGGGTATAAACAGGCCACCATTGCCGACGAACGGCATATACGCCAGATACAGCGCACTCTTGTCCTTGATCGTCAACGTCAATAGACCTGGTTTCTTCATTCATCCAACCTCAAAGGTAACCGGAGGGCCGCGGCTGAGATAGCTGTAATCCCTGGCTCCAAGGTATTAACGCGGCCTCGAATGCAAGTTGCATGTTCAAGGGTCTTTCAATTCCGCGAATCAGCCACTCGAGCCAATCCAGATACTCCATCAATTTGACAATATTCAAATCGACTATCGCATTTTGCAAGGGTCCGGGGATGGATTCTTCTACCTGGTTCACATCCAGAGCACCCGATTTCAGTCGGACGGCCGTCTCAACCAGCTGCTTCAGCCAGCTCAGGATCAACAATGTTTCGCCTCGGGACCATTTTGCGGCAACCGAGCAGGGATCGACGCTGCCAGCGATGACGCCGGTAAGCTGGTCCTGCCAGGTGAGGACGGAGTCGAGATAGCCATGCGCAAAAAGCTCCATCGCCGCCAACGGCGCGCCGTTCGCCGCGGCCAGCAGGCGAGCCCAGTCCGCCTCCCCCTCAGTCGCCCTGAGCCAGGCCAGCGTTGCCTCGCGTTCCGGCGTGGCAAATACAATTCGCTGGCAGCGGCTCAGCACCGTGGCCGGAAGCGCGGACAAACTCGAACAGCACAAAACAAGCGTTGTTTCCGGCGGCGGCTCCTCCAGCGTTTTCAAAAGACTGTTAGCCGCATTGGCATTCATTTTCTCAGCCGGCCACAGTAGCGCCACCTTGCGCCCACCGGCGTGGCTCTTGAACGCCAGATAGGCGGACAACTCCCGAATCTGGTCCACCGTAATCTGGGTCTTTCCATCGGCAACGGTAACTTCGCGATAGTCGGGGTGATTGCCGGCCGCGTGGAGTCTGCAGCCCTGGCAACTGCCGCAATTTTGATTCGATACCGGTGATTGCTGGCACAAGAGCAGAGTCGCCAGGCGTTGTCCAAACACCTTTTTACCCATGCCCCGATGCCCCACCAGCAACGGCGCGTGCCCGAGGCGGTCGCAAACGTGTGCGGCCGTAACCCGTTTCCATTGTTTTTCGTGCCAGGGGAGTATTATGTTTTGTAGATTATTATCAGACATTTATTTAAGATAATTAATCTTTTACTTTAGTATTTTTTCAAGCAAACTCGCCACGACCAGATTCACCTCTGCAATCGGACCGGCCGCGTCCACAACACGCACCCGGTCCGGCTCAGCCGCAGCAATCTCCAGGTAACCGCAGCGAACGCGCTCGAAAAACTGCGCTTTTTCGGATTCGAACCGGTCGGGCTCGCCACGCTTGCGGGCCCGGGCAAGCCCGACCTCGACCGGCGTATCCAAAAGAATCGTCAAATCCGGCCGCAATTCGCCTTGTACCAGCCGCTCGAGCATTCCGATTTCCGCGCGTGCCATTCCCCTGCCGAAACCCTGGTAAGCGTAGGTCGCGTCGGTGAAGCGGTCGCACACTACCCAGTCGCCACGCTCGAGGGCCGGCCGGATCAGGTTCTCGAGGTGCACGGCCCGTGCGGCGAACATCAACAGCAATTCGCCACTTGGCGGCACCTGCTCATCGGACGGGGTCAACAATAGATCGCGAATATCTTCTGCCAGGGGCGTACCGCCCGGTTCGCGGGTGCAGATTACCGAATTACCTGCCGCTCGAATCAGGTCGGCCACATGCTCCAGTTGCGTGGACTTGCCGACACCCTCGATACCTTCCAGCGTAATAAACTTTCCGCGCCCGGCCCTCATCGATTTGCACCGCTTTTCAGTTTTTTCAGATACCTCGCCACCGCCGCATTGTGCTCCTCGAGTGTGTCGGAGAAATAATGGCTGCCATCAGGGTCGCCGGTTGCGACGAAAAACAGGCTTGTTCCGGGCGCGGGATCGGCAGCTGCGGCCAGCGACTCGCGGCCGGGCAAACAGATCGGCGTCGGCGTAAGTCCATGACGAGTGTACGTGTTGTAGGGGGTATCCGTATTCAGGTCGCGGCGCCTGAGATTGCCGTCGAAAGCAGGACCTATACCGTATATGACGGTCGGGTCGGTTTGCAGACGCATCCTTTTGTTGAGCCTGCGGACAAACACCCCGGCAATCTCTGGACGTTCCGAATCCAGCGCCGTCTCTTTCTCAATGATCGAGGCGAGCGTTAGCAGCTCATCCGGGGTTTCGATCGGCAGATCAGGCTTGCGCCCGGCCCATGCGCGCTCGAGCTCGACGTCCATTCGCTCGAGCGCGACCCCCAACAACTGCAAGTCACTGGTGTCGCGTTCGAAGCGATAGGTATCGGGGAAAAAACGGCCCTCGGGGTGCAGATCGGATCGCCCCAGTGCGGCCATGGTTGCAGCCGGATCGTCCACCTCCTGGGTAACCCGAATCGCCGGGTGCGCCTGCAATGCAAGAAGTGCTTCGCGGTATGTCCATCCCTCGACCAGCGTGACGGTGTGGAGAAACACCTCGCCGGCCACCAGCTTTTCAAGCACCTGAAGGCCGGTGATACCGGGAGGGATCTCATACTCGCCCGCCTTTATCTCTTGCGCCAGCCCGCGGTAACGCGTGTACCAGACAAACGCGTCGCGCGAATCCAATACGCCGGCCTCGTCCAGCAGCCGCGCGACGCGATGCAACGACGAACCACTTTCGATCACGATTATGATCGGTTCGCCCTGCGGGTCCACGCTTTGCCGCATCGACTGGTCGACCCACCACGCTACACCCGCCAGACTGGCGGCGCCGACAACGATCAGCAGGATTACAAATATGAGCAACCGTTTCATCGCAACCTGAACCTGGCGTCAGCCAGACCTTGCAGTCTTCGTGTTAGCGGCCCCACCGGCAGGACCCGGGTATCGATGCGGTTGACCGGCAGGATGCCGGACACCGCATTTGTCAGCAGCAGTTCGTCGCAATCGTGCAGTTCTTCGAGTTCAACGTCGCGGCATTCGACTCTGAGTCCCTCCTCACGGGCAATATCCATCACAGTCGCTCGCATTACACCGGCTACTCCGCAACGCGACAGGTCCGGGGTCAGCAGCACGGAGTTTCGGACCACAAAAACATTGCTCATCGTACCGCACACGACGGTGCCCCCGGCCTGCAACATGATTCCATCGTAGAACTCATCGCCACCCCATTCCGCACGCGCCAGTACCTGGTCGAGCCGCGCAAGTGTTTTCAATCCAGCCAGCAGCGGCTGGGACGAAAGTCGGGTGCTGCATACGCGCACTGCGACACCTTCCCGGTACCAGTGAGCCGGACGTTCGGGCCAGGGACTGGATAATACGACCCGTCGCGAACCGGCATTGGCGTCAATCCGGTAGCCGCGCTCGCCGCCTGACCGCGAAACGATCAGCTTGATAACGGCGCGAGACGAGTCGGCCGCGACGCGATGAATTTCCGATTCGAGCAAAGTTCGCTCTGGCAAATCCAGCGCCAGGCGTTCACAGCCATGAGCGAGTCGTTGCAGGTGGCGATCCAGCAGCGGCGCCAGCCCGTCAATCCACGCTATCGTCTCGAACAGTCCGTCGCCGTAGAGGAACCCCCGGTCGCTGACCGGCAGAAGTCGCGTTTGCTTCCCATCCACTAGACAGGCCCCGGGCTCAGGCATGAACTTGCTCCGGGTCGAGTGCCGCCAGCACGCCCCTGGCCTTGGCCCGCGTTTCCTCCAGTTCGTGCTGCGGTTGCGAATCAGCGACGATGCCCGCGCCCGCATGCAGCGTGAAATAGGCGGGGTGTTGTACGAGTGTGCGGATCAGGATATTGAGATCGAGGCGCCCATCGCGGCCCAGATACCCCATTGCCCCGGTATAGGCACCTCGAGGCCTCTGCTCGAGTTCACTGATGATTTCCATGCATCGGACTTTCGGGCACCCGGTAATCGTTCCCCCGGGGAATACCGCACGGATAGCGCCGCCCGGTGTCACGTCGTCGCGCACGCGGCCGCTGACGTTTGAAACGATATGATGAACGTGCGCATACGACTCGAGCGTCATGTACTCATCCACGCGAACACTGCCCGGTGTGCAGATACGGCCCAGGTCATTGCGCTCGAGATCGATCAGCATGATGTGCTCGGCACGTTCTTTCGGGTGATCGATGAGTTCACGGCGCAGCGCTGCATCCGCGGCCGCGGTTGTGCCCCTGGGCCGGGTGCCCGCAATCGGCCGGGTTTCGGCCATGCCATCGGCGATACGCAAAAGCCGCTCCGGTGAGGAACTGATGATTGTCATGTCGCCCCAGCGCACGAGGCCGGCGAAAGGTGCGGGGTTGGTCCGGCGCAATCGTCTGTAAACGGCGCTCGCGTTGACCTCATCACACCATTGCCCCGTCCATGTGCGAGAGAGATTTGCCTGAAAAACGTCACCGTCGCGAATATAGCGTTTTGCCCGCCTGACCGATTCCAGATATACGTCGGCCGGCTCCTCGGTTACTACCCGAATGCGCGGTTGCCGCCGCGGCCTTGATGCGGCGCTGGCCTGTAGCGAATCCTCGCAGATCAGGGGCAGAAATTTCTCGTACCCCGGCTCGGCGATCGCATATATGGAGCCATCTTCGCGGTCACGCGTCACGACGGCCGGGATTCGCGTCGCAAAAGCCACCGGCTGATCAACCGGTCCCACCAGATCGAGCACCGGTTCGACCTGGGCGGCCAGTTCATAGCCGAGCATGAGAAACCAGCCGCCGAGAAACGGATATTTCGAAGTCTCCGGTGTACTGGCCTCGGCTTGCCACTGCCGATCGAGATGGTCGAGAAAGTCGTCCCCCTCGGTAGCGCCGGTTCCGCGCAAACGGAAACGGCCGTCAAGGAAAAAATTTGACTGCGGAAATGCGAATAGCAGATCGAAACGGCCATGCGGCGTTCCGCTTGCGGCGCTTTCGAGAAGATAGGGATAGCGCCCGGGATCGTGCTCGTGAAGATCCACGAGGTCGTCAATTCCGTGCAATGGAACGGCGCGGCCGGAAGACTCCGGCAGAATTGGCACCTCTAGTGCCATGACGGCATCCTCAGTCGGGTTGACGGAAGATCAGTGTGCCGTTGGTCCCGCCGAAACCGAAGGAATTGCTTAGTGCAACCCTGAGGCGGGCATCGCGCGCAGTGTTTGGCACGTAGTCCAGATCACAGCCCTCACCCGGTTCCTGCAAATTTATCGTCGGCGGAATCACCTGATCGCGCAGCGCGAGAACAGAGAATATCGCCTCGACTGCACCGGCCGCGCCCAGAAGGTGTCCGGTCATCGACTTGGTTGAGCTGACTGCGAGGTTTGACGCATGATCGCCAAATGTCGCCTTGATGGCGATAGTCTCGGCGACGTCGCCAAGTTGGGTCGAGGTGCCGTGCGCATTGACATAGTCGACTTCGGTGGCATCGATACGGGCGTCGCTAAGCGCATTTTCCATGCAAAGTTGCGCCCCTGCCCCGTCGTCACGAGGCGCGGTGATGTGATAGGCATCTCCGCTCATGCCAAAACCGACGAGTTCGGCGTAAATCCTCGCCCCTCTCGCCCGCGCATGCTCGAGTTCCTCGAGACACATCGCACCGGCGCCGTCACTTAGCACGAAGCCGTCGCGCTCGGCGTCCCAGGGCCTGCTCGCGGCCTCTGGCTGTTCATTGCGGGTCGACAAGGCCTTTGCAGTACAAAAGCCGCCGATGGCGAGTTCGGTGGTTGCCATTTCAGCGCCACCGGCGAGCATGACTTCGGCATCGCCGTAGGCGATCGCCCGCGCCGCGACTCCGATGCTATGGGTTCCGGTCGTGCAGGCGGTCACCAGAGCCAGATTGGGGCCACGCAGCCCGTACATAATCGACAGGTAGCCCGAGATCATATTGATGATGCTGGAAGGAACGAAAAACGGCGATATCTTGCGCGGCGATCCGCTTTCCAGGTAGCGCCGGTAGTTGTTCTCGATTGTGGTCAGGCCACCGATTCCCGCACCTATCGCGACACCGATGCGGGGTGCGTTGCTGTCGCTGACTTCCAGGCCGGAATCTGCCATCGCCTGGCGCCCGGCTGCGATGCCATATTGAACGAAGGGGTCGGTCTTGCGCGCTTCCTTGGCGGACAAATATAGTCCGAGATCGAAGTCGCGAACGTCACCGCCGATTTTGCACGGAAAATCCGTCGTGTCGAAACGGGTTATCGGACCGATGCCGCTGCGTCCCTCGCATACCGCCGCCCAAGCGCTTTCGATCGTACTGCCTACAGGCGATACGATACCCATCCCGGTAACGACGACACGGCGTTGCGACACGACTAGGAGCCCGATTGCACGATTGCCACGGCAGGAGAACCGAAGGGCGCGTTAACGCGCATGCCCTTCGCCGCGTTTCTCAGGTGCTGGCCTTACGTTCGGCAATGTAGTCGATCGCAAGCTGAACGGTAGTGATTTTCTCGGCTTCCTCATCCGGAATCTCTGTTTCAAACTCTTCCTCGAGCGCCATCACCAGTTCAACGGTATCAAGTGAGTCGGCGCCAAGGTCGTCGACAAAAGAAGCATCTTTGGTGACTTCGTCCTCTTTTACACCGAGTTGTTCCGCCACAATCGCTTTAACCTGCTTCTCAATTTGTTCAACAGTGCTCATATCGTTTGAATCCTCTGCGGGAAGACGCATTTTCAAAGGTAACGCAGACCGGGGTCCGGCAACCGACCGCGCGTATTGTAAGTGAATAAAGCCACGCAATGCCATATTGCGCATCGAGCGGGTCTAGCTCATGTACATGCCACCGTTTACGCTCAGCGTCTCGCCGGTCACGTAGCCGGCGCCGGGTGAGGCCAGATAGAGTACCGCCGCCGCAATATCGGCGGGCTCGCCGAGGCGCCGAAGTGGAATCTGGTCGGCCAGTTTCGCGCGTTGTTCGTCGTCCATCGCGCGCGTCATGTCCGTCTCGACAAAGCCCGGCGCGACTACATTGACCGTAATTCCGCGCGACCCGACTTCACGGGCCAGCGACTTGGAAAACCCGATCATGCCCGCTTTGGCTGCGGCATAGTTGGACTGTCCCGGATTCCCCATCAGACCGACAACCGAAGCGATATTGATAATGCGGCCCCGCCGCGCCTTCATCATTCCGCGCAATGCCGCCTTACTTGTGCGATAGATCGCGCTTAGATTGGTGTTCAGAATCGTATCCCATTCTTCCGCGCTCATTCGCAGCAACAAGTTGTCCCGGGTCACTCCGGCGTTGTTGACCAGAATCGTGGGCGCGCCCTCGCCCGCTTTCATCCCGGCAAACAGCGCGTCCACTGACTCGGGATCCGCAACGTCGAGCACCGCGCCGCGACCCGGATTCGGGCAAGACGCCAGGTCGGCGCCGATACGCGCTGCACCCTCGGCGCTGGTCGCCGTGCCAATTACTATCGCGCCGTGGTTTGCCAGTTCCTGCGCGATCGCCTTGCCGATCCCTCGCGAGGCGCCGGTGACCAGTGCGATTTCACCATCAAGCATCGGAAGCTCCCTTACAGGTTTCGAGGGTTGCAGCGAGGCTGCCACCATCAAAAATCGCGGCATAGTCAGCCGCGTTCTTTTCGATTCGCCGATTGAGCCCCGTCAAAACCTTGCCTGGGCCGCATTCGACGATCTGATCCGCCCCGGCGGCGAGCATCTTTCGAATTACCCTGACCCATTGCACGGCGCTGGAGAGCTGGCGTACCACTGCATCACGAATCTGATCCGGTCCGCCGTGGTACTCAAGATCGACGTTCAATACCGGTATCCCGGTTTCGTTGACTGTCATTGCAGCGAGTTTCTGCCGCAGTTTCTCTCCCGCCGGTTTCATCAGTGCGCTGTGCGCTGGCACGCTGACGGCCAGTGCCAGCGCGCGTCTTGCGCCAAATTCCGGAGCCGCCGCAACCGCGCGGTCTATCGCTGCCTTGTGCCCGGCAATTACGACCTGACCCGGCGCGTTGAAATTTACCGCGTCAAGGACCTGATCTTCGGCAATGCTGGCGCAAAGTTCCTCGACCCGGGCATCGTCGAGCCCAATGATCGCGGCCATGCCCCCGTCGCCCTGAGCGACTGCTGCCTGCATTGCCTCGCCACGGAACCGGACTAGTTCGACGCCGTCGCGAAACCCGATGCTGTCAGCGCATACGAGCGCGGTGATTTCGCCGAGACTGTGACCGGCCAGCAGCGTAGGCCTTGGCCCGCCCCGATCCTGCCATGCACGCCAGACAGCAACCCCGGCTGTCAGCATGGCCGGCTGGGTTTTCTCGGTCAGATTCAGTTCTTCCGCGGGACCCTCCTGGGTCAAATGCCAAAGATCGTAGCCAAGCACCTCGGAGGCCTCGGCGAAACAGTCTTTGACTACACCACTGGTTGCAGCCAGGTCGGCCAACATGCCCACCGACTGAGAGCCCTGTCCGGGGAATACGAAGGCCAGCGTCATCGGGCAGCTCCTGCAGTGTTTGATGCGGGTTGCGAATTCGCCGCCGGTTTGCGACGGCGGCAGTTAGCCTGCAATTATAGCGCCTGCCGCTGACGCCGACGCAGCAACACCATACCCGCGCAAACCAGCCCGCCGATAGCGCCGAAGAGATGTGCGTCGACGAGGACCGGTCCGCCGGCAATCGTTGCGGTTGAAGGCAGTGCGCCGTAGCGCTGTTCCCAGAGGAGTTTCGCCCCAAGTAGCAGTAGCAGCACCCGGCCTTCCCGCCGCCTGGCAGTAAGCACGCAGGCCCCGGCCAGAAGACCGTGCAGGACTCCGGACAAGCCGACGTACCAGAGTATCTCGGGCCGCAGCAGCAGCAATCCGCCATCGATTGCGGCCAGGCTGGCGAAAATCAGCCACACCGCGGCTCCGCGACGCAGCGAGTCCGGAAAAATTGCGAGAATCAGAACGAGCGCGAGCAGATTAAGTAAAAAATGGCGCCAGCCCAGATGAACGGCATGAGCGCTGAGCAACCGCCACAACTGGCCCTCAAGAACGCGTTCGCGTTGGTATTGCAGCACTTCGATACCGACAAGCTGTGCACCGGCCAGGATCAGCGCCGCGATACCCGCGATTCGCAGTGTTGCCCTGAACTCGATTGCAAGAGCTTGTCTTGACACGAAAAACACCTCTTTTCACTTCCGCCTCTGGTATCATGCGCGCCGGAATCAGTAAAGTGAACACAGTACGTCTCATGAAGCAAAAGTCCCTTAAATCGTCGATGCAGCGTGGCGCGCGCAAACTCCAGCGCGGTTTCACGTTGATCGAAATCATGGTGGTCGTCGTTATCCTTGGCATCCTTGCTGCCCTCGTCGTGCCTAATATTCTCGGCAACGTCGACGAAGCTCGCGCAACTGCCGCGCAACAGGATATTCGCGCGATCGAAAGCGCGCTCGATATGTTCAGGCTGGACAACTTCCGTTATCCATCCACTGAAGAGGGAATCGAGGCACTCGTAACGCGACCGGTAGACCCCAATATCAAGAAGTGGAAGCCTTACCTCAAGAAGTTGCCCAACGATCCCTGGGGCAATCCGTACCAATACCTGAGTCCGGGAACCCAGGGGGAGATAGATATCTACTCTTTCGGCGCGGACGGCCAGCCCGGTGGCGAAGGGGTTAACGCGGACGTCGGCAACTGGTCCAGCAACTAATCGGAGTCGGCATGCCGCGCAATTCGACAATGCGCGGATTCTCTTTGCTCGAACTGCTGGTCGTTTTCACGATCATCGGGATTCTTCTGGCCCTGGCCACGCTCTCGGTTAATCTGGTTGGTGAGGACGAGAATCTGGAGAAGACCGCGCGCAGGACCCATGCGTTGATGGCACTAGCCACCGAAGAGGCCCTTTTACAGGGCCGCGACTTCGGAATTTTGTTCGAGCAACGCGGATATCAGTTTCTGGCATTCGATTACGATCGCAGGGAGTGGGTTGCGTACGCCGGAGACGACATGTTTCGTCCCCGCACCCTCGAGGAAGGCCAGTATTTCGAACTCGATGTCGAGGGACAGGCCGTATTGCTTGATGCCGAGCCGCCCGACCCCGAAAACGGGCTCGTGCCGCAGGTGCCGCTGCTGTCCAGCGGTGACCTGGTTCCATTCGAGTTGCGGATCCGGCGCGAATTCGACGACACGGTGTTTGTCGTCAGCGGCCAGGCAAATGGCGTGCTCGAGGTGCGCGACGAGAGCGAGGATTACTGATTGAACGCGGCCAGGATTCGCAGCGCTGGATTTACGCTTGTCGAGGTGCTGATCGCGCTGACGGTTGTGGCGATCGGGCTCGGCGCGGCCGTGGCCGTGGTCAACCAGAGTGTTTACAACGCCTACAGCCTGCAGCAAATGACCCTCGCCTCGTGGGTTGCCGAGAACAAGCTGGCCGAAATTCGGGCAGCGGCGGCAGTTCCGGATTTCGACGAGGCGGACGGCGACAGTGAACTTGGCGGTCGGTTCTGGCGCTGGAACGCGGAGGTTCTCGAGACCGGAGTCGAGAATGTCACCCGTATCGAGATCGGTGTTGCCAGCGAAGAAGAGCCCGATGTCGAGATCGTCAGGTTGATCGGATTTCTCGGTGTCGCGATTCCTGAGAATGCCAGGGACGTCCGCTGGGAAGGCGAGCCGCAAGAAGCGCGGGGAGGGATTCCGCAATGATGCGGGCGTCGCGCAGCCGCGGATTTACGTTGCTGGAACTGATCGTGGCGATGGCCATCTCTGTGATCTTCAGCGTAATAGCCTACGTGGGACTCAGCAACCTGCAGCTCAACTTCACTTCGGGACGCGACTCGCTGGAGCAAATTGCCGCAATGCAGTTTGCAATGCGACGCCTTGCGCAGGACTTGACTCAAATTCAACCGCGTCCGATTCGCGACGAGCTTGGCGACGGCTACAAGGCTTCCCTGCTTGCTGACGGGCGTGGAACGTATGCGCTCGAATTTACCCGTGGCGGCTGGAGCAACCCGCTCGGTCTGCCGCGCCCTACCCTCCAGCGGGTTGCGTATTTTTTGCAGGATGAGGTTTTGATACGACGCCACTGGAGAGTGCTCGACCGTACACTTTCCAATGAGCCGGTGGAGACTCAACTGCTGGAAAACGTCTTGCAGGTGCAGGTGCGTTTTCTGGATTTTCAGCGCGAATGGCGCGATCAGTGGCCGCCCCTGGACATGGATCCCGCGGAGGGACTGCGGGCGCGGCCATTGCTGATTGAGATTACCCTCGAATTTTCCGATTTCGGCGTCATTACGCGTCTGTTCGAGGTGTCGGGATGACCGGGCACACAGGATTGCCCGTTCGATCAACACGCCGGCGCGAGAAAGGAATCGCGCTCGTGACCGCGCTTCTTATCGTTGCGCTGGCAACGATATTCGCCGCGGAAATTTTATGGGCGGTCAGTTTGCAGGTGCGACGGGTATCGAGCGCCCTGTACTTCGACCAGGCATTTCAGGCGGCGCTGGGGGCCGAAGCATTTGCCGCACAGATTCTGCGCCAGGACCTGCAGGCCGGCGACGAAGATCATCGAGGCGAAGAGTGGGCTGTCGACCTGCCGCCATTGCCGCTGGAAAAGGACGGCCAGATCATCGGAGAAGTGGCAGGATTCATTGAGGACCTGCAGGGCCGGGTCAACCTGAACAACCTGGTCAATGACGCGGGCGAACCCGATGAAGTCACCTTGGAACAGTTACGCCGGTTATTTCAGACGCTGGAGGTCGATCCGGCTTTCGCCGGATTTTTGAGCGACTGGATCGATCCCGATATCGACCCCGGATTTCCGGACGGTGCCGAGGATGACCTGTATTCCGGACTCACTCCTCCGCACAGGACTGCAAATATCGCGGTCACGAGCATTAGCGAAATGTACTCAATGCCGGAGTTCAACCTGGAGGCTTTCCAACTGATTGCACCCTACGTTTCGGCATTGCCACGAGGAACTCTCATCAACGCGAATACAACCACGGCATTCGTGCTCAATGCGCTGTCGGAAGACCTGGATCTGGGCTCGGCGGAAGGTTATGTCGAATCAGCGGTCGAGGGCGGCCTGGGGTCGCTTGATGAAATCCGTGAACGAATAGGCGAGGAAGCTGCTGAAAAGTTGACATTAAGTAGCCAGTATTTCCGTCTGACTGTGCGCGTGACGGTTGGCACGTCAAGGCTCACAATGTACAGTTTGTTACGCCGCGGTAATGGCGGTACGGTCCGTACAATACTGCGTAGCCTGGGTACCGAATAGCATGGCCGACTTCTTGATAATCCGGCTCGACAAAAAAAACCCCGAGAGAGCGAGCTGGGTCAAGACCGATGCGTCTGGCGCCCTGCAGGGAGAACCGCAGCACGGTTCGCTGGCGCTCGCTGCTCCCCAGGCCACCAATCGGCGGGTGTGGATTCTGGTTCCCGCCAGTGAAGTGCTTCTGACCGAGGTCAATATCCCGGTCAAGGGTCAGAACAAGATACTTCAGGCAGTACCGTTCGCTCTCGAAGAGCGTGTGGCAGCGGATGTCGAACAATTGCATTTCGCCGCGGGCGCACGCAGCAGCAACGGCGAAGTCCGCGTGGCGGCTGTCGAGCGCAGCCTGATGGAGCAATGGCACGCCGCTTTGGCCACTCACGGCATCCAGGCCGATGCTATGTACGCCGACGTCGAGGCACTGCCGCGGGTGCCGGGGACAGCGACTCTGATTCTGGATGGTCCCGAGGCATTGTTGCGCCTGGCCGGCGAAGCGTGCGTTTCTATCGAATCGGACAACCTCGAGTTGCTTATTCCGGATGCTCTGCTCGACGCAACCGAGGACAGTGAAGATGAGGAGACGCCCGTGCGTCTGGACGTTTATGGAGGCAGTGACGAACTCGAACAGCACGGCGACTGGCTGGAACTCGTTCGCGGACAAATCACCAGCCTCGAAGTGCGCCAATTGGCAAATGGAGCATTGCCGCAAATGGCTTCATGGATCGTCACCGCCCCGGGCATAAATCTCCTTCAGGGCGAGTTTTCGCGCCGCTCCGACGTCGTGGGGCTTTTCTGGCGACCGTGGAAGGTTGCCGCGAGCCTGCTTGGTGCGCTGGTCATCGTGATGCTGGTCAGCCAGGGCGCTCGGCTGTGGCAACTCAAGCGCACCGAGGCACAACTTGACAGTGCTATTGAGGAAGTTTTTCTGGCGGCGTTTCCAGGCGTAAAGGCCGTTCGTGATCCGCGCAACCAGTTACGTCAGCAGCTTGCGATCCTAGGCGGCGGAGACGCTAATTCCAGCGAATTTCTGCCAATGCTGGTTGCCCTGGGCCAGGTACTCAAGGCAAGCAACAATACGCGTATTGAAGGATTGAGTTTTCGCAACAATACGCTTGACGTACAGTTATCCGCGCCAGACGTCGCGGTGCTGGACAAAATTCAGAAAGCCGTTGCCGATAACGGGTTCGACGTTCAGATCCAGGCCGCCAACCCGAAAGACGACAGGGTCGAGGGGCGGATCGCCATTCGCGGAGCGGGCGCATGAGAGAGTGGCTCGAAAGTCTGCAGCCGCGGGAGCGCTGGATGGTGTTCGGCTGTGCGGCTTTTGTTGCGTTGGTTGTGTTGTATCTGGCAGTGCTGCGTCCGCTTTACGGGGGCGTCAGCCGCGCTGAAACGCGGATTCAGGAAAAACGCCAGCTTCTTGCCGACATTAAATCCGCCGCCGCGCAGGTGCGGAGTGGCGGGCGCACGGTTCGGGTCATCGATACCAGCCAGTCGCTGGTTGTCGTGGTTGACCAGACCACGCGCAAGAGCGGCCTTGCCGGGGTGCTCAAGCGCAACCAGCCAAATGGCGACAACGGCATACGAGTGCGTTTTGATGATGCGCCTTTCGATCAGGTCCTGTCCTGGCTTGGCAACGTCCAGGTCGATTACGGTCTCAGTATCGTTTCCGCGAGTTTCGACGGTGGTGCACAGATCGGACAAGTAACGGCCAACCTGGTTCTGGAAAGGCCCGCTTCGTGACCCGAAATCGCGTTCTGATCGCAACCGGAATTCTGCTCTACCTCTGCTTCACGATCGTGACCCTGCCAGCTCGCGTGGTTCTGCCCAGAGTACTGCCGGATACGATGACACTCGATGGCATCGAGGGGTCGGTCTGGTCCGGGACGGCGCAATCACTGCGCAGCGGACGGCTTTCCGCAACCGATATCCAATGGGACTTCAGACTGCTGCGCCTGTTTCGGCTCCAGTTGGCATACTTCGTAGAGCTGCAGATCCCCGGCGGGTTTGCCCGCGGCGTCGTTGCCCTGCAACCAGGATCGGTGGCGCTCAGCAACGTCAGCGCCGGCATGCCCGTCGCTGAACTGGCGCGCCTGATTGCGCCGATGAATTTGCGGGGCCAGGCCAGTATCGAAATTGCCAGTGCCCGGATAGTCGAACAGTGGCCGACCAGGCTCGATGCCGTGATTCGCCTGGGGAATATAAATCTGAACCAGGCATCCGAGATTACACTCGGCGATTTTCAGCTGGTTTTCGACCCCGCCGATGCCAATGCAGAAGAGATCGTCGGTAAGGTCTCCGATCTCGATGCTTTGCTTGATGTAGACGGCCGGGTGAAGCTGTTGCCGGAGCGTGGCTATGAGGTGGATCTGCGGGTGCTTCCGGCGGACGCCGAGCGCGAGAGGTTTGATCGAATGCTGCGTCTGGTACCAAAGGACGAGGACGGTCGCTATCAGTTGTCGCTGTCCGGATCGCTTTGAGCGCTCATTCGGCCGGGTCGTATTCCCAGCTGCGCCATCCGTCGAGCAACGGAAAGTACAAGCCGAGTTTCAGGGTCTCACCCGGATAGATTCCGCTCATCAGCGTCGCATATCTCTGCAGCTGTTCACGGTAACGCACGACTTCGCGATCGAGGAATTGCTCCCGGCCGGCTCCCTCATGGGCGCTGGTCTTGTAGTCGACTATCCAGCGTTGCCCATCGCGGTCACGGAACGTTCTGTCGATAATCACATTGGACAGCCTGCCGTTTATCAGACCGCTGACACTTAGCTCGCAATCCGCGTCGGCATGTCCGCCGTCCAGCAACCATCGGCCGCGCTCGCTGGCCAGCGCGCCGGTCAGCGCCGCCACCACTCTGTCGCATGCATTCTGCAGATGCTCCGCCGGAACGTTCTCATTGCGCAATGCCTGTACGATGTTGTCGGTCTCGGCCAGCAGGCGTTGCCGGTTCCATGCGCCGGCCCCGTCCGTCGCGATGCGTTGCAGGAGACGATGGGTCACAGTGCCGACCATGCGTATGGTCTCGCCCGCCCAGTCAAATTCAACGGCCTGAAGTTTCTGTTCCGTTGCGGCCGGGCTCGGCCGTGCGGCAACCGATTCCAGTGGCGGCGCTGGCCGCCAGCCGTTTTTGAGTCGCCACCAGATCGGAGACCTGGCAGGAGACTCCGCGGCAAGTACCGGTTCGTTCCAGGCTGTGCTTGCCGACTCGATTTCAGCGGCGAGCGGCGACCATAGATATGACAGTAGCGAGCCGGCGACGGGCTTCTCGAATTCACCGCTTTCCGGGTTCCGGTTTAGTCCGAAGACCAGGTGCAATTTCTCACGGGCACGGGTCGCGGCAACGTAGAGCAGTCTTGCAGACTCATTGCTTGCACGTCGTTTTTCGATCCCGGCGAGGAATCCGTTCAGCGCGTCGGTTGGCTCGCCATGCGCGGTAATCGGCGCAAACAGCAACCGCGGCTCGCTGCCCTCACCGCCGATTTCCATCCACCGCAGTAACGGTCTGTCGTCGGCACGCGGTTTGCGGTGCAGTCCCGGCAATATCACCGTGTCGAATTCGAGCCCCTTGGCCTTGTGGATAGTCATTATCTGAACGCAGGAGCCTGCACCCGGATCCGGTGATGCGTACAAGTCGTCGAGCCCCGTGTCGAGTATCTCGATGTCCTCGATATCGCCCGCGGTCTCCAGTCCATCCAGAAATTCGAAAAAAGCCTCGACATCGTCGACCGCCGAGGCGCTTCGCAAAGTCGCGGCGCCGCCGAGCGCCAGCCACATTCCTTCGACCCAGCGTCTGAGACTGCGCCGTCCGCGCTCCGCATCACTATCCCGAAGGCACGAGGAGAGTCGCGCGATGCGCTCACGCCCGTCCTCCGCTATTCCCTCGAGACGTTCGCCTGCGAGCAGCAAGTCCGCAATGCAATCGCCCTCGTCTCCGCATACGGCCAGAAGATCCGCATGCCTCAGCCCGACAAACGGTGCCCGGAGCAACGACAGCCAGGCTGTACGGTCGCCGCGATGGAGCATCGCCCGCGTCAATGCAAGCAGATCGCAGATGTGCGGTTGCTTGCGCAGAGCCTCGATTTCGACGGCCTGAACCGGGACTCCCGCTGCGCGCAGCGCATTCATGATTGCCGCCAGGTGCGGTCGGCCGCGCACCAGGATTGCGCAGGTCCGCTTGTCCTCGCCAACCCGCTCTCGCGCCACGATATCGACGACACATTGCGCCTCCTCCGCGTCCGACTTGTCCGCGATCGGATGAATTTCGACCGCCTCTGCACCTTCGTTTGCGGTATCTCCGCTGGTGGCGGGTGCGTAGCTGACCGCCCCGTCGAGTGGATTATCACGCGCGGCAAGGACCGACGGAAACACGCGATTGAACCACTGGATCATTGCTGCAGTGGAGCGGAAATTACTGCTCAGCTGCAGGTCCAGCATGCGTGGAAGCGCCAGGGCGCCACGCCGGGCGGCGAGAAAAAGACCTACGTCGGCATCGCGGAACCGATAAATCGACTGCATCGGATCACCGACGCAGAAGAAGGTCCGGCCATCGTCCGGTTGCCACCCGGCTGTCAGGCGATTGAGCAACTCGACCTGGCCGACCGAGGTATCCTGAAACTCATCGACGAGAATGTGGTTGAGACGGTAATCCAGCAGCAGCGCCAGATCTTCCGGTGCATCTTCATCGCCGAGCGCGCGGCCAGCCGCGAAGGCCAGACCGGTGTAATCGATCTCACCGCGTTCTTCGAACAGCAAGTCGAGCTCGGCTGCCGCCCGCGGCAGCAAACCTAGCAGAGCCTCCAGAACCTGCCATTGATCGTCCGCAAATCGCGGCGCGGGTAACTCGGCGATTGCATTCAACGCCGCGCCGATGTGCTCGTCCTCGCGCAGCGTCGCAAGCAGTTCGAGCATTCGATCTTTGGCCGGCCGATCAGCGGTAGAAAAACCGTTGCGCTTGTTGACGCTTTTTCTCACGCTGCCCGACTGGGTCATCACAAATCCGACCAGCGCCTGCCAGTGCGGAAGATTAGCCGCGGTCGCCAGCGGAAAATCCTCTCGCTGCCCGAGCGCGCCGAGATCGTGAACTGTCCCGGCCTCCTCCATCTGCGCCGCGGCGATTCGCGCGAGATCGCACCATTCGCGGCCGAGTTCGTCTGGCACCCGCTGCGCATGTCGTTGCAGTTCACCCGTTACCGTTGCGGCGAGGTTATCCTCCAGCTGCTTTCTCAGGTCGGTCCGGTATGCCGAAGTGACTGCATGCCTTATCCAGTGATCGCGCCGCGCCAGCATACTCGCGATCATCCCGACAAATCGCTCCGGCGAATTGTCGAGATGCAACAGCACGCGCTCTACCTCGTCACCGGCTGCGCCAGGCGAACCCAGGTAACCAAGCAATGCTTCCGCGGCACTCTCGTAAATCGCGCCAGGTTTGTCGGCGATGCGAGTATTTGCCGCGAGCCCGGAGTTCATCGGCATCTGCCGCACCAGCGATGCATTGAACGCGTCGATAGTCATGATTCGCAGACGGAACGGACAGTCGAGCAACTGCCACTGCATGCGCCGATCCTGCTCGAGAACATCACGGGCGAGATCGAGGCTGAGGCGCTGGTGCGGCGCTTCCGCGGTCGCGCCCGCGGTTGCCTGCAACAGGTGCTCGAGGACCCTGCGGCGCATCTCCGCCGCGGCCTTACGCGTGAAAGTAATCGCGAGTATCTGTTCCGGCGATTCGACCCGGGCCAGCAAAGCGAGAAAACGCTGGCTCAGCAACTCGGTCTTGCCGGAGCCTGCGGGCGCCTGGACGATAAACGAGTGCTGCAAATCCAGCGCTTGCTCCCGCGCAGCCCGATCATCGTTGCGCGTCATGCTCATGGCGATCGATCCTGGCGTTGCAACTCGTTAATCCGGCACAAGGTTTCGAGATCGCAATAGCGACATGCCTGGCGATCGGGGTCGACCGCTGCCGTTCCGCTCATGAAATCAGCGGCGAGGGCATTGAGCTGCGCCTGCCACGACTGCAGAAGATCGCCCAAGCCGTTGAAGTATTTGGGGTCTGGCTGCGGAATTTTCAGATCCGGCCCCGCCCCGAGCACGGCGCTGTCGACTCCAACTCCGTCGAAACCAACCGCGCCGCTTTTCACGCTGATCACCGCGACGGCGGCGACCGGAGCGGAGCGGGAGATTGCATACAGTGGCAGCTGCGCATCGCGAATCCGCGCTCCACACCAGTCTCCACGTCTGGCGGAACCGGTTTTGAAATCAAGGACGGCCAGTCCCCCGTCTTCAAGCCGGTCCACCCGGTCGAGCTTGATGGTGAATTCGAGCGCGCCGAGTTTCATCGACTCGCGGCTCTCCATTTGTACGACTTCGAAAAAACCGCGTTGCCGTTCGATGTCGAGAATCTGCGCAACCAGGTTTTCGAGGCGTAGTGCCTCGATCCGAATATGGCGGCGTTGCGCGCTGTCGTCGCTACGTTCGCTGATCGCGCGCAAAGCTGCCTCGACGCTGTCACGCACGAGTTGTTGCAGAGCGGCGCTGTCTGCCCTTTGCAGTCCGCCACTGCCGCCGAGTGATTGCCATACCAGTTCCATTGCGCGATGCAGGGTAATGCCGCGGGTACGCGGATCGATGCCGCGTGCGGGAACTTCCGGCGAACTCGCACTCAGCCTGTGGCGGGCAAAAGCACGGAACGGGCATTGCGCCTGGTCGGTAAGCAGTTGGCTGCCGCCACCCGAGACTCGCGCCGGCTGCAGCGGCGGCGGGCTGTCCCATGGTGACGATTCGAGCGCGCCAAGCTCCTGGCTTTGCTGGCGCCGGTAATTTGCGGGACCGACCGGCTCGCCGGCCTGATCCTCGGCGATGTGAGCCAGCAACGGGCTGGGACCCATATCGCGATCCTCCAGTCGCGACGGCCAGCTGAGCATGACGTCTTCCGCACCGGCCAGGTAACTGGAAAGCAGCCAACGCGAGTGGCGTAATTGGTTATCGATGCTTGATGACGGCATGTCGAGTTTTCGCTGCAGCGAAAATGGAATCAAAGGATCCGGACGCGGCGGTGCGGGCCATGCTTCGTCGTGAAGCCCGGTCACCCACAGGTGGTCAAAACGCAGCCCGGCGGCCTCAATACTGCCCATGATCTCGATCGGGGCGCCACGGTCCTGAACCTGAAACACGTTGTTTTGCAGAATACGGGTCAGGTACGACAATGCACTCTTCACGCCAAGCGAACCCACAACGGGATCGAGACTCGCAAACTCGGCCAACCGCTCATGCCAGTACTCAAGCAGTTGATACTCGGCGCTGTTCGGAGTGCGCTCTCCCGGCCAGCCGAATGCGCTCAACTGTGCGGTGAACACCGTCACCCAATCACTGGGCAGCCGCGAGCCTTCGACTGCGGGCAAGTTGGCAATACTCGTGGCAAGCGAGTCATCGGCCTTTTCGGCGAGCCACCGAAGTTTGCTGATGTCCACCCTGCGCCAGTTTCGGCGCCGGATTTCGAGGTCGATGGCGGCTCGCCCGCAAGCTTCCTTGGGCGCCCGGCGAAGGAATGGTGATCGCAGCAGTCGTCCCGCTTCGCGATAGTCGATACTGCGGCAGGCGATGCGCAAAACCAGCAATGCCTGCGCGATCATGGGCGCAGTATCGCCCGCCGGACCCAGCGACACATGAAAGAGCCCATCGCCGTCTCCCGCGCCGGGCAAAATCGCACCGGGGGTGAGGATATCGGCGAAAACCCGCTCGACCTCTTGACGCCTCGCTGCGAGATCGCTGACGACGACTCCGACCCGCTTCTCCGGATCGACCCCGACTAGTTGCCGCGCCCACATAGCGGCGGCTTCCAGTTCG
>Ga0224504_10000365_pt1 | contig 20359 bp, 20 predicted proteins | sample SF_Oct11_sed_USG_3_FD_170160 | JGI IMG/M metagenome (GOLD analysis project Ga0224504, IMG submission 170160) | Sediment microbial communities from San Francisco Bay, California, United States - SF_Oct11_sed_USGS_24 | ecosystem: Environmental > Aquatic > Marine > Sediment | place: USA... | reverse complement strand
CTTGAGTTCGCAGGTGAAGACGAGCATGACCGGATCTGCGCTGACGACCGCGGACAGAAGCAGGAACACTGAAGTGACTGTTGCCAGGATTATTTTTCTACACATGAATTACCCCTTGTTTTCGTTTTTAGTTATTGAAATTAAAGTATAGGAGAAAAGCAGAGTTTTGCTGGTCTGCAACGAGCATACGCGAGATGATTGGAGAATATGAAGAAACTTACTTCCGCCGAAACGATTGTCACGATCACCCACTACCAGAACCTGTTGTCGGCGGAAGGTATCAGGACTGAAATTCGTAACCAGCATCTCGGCGGCATCATGGGCGAGATGCCGGTCTTTGAGACCTGGCCGCAGCTGTGGATCGTCAACGACCTCGACTTCGATCGCGCGACGCAGCTGATTGAGTCCTCTGACGTGGAGCCTCATGGGGCGCCATGGACCTGCAGTAAGTGTGGTGAGGAAAACGAAGGGCAGTACGCGGCGTGCTGGAACTGCGGGGTGAGTGCCGACTAAGGCATGCCCCGGGCGAGAAGCGACGTACCGGCAATCTCGCTGCGCAGTACCGCAGATACCTTCTCCGGTTGCATCGGACGGCTGATCAGGAAGCCCTGCGCCAAATCACAGTTGCAGCTCTTTAGAAATTCGAGCTGCGTGAGCGTTTCGATGCCTTCGGCGGCAACTTCGATGTCCAGCCCCTGCGCCATGGCAATGGCTGCGCGAACGATCCGCTGGTGACTATTGTTTTCAACAATGTCGGCCACGAGATCGCGATCGAGCACGCAGCTGTCGATGAAGCCGGTGTCGAGCGATTCGAACGAGACGTCGCCCGTGCCGAAGTGATCGAGTGACAGCCGCACGCCGAGCTTGCGCAGCGCCTGCAGCGTTTCCATTTCGGTACTGCGCTTGCTAACAACATTGCCGTCACCGATTTCGAGTTCGATGCAACCCGGATCAAGCATCGTGTCCGCGAGCATCTTCTTCATGACGTCCACGAGGTGCTTGTGCACGAGTTGCTGCGGTGACAGGTTGATCACGATCGACAGGTCGGGCATCTCAAATTGACGCTGCCATCCGGCGAGCTGACGACATGCGGTCCCGATAACCCATTCGCCTGCCGAGTGAATCAGTCCACTACTCTCCAGGATCGGCAGAAAGCGCGCAGGCGCCAACAGCCCGAAACGGGGGTGCTGCCAGCGCAGCAACGCTTCGAGTCCGATGAGGCGACCCGATGTGAGATCGATGCGCGGCTGATAATGCAGAACGAACTCGTCGCGAACCAGCGCGTGACGCAAGCCGACCTCGAGTTCCTCGCGCTGCGCGAGCTTGGTGTTGAGTGCGTTCGAGTAGTACTGGAAGCGACTGCCACCGTGTTTCTTCGCCTCCAACATCGCGACGTCAGCGGCTTTAATCAAACGCGCAGCCGTGTCGCCCGAATCGGGATACAGTGCGATGCCGATGCTCGGCGTTGCGTACACCTCGCTGCGGCCAATCTCATATTTCTCCGAGAGGATCAGCAACAATTTCTGCGCTGCGGCGGCGGCATTGCCCGCCTCGCCGAAGTCTTCGAGACAAACGACGAACGCGTCGCCACCCCAGCGCCCGGTGAAATCACCGATACGCAAGTTGTTCTTCAGTCGCTCGGCGACCTGGCACAGTAAGCTGTCGCCAATGTCGTGGCCGAGCGTGTCATTGACTGATTTGAAGCGATCAAGACCGATAGACAGTGCAGCAAGCGGCGCCCCTTTGCGCTGGCTGCGGCCTATCGCGCGCGACAGTTGCTCGGTGAACAGGCTACGGTTGGCAAGACCCGTCAACTCATCGAACTGCGCAAGTTTTTTGAGTTCCGATGTGCGATTCGTGATCTCGGTAATGTCGCGGAACGTGATGACGCCGCCGACGAGTTCCCCGTTGCCGTCGAAAAGTCCCTGGCCATTTATGCTGAGCACAGCGTCGGGCTGTTTGGGCGTACGATAAATTGCCACCTGGTCGGCAAACTTCTCACCGTGGCGGGCGCGTACGAGCGGCAGCTCGTGGGAATTACGGTAGCTATTGCCGTTGCCATCGATACAGCAGAATGTCTGTTCCCAGGTCGGGTCCGGCTGCGTGCGTGGACCGAGGCCGAGAATGGATCTGGCGGCCGGGTTGATATCAAGTACGTGTCCGGCGTCATCAACAATAATCGCGCCGTCATTAATATTGCGAAGTATCGACAGCACCGAGACGTCGGTTTCGGACAGGCGTTGCTGCAGGCGGCTGCGTTGCACGGCGTGGTCGAAAACCGTGTCCTGGCCTTCGACCGTAATGTTGTCGATGCAGATATAGCCCTGGGCGCCGACGCGCAGGGCGGCGATGCCGCGATGTTCATGTTCCTTCCGGGTCAGCGCTACGACCGGATACGGGCTGAGTGACTGAATCAGCTCACCGAGCGTCTGTCCGGACTGGGCAATCATCGGACCCGCCTCGAGCAGCACCAGGTCGACAGTATTGGCTGCGTCTTGCGGTAATGCGAGCGAATTGCTGCGCGTCAGCATCATGCAGCAAGGTAAGGTCTCGAGTTCGGACAGGTACTCAGCGGCAAATTCACCGCGGCCCAAATAAAGAATGGAATGACCCGGCATCTAAAAAGCTGCAATCGTCAGGGGCACCTTGGCCGTGGATATATCGTTGTGATTATCGTCCGGACAAGTTTGAAAACGCGCCATATGTGGTTATCGAGGTTCGTTTAGGCCAATCGCATGATAACAGAAAAGTAAGAAAAGACAGTCGCTTAAGCGTTTTTTTTACCGATTGGACGGCGGAAATTCAAACCCTCGGGTCACCACAGGCATCCAAAGGTCACGATAAAGGGAGAAAAGCCATTTGGAAGCGCTTTTGACCATGGCAGGTAGCGACTATAGTCAGGTAATGGCAAACGCCGATACCGACATAGCCGTAGACGAACGGGCCTCGATACTCAAGGCACAGCGATCAGATGCGCGGGCATTTGAGACTCTTTATCGACTGCACGTAGACAAGATTTATGGATTGTGTCTGCGTATGACGGGCAACGTTAGTGAGGCCGAAGACTGCACGCAGGAAGCGTTCATCCAGGCCTGGAAGAAGATGGCGAAGTTCCGCGGTGACAGCGCATTTGCAACCTGGCTGCACCGCATTGCCGTTAACGCTGTTCTGGGCAGGATTCGCAAGTCGAAACGGGAGCAGGACAGGATCCAGGCTGTTTCGGAGGTGGAACCGGTCCGCGTAGCCACTGGTGATACCGGGGAGCTGAGGGATCTGGCGAAGGCAATAGACAGGCTGCCCGAACGAGCGCGACACGTTTTCGTCCTCAACGCAGTTTATGGCTACAGTCATGAGGAAGCCGCCGGGATGCTAGGCATCGCCGCCGGTACGAGCAAGGCACAACTGCACAGAGCACGGCGACTTTTGTCGCAGCAACTGGAAGAGCAGGGATTTACAGCATGACCAATGAATTTGATGACAAACTGGACCGGGCCGCACGGCAACTCGCGACGGAGATCGCTCCGGAACGCGACCTCTGGCCTGACATTGAGGCGGCGATGGTAGAACCGAGGCGCTCGCGGTGGACGCCCATGTTCGCGCAGGCTGCGGCGGTCGTGTTGCTGGTTGGCGCATCGTCCGCGATTACCTACGTCACCGTGAAGAACGATAACGCGCCTGTTGTGTCGATCGAACCCGAACTTGTCTTCGAACAGACGTCATTCGGCGCCAACTACAATCTGGGACCGGGCTTCCAGGACGCGCGCAACAGCCTCCGTGCTGAACTCGATGTCGAACTGCTGCGCCTGTCTCCCGAGGCTCGTGCCAACATCCAGGAAAACCTCGACCTGATTCACACGGCGATCTCGGAGATTAATGCGGTGCTCGAAAAAGAGCCTGAGAATGTCCTGTTGCAGCAAAAGCTGTTGCGGGCCTATCGGGAAGAATTGACGTTGTTGAGTCGGGTCGGTGGTCTGACGCGTAATGTGACGACGAGAAACGATATCTAGCCGACGCATTGTCGACTGGATTAAGAAGAGAGAAGCATGATGAAAAGACTGACTGCTGTTTTGCTGGGCACACTGATAGCGCTGCCCGTAGTAGCCGAAGAGGTTGACCGGACAATCGATGCGGCGGCTGACGGCCATGTGCACGTATCCAATATTGCCGGTGAAGTCACGATCAGCGGCTGGTCCCGCACTGAGGTTGAAGTGACCGGTGAGCTGGGTCGTAACGTCGAGGAACTCATCGTTGAGCGCGATGGCGACAAGGTAACGATCAAGGTGAAGGTTCCAAGGAAAGGTGGTCGTGGCATCGATAGCGACCTGCATATTCAGGTGCCGCAGGCGAGTTCAATCGATGTTGGCACGGTGAGTGCCGATATCGATGTAACGGAAGTGCAGGGCGAGCAGCGCCTGAATACCGTGAGTGGAGACGTTAGCACTGAAGCGTTCGGTAACGATATAGCAGCCGAGTCGGTCAGTGGGGATGTCGAAGTGAGTGGCCAGAGAAAGGATGCCGAGACGGACGCGAGCACGGTGTCGGGTAACGTCACGTTATTCCGCGTCGCCGGCGTTGTTGAAGCGGCATCGGTAAGCGGTGACGTGATTGTCGACGAAGGTTCGTTCGACCGCACCAGCATCGAGACGGTCAGCGGCGATCTGGTGTTTCGTGGCGAATTGCGCGACGGCGGCAAGATAAACGCAGAAACGGTGAACGGCGATATCGACCTTGAGTTCGACAGGAGGGTGAGCGGCCGCTACAACATCGACACGTTCAACGGCAATATTCGCAACTGCTACGGCCCGAAAGCTGAACGTACCAGCAAGTACACGCCGGGCTGGGAGCTCAATTTCGAGGAAGGCGATGGCAGCGCCCGGGTAAGCGTGTCAACGCTCAATGGTGATATCTCGATCTGCGACTAACAAGTATCTGTTTATTTGAGCAACGGGCCGCTATTGCGGCCCGTTTTTTTTGTCGGATTTGATACTCTACGCTTCCACAACCAAAGGGTGTCCAAATGGGCCGTCCTGCCAAAATCCTAGCCTGGGTATTCGCCGCGATTCTTGCGGTTTTCGCGCTTGCCGCGATCGCTTTAACGCTGTTCTTTGAGCCTAACGATTTTCGTGAGGAAATCGCTGCTGCGGTGCATGATTCAACCGGCCGCGAGCTGCGCATCGATGGTGAGATATCCGTGCAGCTGTTCCCATGGCTGGCGGTCGCGGTCGGGCATACAACGCTCGGCAACACGGAGGGCTTTGGCGATGAGCCGATGGCAGAGTTTGATCAGGCACGCCTCAGCGTTCGCCTATTGCCGTTGTTGCTGCGTCGCGAAGCGGAGGTAGGCGCCGCGGAGATCGACGGCCTGCGCCTGTATTTCGCGGTCGACAGCAAGGGTCGCACGAACTGGGACGACCTGCTGGACGGCGGCGATCGCGATGCCAATGAAACGGCCGCTGGCGGCGGCGGGTCGCTGGACATATCCGGTGTCGAGATCAGGAACTCATCGATCACCTACGCGAACAGGCAAAAAGGCGATCGCTACGAGCTGACGAATGTGAATATTGTTGTCGGACGGATCTCGGGCGATGCGGAGCCCGTGCCGCTCAATGGCAGCGTACATTTCGATGTACAGCCCAGCGGTATCGCGGGTGATATCGAAGTTGATACGGTCGTTGCGTTCGACCAGAACACGGGCGTCTTCACGCTGGACAACTTCTCGATAAAGGGTCTGGCGGAAGGCCTTGTCGATGCGCCGACCCGCATGAGCCTGGCGACAGACAGCATCGAAATTCGCAGTACCGAGAACGTGGCCAGCGTCGGTACCGTCGCCATCTCCTTGCTGGACCTCGATATCACTGCCGACGTCGAACCCTTCTCCTACGCCGGCGAAATAACACCAACCGCACAGCTTCGCGTGGACGCATTTTCACCGCGCAGCCTGATGCACCTGTTTGCGGTCGAGGCGCCGGATACCGCTGACCCGAACGCGCTTACCAGCATGAAGCTCGAGGCCAAAGCCTATGTCGGAACAGACAACATCAGGATGACGGGCCTCAGCATTGAGCTTGACGACACGGCGTTTACGGGCGCCATGACGGTTCCGATGGATAGCGCAGGCAGATTCATTGTGAAACTCAGCGCCGACGCAATCGATTTGAATCGCTACATGGCACCGCCAGCCGAAGGCAATGGCGAGGCAGCCGGCGAGTCCGCGCCCGTGGAGATTCCGGTCGATCTTATCAAGCCGCTCAACGCGCGAGGCGACCTCACCATAGGGACAGTCACCTTGGGTAACCTGCAGCTTCAGCAGGTGGTTCTTTCCCTGAACGCCGGCGACGGGCGTCTGCGTATTCATCCGATCACAGCGGCGCTCTACGGCGGCAACTACAGCGGTGACGTACGTATCGATGCCAGTGGCTCGACGCCCGTCCTGTCCATGAACGAGACGGTGCAGGATGTCGACCTTGCCAAGCTGGCGCTCGCGATGTTTGAACAGCAGAACATCACCGGGTTGCTCGGCGGTAATTTCCGCCTCTCAGGTCGCGGGAGCGACCTCGGTGAAGTCCAGCGCACGCTTGACGGCCAGATGAACTTCGAGCTCAAGGACGGGACTTACGAGGGCACGGATGTGTGGTACGAATTGCGGCGCGCCCGGGCTTTACTCAAGAATGAAACACCGCCCGAGCCGGTTCTGCCGGCGCGCACACCGTTTAGCTCGGTGAAGGCAACCGGTGTTGTGACGGACGGCATCATGCGCAACGACGATTTCGTGGCGGACATGCCATTTATGCAGCTCACGGGTAACGGCAACGTGGACATCCCCGCCGGTACCGTGAACTACAGTATGAAGGCCAGGGTCTTCAGAAAACCCGAAGCGCTTGCCGCGGCGACACCCGAGGAGATCGATGATTTCACGAAGACCGTCATTCCTATCAAGATCACGGGGCCGCTGTCGGCGCCGAAGGTGAGCCCGGATGTCGAGGCGCTGCTGCGCCAGCGCGTAGAGGAAGAGATCAAGGACAAACTCAAAGACCTTTTCAGACGATGAGGCGCACAATCAGTTTTCTACTCGCGATACTCGCGAGCGCGCAGTGCGCAACTGCCGCAGAAATGCGCAGCATCGATGTGCAATACGAAGATGGACGTTACTCGATGGTCTCGGTCGCGTGGTTTGATGCCGGCCTCGATGAGACCTTCCATGTTTTCAGTATCTGGGAATACTCGACCCGGTTTTCTAGCGCGGTTGTCGAGGCCCGGGACATTGCAGCAGAGCCGGGTGGACTCCCGGGTTACTTCATCATCAACAGGGGTTGCGTGCTTTTTTTCTGTAAATCGCTGGTTCGGCAAGGCTATGTCGAGGCGCATCACAATCAAATTCTGCGTGCCGTAGCGGACCCGCAGTTCAGCGACTTCGACGAGTTCAGGGAGTCCTGGGAGTTCTCCGAAGTAGACGGCGGAACCAGCGTACGTTACTCGCTGGAGATGGTCCCGGACTTCTGGGTACCGCCGGCAATTGGTCCTTACATCATCAAGCGCAAACTCCAGAAAGATGGCGGCCGTGCGCTGGACCGGATTGAAGTTATCGCGCAAAGCATGGCCGAGCCCGCTGAGCCTGCCGTTGACTAGCTTTCCGGGGCGACTGCTCACCTGGTTCGACGAGCACGGCCGTAAGGATCTGCCCTGGCAGCAGGTAAAGGATGCCTATCGAATCTGGGTGTCGGAAGTCATGCTGCAGCAAACACAGGTGCAGACGGTGATTCCCTACTTCGAACGCTTTATGCAGCGGTTTCCCGATGTGGTGTCGCTCGCAAACGCTGCGCAGGATGAGGTTCTGCAGCACTGGTCCGGCCTTGGCTACTATGCACGCGCTCGCAACCTCCATAAGGCGGCGCAGATTGTGCGGGATGATCACGGCGGCATCTTTCCCGACACACTTGAGGCTGTGACTGAGTTGCCGGGCATCGGGCGCTCTACCGCTGGCGCGATCCTGTCGCTCGCATTCGACCAGTACCACGCGATACTCGATGGTAACGTGAAGCGAGTCCTTGCCCGCCATGCGGCGATCGAGGGCTGGCCGGGCACCGCATCAGTCGCGAAGCAGCTTTGGGCGATTGCCGAACAAAACACGCCGAACGAAAAGACGGCGGCCTATACCCAGGCAATCATGGATCTGGGTGCAACCCTGTGCACACGCTCCAAACCGGCCTGCGAACGCTGCCCGGTCGCCAGCGACTGCGTCGCCCTCAAAAAGGGGACAGTCACCTTTTTGCCGGGGCGCAAGCCGAAAAAGGAAAAACCGCGGCGCGCAACGACCATGGTAATTGCTCGGCACGACGGACATGTTTACCTGGAGCGTCGACCGGAAGCGGGGATCTGGGGCGGCCTGTGGAGCCTGCCGGAAGTGGACGGCCTTGCGGTCGAGGCCTGGTGCGTGGAACGTCTTTGCACCGCGGCGGCGTCAACCGAAGCCTGGGAGACTTTGCGGCACAGCTTCAGCCATTACGATCTCGATATTCAGCCGATAGTCGTGCGCGTTGCATCGCCTTTGAGTAAAGTAGCCGACACCGGTGATGCCACGTGGCATCGACTGGGCGATGAATTTCCAGGCGGCGTAGCCGCTCCCGTGAATAAACTCTTAGAGAAATTACAGAATGTCTCGCACGATTAAATGCGTCATGTTGGGTGAAGGGGCCGAAGGTCTCGACTATGCACCGTACCCGGGCGAACTGGGTCAGCGTATCTACGACAACGTTTCGAAAGAGGCGTGGCAGCGGTGGCTGGGCCACCAGACCATGTTAATTAATGAGTATCGCCTGACGCCGATCGAGCCCGACGCGCGCAAGTTCCTCGAAACCGAGATGGAGAAGTTCTTTTTCGAAGGTGGATCAGCCGCGCCGCAGGAGTTCGTCCCGCCGAGCGACTAGTCGCGCAGCAAGAGCTGCACGCTGAACCATTGATTGGGATCAGTCCAGACCTTGCTGACAGTGAAACCCGCAACTTCCGCCATGGCGGCGAAGCTCTCGAGCGTGTACTTGTGCGAGTACTCGGTAAGGATTGCCTCGCCTTCGTCGAGAAGAATCGTGGCGCCTCCAAGGTGAACGGCTTGCTGCCGCGTGCTCACCAGTTCGATGACGACCCGACCTTCGTCCGAGTCGTAGGTCGCCCTGTGACGAAATGATTCCAGGTTGAAATCACTGCCGAACTCGCGATTGAGGTGCCGCAACATGTTGCGATTGAAGCGAGCGGTAACATCGGCACTGTCGTTATAGGCGTCGTGGATGACAGACGGGTTTTTTTGGAGGTCCACGCCGATCAGGAGTGCGCCGCCGTCACCTGCTTCGTTGTGCATCACACGCAGCAACTCCACAGCGTCGTCATATTCGAAATTGCCAATCGTTGATCCAGGGAAATAGACGACGTTCCGCAGTGGCATTGTGGCGGGGGCGGGCAGGCTAAATCGGCGGGTGAAATCGGCTACGACAGGTAGGACTTCAATATGCGGGAACGCCGCACGAATATTGCGCTGACTCTCGAGCAGATGTTCTTCCGAAATGTCGACCGGGACATAGGCGGCGAGTTTATCGAGATGCTGCAGCAGCATGCGAGTCTTGACGCTCGAGCCACTGCCAAATTCAATCAGGCTGGCCTGTGGGCCGACAGCGGCCGCAATTTCATCGATGTGGCTGTCCATGATGCCGAGTTCGGTCGAGGTCAGGTAATACTCGGGAAGTGTGGTGATTTTCTCGAACAGACCGGAACCGGTTTCGTCATAGAAGTACTTTGGTGCTATCGATTTCTGCGGCTTGTTCAGGCCCGCTATCAGCGCTTCGATTTCTCTAGCCATGTTGATCCTTCGCGAGTCTCAGGCCGAGAAACTGCCAACGAGCATCCGGGTAGAAAAAGCTGCGGTAGCTGGCACGAATGTGGTCGTTAGCGGTGACGCAGGAACCGCCGCGGACGGTCATCTGATTGCACATGAATTTGCCATTGTATTCACCAAGAGATCCGTCCAGGGGCCGAAAGCCCGGATAAGGCGAATACGCCGAAGACGTCCATTCCCAAACGTCACCAAATAACTGTGAGGTACCGTTGGCGGCAATTGGATGCCAGTTATTGCTGTTGAGGAGGTTGCCATGCACGGATTGTTCGGCGGCGGCATGCTCCCATTCGAACTCCGTGGGCAACCGACAGCCGGACCAGCGCGCAAAGGCATCGGCCTCGTAGTAGCTGATGTGACAGACCGGCGCATGAGCATCGATTTCAACACGGCCGCATAGCGTGAATTCCGTTTCCAGCGCCTCGTCCCAGTAGAGAGGTCTGTCCCAGCTGTGCTCATTTCTAGCTGACCAGCCGTCGGACAGCCAGAGTTGGGCGTCTTGGTAGGCGCCGGACGCGATGAACTCGCGAAATTCGCCGTTCGTCACCAGCCGGTCGCCGATCTCGTGTGGATGCAGTAATACATCGTGGCGCGGCGTCTCGTTGTCGAAACAGAAACGGTCACCGGATGCACCGGTTCGCACAATGCCTCGCTCCACGGGCGAGAACGTGTAGCTGCCCGGCGAGTTGCCCGGCAACCTGGCGGAGGAACGCACGGCAGCGGGCTGCAGCGGGTTGCGCGACAGCACGTGCTTGATGTCGGTGAGCAGCAGTTCCTGGTGCTGCTGTTCGTGATGAAGCCCGAGGGTGACTACCGCGTTCACGTCATGCGACATATCGTCGGTCGCAAGCAGCCCGCACATCGCCTCGTCGACGTGTTTTCTGTAGTCGAGAACCTGATTGAGGGTGGGGCGTGACAGTTCGCCGCGACGGGGCCGCGGATGCATCTTGCCAGCCGAGTTGTAATACGAGTTGAACAGGTAGTGGAAGCGCGCGTCGTAGGGGCTGTAACCGGCCTGATGAACACCAAGCACGAAACACTCAAAAAACCAGGTGACATGAGCCAGATGCCATTTGGTCGGACTGACGTCGGGCATTGTCTGGATGACCGTGTCTTCGGGTTGCAGGTCACGGATCAGCCGAATTGTATCCGCGCGGACGCGCAGATAGGTGTCGACCAGAGTCTCTGGAGACCCGACCAGGTTTTCTGCAGAGGTGGCCATAGCCAGATTCTAACGCAACGGCAACTCCGTTTTTCGCTGCACCGTCCGAATCGCGAAACTCGAGTTGACTCGGGCCACGCCTGGCAGGCGCGTCAGTTCGGTTTTATGAATACGCTCGAAGTCCGCCATGTCTGACACGACCACGCGAATCAGGTAGTCGAACTCACCTGACATCAGGTAGCACTCCATCACCTCCGGTATGCCGCGGACCGCTTCCTCGAATGCAGCCAGATCGCTTTCGACCTCACGTTGCAGGCCGATCTGCACAAACACGTTGCCAGGCAGCCCCGCCTCATTCTGGCTGACGAGGGCTGCGTAACGTCTGATCATGCCGGACTCCTCAAGCGCCCGAACTCGCCGCAGGCAGGCCGACTCTGACAGGCTGACCTGACCTGCAAGCTGCACGTTGCTGATACGGCCATCCTTCTGGAGAGCGTTGAGAATCAATTTGTCGTGCCTGTCGAGCATCATCGAAGAATCCTGCGCATAAGGTATGTTTTTTGGCGGAAACCACCACAATTTACGCCGGATAGTCGCAGATACGCAAGCGAATGTCGTGTTAGGACCCGTAACATGGCTATTCAATAAGAACGATTTCAGGTCTGGAGAGAGCCATGAAGATCGGTGTACCCAAGGAGATTAAGACGCTCGAGTTCCGCGTCGGCATGACGCCGGCCGGCGTACTTGAGGTTGCTCACGATGGCCATGAAGTCATTGTGGAAACAAATGCTGGTGCCGGCATCGGTGTTTCCGATGCTGACTACGAGACCGTTGGTGCGCGGGTAGTTGGTACAGCAAAGGAAGTCTTCGACCAGGCCGACATGATCGTCAAAGTCAAAGAGCCGCAGCTCAATGAGTGCGCAATGCTGCGTCCCGACCAGGTGCTGTTCACTTACCTGCACCTCGCCCCCGATCCCGCGCAGACGAAAGCGCTCGTCGAATCCGGTACAACGGCGATTGCTTACGAGACAGTGACTGCCAGCGACGGCAGTCTGCCCTTGCTGACACCGATGTCAGAAGTTGCCGGTCGCCTGTCGATCCAGGCTGGCGCCTACGCGCTGCAAAAAGCGAACGGTGGTTGCGGCAAGCTGCTCGGCGGCGTACCCGGTGTACAGCCGGCCAACGTACTTGTGATTGGCGGCGGTGTTTCCGGCACCAATGCGGCGGACATGGCGATCGGCCTCGGCGCCAATGTCACGATCCTTGATCGCTCGCTGCCGCGCCTGCGTGAACTCGATGCCATTTGGGGCGGCCGCGTTCACACGGTCTTCTCGACCAAACACGCAGTCGAAGAGCTTTCCCTGCAGTCGGACCTCATCATCGGTGCGGTTCTGATTCCCGGTGCCGCTGCACCGAAGCTTGTGACTGCGCAGAACGTCAAGGACATGCAGGCAGGCACGGTTCTGGTCGACATCTCCATTGACCAGGGAGGCTGCTTTGAAACCAGTCGTGCGACAACGCACGCCGATCCCACTTACGTAGTGGACGATGTTGTGCACTACTGCGTTGCGAACATGCCAGGTGCCGTCCCCCGCACCAGCACGTTCGCCCTGACGAATGCCACACTGCCGTTCGTCAAATCCCTGGCCAAATTTGGCTGGGTCGATGCGCTTAAAGCCGACCCGCATCTCGCCAATGGCCTCAACGTTCATGCGGGGCATATCACCTACGAGGCGGTCGCGCGTGATCTTGGATATGAGTATCTCTCTGCTGAGGACGCTCTTAAAGCCGCCTGATCCCTTAGACCCCCCTTCAGGTTCAGGCGTAGATTGAGGCCGGGCGAATGCCCGGCCTTTTTTGTCTCAGTTCCCTGGCACTTTTCTCAATGCCAAGCCACTCGGGTGACATTGGTAATCCAGAGTCTGGCAACTCGTCCCACTTACCGACAATATTGACCTTTAGATCCTCATATCCCTTCTGCGGCTTCAGGAGAATACGAGATTCAGCGTTTCGTCATTGCCGTACGTCAGCTTGGTATCGTCTCTACCATTCCACTGTGACGCGGGGGTCGATCCTTCCAAGCCCTTCGACTACAACGTCGTACTTGTAGTCCTGTGTCGTACCGTCAGGAACGTCTGGCGCGCAATAGATGAATTTCTTCCTCGTATCGTACGCGTCACTTGTGTCTAGCCAATTCGGATCAGCAACACCAGCGCCACCCGGAGTTACGGACACGCCGTCAATGGTTACTTTGTTGTCTTTGTAGTCATTCGATGCCGGTTTGAGCGCGATGATGAACACCGATCTCCGCTTTACGTTTTTCTTTGGCACAACCGTTATGCCCTCGGCGCCGTACTTCACGGTTACGGATTTCGGACCGCCATGCTCATCACATCCGTCAGGAACGGTTATTGCTGGAGCGCAGGCAACCGTCAACAAGGACAGCGCGCTAACAAGGAATATTCTTTTCATTGTGTTTCTCCAATCGCTCGCATACTCCAGAGCATAGTACAAAATCAGCGATTTGCCGGGCGTCAGCGCTAGCAATCATTCCGTTCTGACAATTGCCAGAAACTGCGGATCATCGCGCAAGGTTTCGAGATGCGGTTCGGCAGCGAGCATTTGCTGCGAATAGCCCATTTCAGCCGCCAGCCGTAGTGCTTTCAGGGCCGCGATCTTGTCGCCGGCGCGCAGCGATACCATACCGTTATAGTAGTGCGTATATGGATCTTCGGGCTCCAGATCCAGGGCGCTGTCGATCAGTTTTCGAGCTTCCTCATGCTTGTTAAGCATCGCCTTTATCCAGGCCAGGTCCATCATCGTCCACGGATCGCTCGGGTTCACGGTGAGCGAAGTCGTTGCCAGCGACTCAGCCAGTTCGAACTCACCCGTGGCCTCAGCGTGTCGGTTGGCCGCCCAAAAGACATCGCCCAGGTTGGAGTGCCCCAGATAGTCTTTTGGTTGAATCTCTATGGCCTCTCTATGGCTTTCGATCGCCGCGTCGAGATTACCCATGTAGTAATGCATAAGGCCAAGATTGCTGTAGGCGGCTTGCCGGGGTTCGATTTCGATGGCCTTTTGGTAGGCCGGGGCCGCTGCGGCGAAGTCACCCATGAGCATCAGCGCTGCGCCAAGATTCGAATAACCGATCATATCGTCCGGTCGCAACGCAACGACGTACTGGTATTGTTCGACGGCCTCGTCAAAGCGACCGGTGCGGTAAAAGAAGACGCCCAGCATGTTGTAAGTCGCGGAGTTGCCGGGGTGGCTTTCGACCGCGTTGCGGAGGCTGCCTTCTGCCTCATCGAAGCGCTTCTGCCGCGCGTAGATTTCGCCGAGACCCGTCAGGGATTCTACGTTTGACGGGTCGATACGAAGTGCGGCTTTGTATTCGGCTTCCGCTGCAGCGTACTTGCCCGTTGAGCGGTACAAGACGCCGAGAGACGTGTGCACGACGACCAGGTTTGGGTTCAGTGCCAGGGCTCGCGCACAAGTCGCCTCTGCGTTCTCGATGAAATCGAGCTCCTTGGTTTCTCTGTAGCCCTGGACATAGGCGTCGCACTTACCGGCATGAGCTGCGGCGTAACCGGGGTCGACGTCAAGCGCAGCGTCGAACCAGTTCAGGGCGGATTCGATCGTATCCATCGTCCTTGGTTGTCTTGACGCTTCGATACCGCGCCGATACACCACATAAACATCCAGCGATGGGTCAGTACCGGCTGTTAGAGTAGACGCACGGACATCGGGCGGTAGAGCGACACGTACATTGCCCACTGTCAGGCTCGTGATCTCGTCCCGAACCTCGAAGAATGCGTCGCGAGTCTTGTCGAAGGTCCTGGCGAGAATATGAAAACCGGTTTCCGAGTCGATCAGCTGCACGGTAACTCGCATCAGGTCGCCGGACATTTCGACGCTGCCCTCAAGGTACATCTCTACGCGCAACCGGTCTCGCACCTCCTGCGATGCGCTGTTCGGCTCCAGTGTGAACGAATCGCCGCGCGAGGCTACGTGCAGACCGGAAATCTGCGCCAGGCGCGTAATGACGTCGTCAACGAGCCCATTGGCGAATATCTGTGTCTCCTCGCTGCCGTCGAGATTCAGGAACGGCAGAACTGCGAATGAGTTTGCGACGATGGGCGGCGGTTGAATCCTGGCCTCAAATGCTTCGATGGCGGTCGGCTCGGCGGTTGGCAGACCGATGAGCTGGTCGTAAGCGAAAACGCCGAATGCGGCGATACCGAGTGCGCCGACGACGGATAGATACGTTTGGCTGAAACGGCGTTTGCGGGCGTCGGCGGGGGAGAGTTCATCCAGAACGGCTCGACCGTCACGAAACTCGAGAAACCACGACAAGACCAGGGCGACCGGAAATCCAGCGATAACCAGCATCGTCACGAACGTGCCAGCCCAGTCGGGCAGGTGTAGCTGGCTGAAGACGATGTCGGCGACCTGGATTAGCAACCAGCCGACGATGAGATACGCGAGTGCCGTCTCGAACACGCCGCGGCGCTGCAGGTTTTTTAGCAGGCCAATATCCGACAGGCTTACGCCATCTTTGGTGCCGAGCACGACCGACGACGTGTCGTCTGATACCAGTTTAGGGATTACGATGAGGCGGTAGCCGCGCCCGCGCAGAGTCTGCACAAAAATCGGCTCGTCGGCATGGTCATCAAGCGCGTGCCGGATCTCGCTCACGGCATGGCCGAGCGCTTCCTGGCTGCCGTTGCCTTTCCCCCAAACCTCGTCGAGCAGGGCCTGGCGTGTGACCAGATCACCGGGAGTCTTGGCAAGGCATAACAGGACTTCGGCCGCAGTCGGCGGCAAATGTCTTGTGCCGTCTTTACTCGTGACCTGCCCCTTAAGTGGCTCAACGAGCAGGTCACTGAGGTAAAAGCCGTGCAGATAGTCGGCGCTCATGTAACGTCCGATCGGGCTTGGTCCGGCACAGCATAGCACCAGATCCATGTGACGGGTTCTCCCATGGCCTGATTCTGTGCAGCCGGCGGTGTAGCGTGGCCGCAATTGGCGCCGTCGTTGGTTTTGCCCTTGAAAAAGTCGGGGTGAGGCCTACATCGGGGAGCATGAGTAATGCAACACACGTGGTATGCCCGAGCTGCAATGCCGTCAATCGTTTGCCCGCGGAGCGCCTTGCCCAGAGCCCGAAGTGTGGCAAATGCGGTGAGCAGGTCTTCGCTGGCCAACCAGCCGAACTGACGGATGCGAGTTTTGAACAGCACATCGCGCGCAGTGATATTCCGGTTGTCGTGGATTTCTGGGCGCCCTGGTGTGGGCCCTGCAAGGCGATGGCACCGGCGTTCGAGCAGGCGGCCGCCGAACTCGAGCCCGGCGTGCGGCTGGCCAAGCTGAATACCGACACGGAGCAGGGCACGGCCGCGCGCTTCGGTATTCGCAGCATCCCGACGCTGGCGTTGTTCAGAGACGGGCAGGAAATCGCCCGTCAGCCGGGCGCGATGGGTGCCGCGGATATCGTGCGCTGGGTACAGGCCAATAGTGCCTAGTTCGCCTCGGTCAGCTGAGTGCGGAACTTGCCAAGCATGCGTTTGATGGTTCCGGCGTTGCTCGGGCCCATGCGCAACAGCAGTTTTTCACCACTGGACAGCGCTTCGAGATCCGGGTCCGCGAATTCGTAAAGGACGTTCGGCCGCACCAGCACTATGGGTCCTTCCGGCACCGGCGCGGCAACCAGGTGATCAATGACTTCAACAAGGCGGTCGTTGAAGTACGCATCGGGATAGCCAAGCCGCTCGTAGGATTTCTGGAACAACGGGTAAAAGCGCTGGTAGGTGTCATAGACCTTGTCGAGGTCGGCGTAATACAGCTGCGCAACCAGTGCCTCATAGCGAACGTAGTTGCTGATGCCCAGAATGACGGCGTCGTCATCGCCGGCGTCAGTCGCAAAGCTTTCGCGGAGACGACCCACCGGTCGAATTTTCTCAGACAGCTCGCGACGTGGCAGGTTGTCGACCGTGGTGACAAGCCGATCGATGACGGCCTCGCGAACCAGCAGTGATTCGATGGCCGGTCCGAACGTGGCAGCGATTTCGAGCAGAAAATACGCATCGCTGTCGTCGAGCGGGGGCAGCGGAACAAGCTCGCCGGAGCTGGACATATGCGGTGTCGTTTCCGGCATCGGATGTTGCGGGCCGGCGTCCGTGACGGGTTCGGTTGGCGCGGGCGCTGCAATCACCGGCTCGGGTTCGGGTTCGCCGAAAAGCTGGTCACGGTAGGTCCACCCCATCACGCCGAACACAATGAGAATGATGGCGCCGAAAAGCAGCTTGAGGTCGGGATCGTCCATCGCCCTACTTTACACCCACTGAAGCATCGCCGGCGCATTCTGTGGCGAGTAGCATCTCCGTCAACGCATGGTAGTTGAGCGGGTCGAGCCCTGTGAGCTCGCGAATGCGGCGCATGCGCGCATAAATCGTATTGGGATGGATGTTCAGAGCCTGCGCCGCACGCAGCACGTTCATGTCGGCATCGGCGTAGGCGCGCAAGGTGACTGAAAACGCGCCGCGTGATTTACGGTCGCCGGTGGTGAACGCATCCAGCCAGGCGGGCAGGGCCGACTGCACCGATGCACGCGCCCGCGTGACGAGCATCTGCCGAAACGGGATCTGCGTATAGCGCACCACCCGGTTGGCGACATCGGCGAAGTCCAGCGCCAGTTGCGCCTCGCTTGCTGCGCGTGGGACGTGCGACGTGGAGGGTACGTCGCTGCTGAGGCCGATAACGGCAGCCGGGCCAACCTGCCGAAGCAGCGGGTAGACGCGGTCGGCCACCAGCGACTGCGGTGCCGTCCATCCGGACAGGCGGCGCGTACCGGACAGGATTGCGACGACGTGGTGGTCACGGACGCCGACAAGGTAGCGCAGCGGGGATCCGGCAAAGACTGCCCCAATCGTATCCGCCATGCGCTGTGCCCGGGCCGGGTTCTCCATCTCGCGCGGGTTGACTGAACGAGCAATGGCGATGCAATACGACTGGCGTTGCTCCAGGTAGCCGGCTCGCCTCAGCAGCTGGGCGGCGACCCGGTCGGACTCGTCATAGCCGCTTAGTAAGGTATCCATCAGACGCGTGCGGCGGTCGCCTTCCGCTTCGGCAATGACGCGTGTGTGGTCGACGTACTCAGATGTCAGGATCGTGCCGAGGGCCCCGGTGAATTCAACCGTGAAATCGGTGACTGTGGCCACGACGCGGCGGATCTGAGCGGACTCATCGGCGATCTCGAGAGCGGCATCGCGCACCCAGCGGGACAGGTTGCGATGGACGCAGCGGTAGGCATGCAGGATGGCGTCGAGCGGAAACTTCTGGGCGGCACGACGGCGGGCATGTTCGGCCACGAAGTCGAAGTTGCCGATGCGCTCCCCGGACAGCAGCTGGCAGGCCGTGTCGACCACCTCGGCCAGGTGCGCCTCGAGTTCGGGAATAAGCTCCGGGTTGCCTGACGCCTGGTAGGCCGTTACCTCACCGCTCACCGCCGCAAGCAGCTCTCGCAGGAAGGCATCGCGGCGGTGTTGCAGTGTTGCCGAGACGCCTGGCACGACGCCGTGCGCCTTGAGGGCCGAGAGCGTGGCTCGGAGGTTGTCGAGGTTCGTGGCAGAGGACATAGATTGTGTACTTTACACAATAATATTGTCCGAAACAGGTCATTATCGCCGATGTTTAGTCTATTTATTGTTTGTAATATTCAATTATCCGGGATCAATGCGAAGAGCAGGAGAGCATCATGGCGAAGTATCTGTTTGTGTACCACGGCGGCAAGAAGGCCGCGAACGAGGAAGAGCTGGCCGAAGGGCTGGACGCATGGGGCCGCTGGTTCGGCTTGATGGGTGCTGCTGTAATCGACGGCGGCAACCCGGTCGGCGGATCGCACACCGTCAACCAGGACGGGTCGCTAACGGGCGACGGCGGCCCGAACCCGGCGAGCGGTTACAGCCTGATCGAGGCCGCGGATCTTGATGATGCGGTGGCGAAGGCCAGAGGTTGCCCAATCCTGGTCAGCGGGGGCTCGATCGAGGTGGCCGAAGCCATCGATATGTAAGGAGTGAAACGCCTTAATTGCGCGACGCGGCCGGCAGGCGCAACAGGCCGGTCGCGAGCGCAGTACCCAACAGAATGACGGCACAGCCGATGAGCATTGAGCCCGTAATCGGCTCATTGATGACCACGGCGCCAAGCAGCATGGCAAATAGCGGAATCAGGTAGGTAACGGTGATCGCATTGGTCGGGCCGGTATTGGCGATCAACCGGAAGTAGAGAATGTAGGCCAGCGCGGTGCTGAAAAGGCCCATGGTGATCGCCGCGGCCCAGGCTTTGAGCGATATCGAGGTGGCCGGCCAGGTCAGGGTCGCAATCGGCAGCAACACGAGCGCCGCACCAATCTGACTGCCCGTGGCGATGGCGAGCGGTTTGATATGGCGGGCGTAGCGCCGGGTAAAGTTGCCGCCGATGCCATACAGGAGCGCGCCACCCAGTGCGGCCATGACCGCGAGCGTGGTGTCCGCCATCGAGGCGCCGACCTTGTCGCGCACCAGCAGCCACACACCGACGGTGCCGACCAGCAACCCGACGGCTCGACTGACGTTTAGCTTTTCATCGAGCCAGGCCCAGGCGATGACGGCCGCAAAGATCGGCGCGGTGGCGTTCAGTATGGCGGAGGTGCCGGCCGTCAGGTACAGCGTTGCCCAGGTAAACAGCAGGAACGGCAGCGCCGTGTTGTGAATGCCGAGGACGCCGAGCGCGATCCAGTTGTCGGTGAGCTCACTGCCCTGGCCACGCGCGAGAATCATTGGCAAGAGCACCAGTGCAGCAATCGCTACCCGCACTTCCACCAGCGCGAGCGCGCCGAACTCGGGGCCGGCGACACGCATGAACAGGAAGGAGGCGCCCCAGAGGATGCCGAGCGCGACCAGGTCGATGAGATCGCGGGTTTTCATAATTCGACTTGAGCAGACATCCGTAAGGATACCGTGACTTTCAGCACAAATCCGGCCTTGACTGAACAAGCCCAGACCGGTCTAATAGCCGCCCACCAAAAGGCCAGGTAGCTCAGTTGGTAGAGCAGCGGACTGAAAATCCGCGTGTCGGTGGTTCGATTCCGCCCCTGGCCACCAGATTCAAAAAGACCCCGTAAAGGGGTCTTTTCGTATCTGCGACCAGTGGCCGAGAACCACGTTCGATTGATTCGAATCGACTGGATGTCGATTCTCACCCTTCGGGCGCACTTCGTGCGTCTTAGTTCGCTTTGCGAACTGATCCGCCCCTGGCCACCAAACGCCAAAGGCCCCCAATAGGAG
>Ga0224504_10000364_pt1 | contig 20363 bp, 16 predicted proteins | sample SF_Oct11_sed_USG_3_FD_170160 | JGI IMG/M metagenome (GOLD analysis project Ga0224504, IMG submission 170160) | Sediment microbial communities from San Francisco Bay, California, United States - SF_Oct11_sed_USGS_24 | ecosystem: Environmental > Aquatic > Marine > Sediment | place: USA... | reverse complement strand
CAGCTTGAATATAAACAGACATTTTTGCTCTTAGAAAGTATAGAATAACCATAATTATTACTGCAAAAGGTACCGTATAAATAAACTCAACTTCATCATAATATAACTCGCCGTCATTTATTACGCTAATTAATTGAAATAAATAAACGGTAATTGGAATAATTAATGCGTGTACCCACCAATGCTTATTTGTAATAAACCAGATAATCAATAAAAGAAAAGGAACAAATTTTCCGAAAAAAGTGTAAACATAAGATTGTGCCTTAACATAGTAACCTCCATTTATTGTGCCAAAGAAGCTTTCATAAGTTTCCAGTTCATAAGGAATAGCCCTGTATAAATATAAAAAGTACGGAGTTGAAATTATTAAAAGAACAATAAAACTACCAAGTAATAACGATCGTCTTTTTTGATTTTTCATAATGATGGGGTTGAAGCATTATTTTCAAATGTAAATATAATAATTTGAATGTCAAAATAGGACCAAAAAAAACCACAATACATATATATTGTGGTGTTAAGATGTTAAATCGATAATTTATCAATCTATCCGTTTCTAGGGATAATGACACGATCTTTTCTAACCGCTTGGTCATCAGTTGAAGTGTAACTTAAAACAGTTACTGCCACAAAAGCAGATACCATAAGCAATCCGAAAATTAATTTTAATTTTTTCATTTTAGTAAGAATTAAATGATTAGTAAGAACTTCAAACTTACATTAAATCTTACATATAGGCAATAAAAACCCCTCACTATTTTAAATAATTTTTAAAACAATGAAGATAAGAAGTGTTTAAACGCTTGTTTTTTAAGGGTTTCCTTAATTTTAAGAAGAGTTTAAAACTTAAAATTTTATAACATAAAATTTATATTTTGGAGATATTTATAAGAAAAAATTTGATTTTTATACAATAAAATTGAGCATTTTAAATAAAAATCAACAAAACTAAACTCATCTCCGTAAAGAGTTTATAATTTATAGGGACGCTCTTATGATGCAAATATATAAATATATTTTATTTTTTACAAAATATTTACATATAAATGCTATTTATATGTAATAACGTACCGTTTATTAGGGTTTTATTGTGTTTTGAGTGGGTTTGATGTTTTTTTTCAATATTAACTCTTTCCAGGTAATTCTATAGCCGGCTTGAGTTCCATTTGGTTTACTCAGTTATTTTACATTATTTATATGAGTTTTTTTAATACGTGTAAAAAATAACGCTCACTAGCTATTTAAGATGTAATTGAATAAGAAGATTAAAAGTTATAAAAAGGTGTAATAAATTTATATAAGTGTTATTGGTGGAAGTTTGTGATTTACCGGCATATTTTATCTGAGTGCGGGGACGCTTGAGCTGATTAAGTGAGGTTTGGTAATAGTTTTATTATAAAGAAGCAGTATGAAGTTTTTCGCAAATTAGAATAATATGGTTGTTGTTTATATCTGTTGTGAAAAATAAATATTGAAAACCACCATCTTTTAACTTTGTTTTTTTTCTAATTTGGGCAACTGTTTCTGGGAAATTTCTTATGGTAATATTTGCTTTGTTTGTTGGAATTAATTTTTTTAATTGTTTTTTATCATAGGGAATGGAATGTTTTATTTCAAAACTTCTTCCAGGGAATTTTATTAAATTTTTAGATGTATATAAATGAGAATGATGGTGTAATTTATCAATCTTAAAATGTTCAGAAATTTGATTAAAAGCGCCTGCTTTTAAAATGGCCGCGTTTGGTTCGTATAAATATTGTTTTGGTTCTGAAAAAGTTGCAGAACTCGATTCATTTAAACCGAAATTAAATTGCTGAATCTCATTTTTTATAAAATTAATGGTATTGGTAGTGATGTTTTGATTGAAGTCCTTTTTTAAGATAAAAAGCAGCTCTTTAACTTCGTTTTCAACAGCTACAATATAAATGTTTTTTACAAAATTCAATTCACTAATGGCACTTGAAATATCTAAAATGGGTGAAACCTTTATTAAAATGTGATTGCTCTTTTCAAATAATAAATCTAAGTTGTTAGGAATGTTAGGTAAACAATCTTTCAATAAAAAAACCTTTCCTTTTAAATCATTTCTTCGAGAAGGATCTATATAAATCCAATCGAATTTTAAAGGTGATTTTTTTAAAAGGTCTAATCCATCCCCAAAATAGTTTTCAATATTTGAACAGTTTAACTGTTTGTAATTGTGTGCTACTATCTCTGATAATTGTGAGTTAATTTCACAATGTGTTACTTTTTTAACTTTTTGTGAAAAATAATAGGAGTCTATTCCAAAACCACCAGTAATATCAATTAATGATTCGCCAGAAACAAGATTTGATTTATATTTAGCCGTAATTTCAGAAGAAGTTTGTTCTATATTTATTTTCTTTGGATAATAAATATTTTTAGATGAAAACCAATTAGGTAATTTTTTCTGACACTTATTTTTAGCTAATATTTGTTCGGCGAGTTCTTGAATTGAAATAGTTTTGAACGGACTTCCTTTTAAAATCAATTTTGAAATATCAGATTTTAAATTCGTGTTAATATACTCTTGAACTTCTTTGTTTAAAATTGTTAGATTCAAATTATTGGTTGCTTAGTGTGATAAGTTTTGTAATTATTTTTTCTATTTAGATTTATTTATATTAAATATTACATTGTTAGTTTTATTATAAGTAAGAATGATAAAATAAGTTAAATCAACAAATAATTGTTTTAAATATAACCTTTAATTTTGTTATATCCATCTGTATTTCCTCTAAGAGCAATCTTCATACATGTTTTCATGTTAAAAGTCTTTTGTAAGTGATTTGACAATCTTATTATCTGATAAAAATTCTTGTAATACTACTTTAATGCACGTGTAAGTGGGTACGGCAATAATCATCCCTATAATTCCAAATAGCGTTCCACTAATCATTATAACTAAAAAAATTTCTAAGGGATGGGATTTAACTCTATTAGAAAAGATTAAAGGCTGGCTTAAAAAATTATCAATAAGTTGAGCTAAAATATACCCAATCATTACATATATGGTGGTGGGTAAAATAACAGATCGGAAATCTTGACCTAAATTGCTACTCATTGTTAAAAATAGCATTAAAAATCCTCCAATCAGAGGGCCTACGTACGGAATTAAATTAAGTAATGCACATAAAAAAGCAATAACAAAGGCATTTTCAATACCAAAAATTAGAAGTGTAATGGTGTAGATGATAAATAAAATAGATATTTGAAATAAAAGACCTATAAAATAACGAGAAAGTAAGTTTTTGATTTTTTTTAATGAAGTGCGAACTTTATCTTGACTTTTTTCATTTACGATAGTTGAAATCGATTTTTCAACTAACATGTGATCTTTCATAAAAAAGAAAGCTAAAAAGATAATAGAAAACATTGCGATACCAAAGTTTCCTAATACGCCAATAACCGAATTTAAAAGGTTTGGAATAATATTTAAATTTTTGAGAACACCTATATCTTTTAACTCATTTAATAGGTCAATATCGTAATCAAGAAAGTATATATTTACTTCGCTGAGTAGCCAATTAATATTGGCGCGTAAGGTGTCAATATTTAGAAGTGAAAGGTTTTCACCTTGTTTCAAAATGAGCGGTATGAACATACTTATCAATCCAATTATTAGTGAAGCTAAAATAAATAGTGTTACAATAACAGCCAAGGTGTTTGGTACCTTTAACTTTACATTTAAAAGCTGAATAAAAGAGCGACAAATTAATGAAATAATTGCTGCAACTATCAAGTAAATTAAAATGGATGTTATTTTAAATAAAAATAACAATAATATTGAAACCCCTGCTATGGTGGCAACAGCGCGTAAAATTCCTTTTGAAATTGCTTTTGAATCCATTTGTATAAAAATATTAATAAAATTCTACAGCTTTATAGTTTCCTTTAATATCGGTAATGATTTCTAAATTATTATTAGGAAGTACTAAAGCAGTATTAACTTTTTCAAAATTACGAAGTTTTCTTGTTTTGAGATGTATCCTTTATATAATAAACATTTTAGTGGTCATTGTTTTAGCAATAGCAGTTGCATTGTGCAATCATTATGCGGTAAGGTATTTTTATAGCTTTCTGCATACTTAAATCAAGTTTGTTCATTAAATGCGGTTTGCGTTATAAAGTAATTAAATACCTTTACAAGTGTGTTTTATTTACTTGTATTGTTGAAATTTTTTTATAAGAGTTGACGTATTTATTTATATTTTTTTAAAAGAAAATCGGTTTTATCATTAGAAAATGAGATCAAATCATTGAAAAACAGGGTGAAATCTTCTTCTAGTTCATTGTAATTTAATTTTAAATCTTCAACGGCTAGATCCATTTGTGAAACACCTTTGGTTCTTTTGTTCATGCCTTTTAAAACGCGTTCAATTCCATCTATAGAAGCATAATTAAATAACCAATTATACTGTATCATATTGGGAAGTAATTTTTGTAATTCCTCTGGAAATGAATCTATGTTTTCACTTAAAATAGAATAGACTTTGTCGGCATATAAATCCAAAGGTATTTCAGAATAGTTACACCAGTTTTTTGCTAAAAAATGATCATATAAAATATCAATAATAACACCCTTGTAGTGTCTGTATCTGGTATTTAAGCGTTGTTTGCTTCTTTTTGTAATTGTATGAATATCAGTGTAGTAGTCAATTTCTCGATGGAGGATTATGCCAACCTGAATTTCTTTTGTGTAGTTGTTATGTTTATTGCCTTTTACTGCGTCTGCAATAAAATTACCAATTAATATGTTTTTATTACTTTTTGATAGGAATAAATGAGCTAAAAAATTCATAAAACAATGATACAAAAAAATAAGACAAGTAGGAATTTTGGCTTTTTTATAAAAAATGTATTTAAAAGCTGTGTGGTGGTATTATATCATCTGTGTTATTTTTCCACTTAATTAGGTACTTTTGCATTTTTTTTACAATAAATGGTTTTTCTAAAGCTATGTTTGTCATTTCAAAAGGGTCAAATTTATGATCATACAAAAACGTATCACCATTATCTGTAACAATTAATCTATATCTAGAACCACTAACGGCTTGTGCCTGCCATATTTCTGATATGGCATATTTTCGTACCTTTTTATTTGTATTTTTTAAAGTAGGTACTATACTTATACCGTTTTTAGCAACTAATTCAGGGCTTTTGATGCCAGCTAAATCAAAGGTAGTTGGGATTAAATCCATGAGTTCTACGGGCATTTCAGATACTACGTTTTGATCAAATTCTTTTGGAAAACTAACAATTAATGAAGCAAGAATAGATTCTTCAAATAGGGAGCCTTTGCCATCTATACCGTGGTTGCCTAAAAAAATTGAATGGTCTGAAAAGAAAAATATTATCGTATTTTCATACAAATTATTTTCTTTTAAACTTTTTATAAGGTTTCCAATCATTTTGTCCATAAACATAACATTGGCAACTTCACCCGTTCTTCTAATTTTTAAATTTTCATCACTAGGTAATTTTCCATGTGAATCTTTTATAAGTATTTCTGGCACTTCATGGCCAAAGTTATTTGTTTTTGGTTGAGGAATGTTTACGTTTTTTGCAGCCTCTTGATATTGAGTAGGGGCGTCATAAGGGTCATGTGGTAGGCAGAAATTGAACCATAAAAAAAATGGATCTTTGGTGTCTTCTTGTTCTTTTATATAGTTAGTTCCTATAAGGGTTGTATATCCATCTAAGTAGTGAGCATCATTTTCCATAGTACTATGACTTAGCCAAGACCATTTGCCATTTTTATTGTCTTCAAGAAATTGTTCATATTTAATTTCTTTTTTCAAATATTCAATAAATATATCTTGATCGTTAAATTCTTTTTTTAAGTTAAGCCTCTTCCATAATTGATATCTTTCACCAGTAGCTTTAACATAATCAAAACCATAATTTAATAAAGCATCTTCTTTGCTTTGATGTTTTGAGGTTGGTCTCATATGGCTTTTGCCAATATAAGCTGTTGTATACCCGTTTTGTTTTAGAACCTTGGGGAAGGTCCAAACATTTGATGGAAGTAATTTTCTATGACCGTTTCTGTAAAACCCTAATTCATGTGGGTATTTATTTGTTAGAAGCCCGTTTCTTGATGGACCACACATCGGTGCTTGAGCTACAGAATTTTTAAAATACACACCCTTACTGGCTAGTTTATCTATATTTGGAGTTATTCCAAAGCCATCTCCAACTTTATTTAGAAACCGAGGCATAAGGTCATCACATTCAATAAATATAATATTAGGTTTGTCTTGGGCGTTTGAGTTAAATATGATAAAGTGTAATAAAACTGCTAGTAATATGCGGGTTTTCATGTTTAGATACGCTATTTATTTGTTAAAATGGAGAGATGATTCTGTTTTAATGTGATGGTGATTTTTGTTCTAATATTAGATATTCGTTTTTAATCATATTGTATTTTAAAATGTTTTAAATATATAAGATATGATTTCATAATGATAAAAAACCACAACTGTTAATTGTGGTTTTAATAATTATTTATGATATGGTTTTTGTAATTAGCTGTTTAACATTACCGGCATTACTAGCATAGTAATAAATTCACCTTCTTCAACTCCGTCAATAGGTGTTAATATTCCTGCTCTGTTTGGTAAACTCATTTCAATCAAAACTTCGTTTGAAGTTAAATTACTTAACATTTCAGTTAAAAAGCGTGAGTTAAATCCTATTTGCATATCGTCACCTTGATATTCACAAGCGAGACGTTCTTCAGCTTTGTTTGAATAATCGATATCTTCAGCAGAAATATTCAATTCTGTTCCTGCCATTTTTAAACGAATTTGATGCGTGGTTTTACTAGAGAAAATAGAAACACGTTTAACAGAATTCAAAAATAGACCTCTTTCAAGTGTTAGTTTATTTGGGTTTTCTTTTGGTATAACGGCTTCATAATTTGGGTATTTCCCATCAATTAATCTACAAACCAAAACAACATTGTCAAAAGTAAATTTAGCATTAGAATTATTATATTCAATAGTTACATCATTTTCAGTTCCTCCTAAAATTCCTTTTAATAAGTTTAAAGGTTTTTTAGGCATAATAAATTCAGCAGTGTCATTTGAAACTACATCTGTTCTTGAGTATTTCACCAATTTATGTGCGTCAGTAGCAACAAATGTTAAATTATCTGAGCTAAATTGGAAAAATACACCACTCATAACTGGTCTTAAATCATCATTTCCTGCAGCAAAAATAGTTTTAGAAATAGCTGTTGCTAAAACTTCTCCAGGGATAACGGTGCTACTTGGAGATTCAATTGAAACTGCTTTTGGGAATTCATTACCGTTAAAATAAGCCATGTCGTATTTACCATAGCTAGAACTAATTTCAATAGTACTATTTTCTTCCGTTTTAAAAGTTAGTGGTTGATTTGGAAATGTTTTTAAGGTATCGAGCAATAAACGTGCAGAAATAGCTACTGAGCCTTCAGATTCTGATTCTACGTCAATAATAGTGCTCATTGTTGTTTCTAAATCAGACGCTGAAATTTTTAACTCATTTTGATTTAATTCGAATAAAAAATTATCTAAAATAGGTAAGGTATTGCTGCTGTTAATAACCCCTCCCAAAACCTGAAGTTGTTTTAATAATTGACTACTTGATACAATAAATTTCATTTATGAATTTTTTAATAGAATGAGTTACAAATATATTCTAAATATGTTGTATTCAAAAAGATATTTGTTAACAGTTTTTGTATGGGTAAAATTGCTTATTGCTCACATTAACAGTAGGTTTTCCTTTTTTTTGTTATAAAAAGTAAAATAATGTTAATATATAATTAGAAGGAAGAACCAATATTTTTAATTGTGCAAGTAATAGTGGTTAATAAAATTTTTAATAAGTTTATAACAATTATTATTTTACAAGTTGTACTAGCAATGTATAGAAACGGAATAAGCTAGAACTTATTATAATAATTTTATATTTGTTTATCTACTACAAATAATCAAACCTTATATATGAAGAAATTAATTATATTTCTATTCCTGTCTTTTTGTTGCGTTTCTTTGATTTTTTCACAAGCCCCAGAAAAGCCTCATTCTGGAGCTATTTTTGAGGCTATTAAAAAGTTAAATTTTTTAGGAACGGTTTTGTATATAGCCGCTCATCCTGACGATGAAAATACCCGTTTAATTTCTTATTTTGCCAATGATGTAAAAGCTAGAACTGCTTATTTGAGTATTACTAGAGGCGATGGAGGTCAAAATTTAGTTGGTCCAGAAATTGGTGAGTTATTAGGTGTAATAAGAACTCAAGAATTGTTAGCGGCTAGAAAAATAGATGGTGGTGAGCAATTTTTTACACGGGCAATTGATTTTGGTTATTCAAAACACCCAGACGAAACTCTGGAGATTTGGAATAAAAAAGCGGTGTTAAATGATGTTGTTGCGGTGATTAGAAAATTTAAGCCCGATGTTATTATTAATAGATTCAACCATAGAACACCTGGAACTACGCACGGACATCATACTTCTTCGGCGATTTTAAGTATAGAAGCCTTCAAATTGGCTTCAGATAAAAATTATAAAACCTATTTAGAACCAGATGAAATTTGGAATCCAACTCGGTTGTTTTTTAACACTTCATGGTGGTTTTATGGAAGTAAAGCGAATTTTGAAAAGGCCGATAAAACCAATTTTTTGTCGTTTGATATTGGTACTTATTATGCAAATAAAGGTTTGTCAAATAGTGAAATAGCGTCTTTGAGCAGAAGTAAACACCGGTCTCAAGGGTTTGGAAGTACAGGAACCAGAGGAGGTCAAATAGAATATTTAGAGTTTTTAGAAGGTGAATTCCCTGAAAATAAAAATATGTTTCACGGTATTGATACATCTTGGAACAGAGTAGAGGGAGGAGCTGAAGTAGGTGAAATATTGGCGAAAGTTGAAAAAGATTTCAGTTTTAGAGATCCATCAGCAAGTATTGAGTTATTATTAGAAGCATATAAATTGATTCAGCAACTGGATAATGAATATTGGAAAATAACAAAATTAGCAGAAATAAAAAACATTATTGCATCTTGTGCAGGGTTGTATTTAGAGGTTGTTGCAAATGTTTCTTCAACAACTGCTGGTTCAAAAAACGCCCTTAAAATTGAAGCTATTAACAGAAGTAATTATCCGATAATTATAGAGTCTGTTACAATTGAACCTTTAAAATTAACGGAAGTCAAAAAAACTAAATTAAAAAATAATATTTCTCAGAAGTTCGCTCTAAATATTGAAATACCATCAAGTATAAATCAAACATATCCATATTGGTTATATGAAAACGGAAGTTTGGGAATGTACAAAGTTTCAGACACTAATTTAATAAGTTTGCCTGAAACACCACGTGCTATTTATGCCGATTTTAAAGTGAATTTTAATGGTGTTATTATTAATATAAAAAAGGAAGTGGTATATAAATATAATGATCCGGTGAATGGTGAAGTTTATCAGCCTTTTGAAATATTACCTGAAGTTGCTGCTTCTTTTGGAGAAAAGGTTTACATTTTTTCAAATAATGAAGCGCAAAAAATAACAGTTAGAGTAAAATCAGTAAAAGAAAAATTAAAGGGTAGTTTAAGTATTTGTATTCCTGAAAACTGGAGTGTTTCACCTAGCAATTACTCTTTTAATCTTGAGCAAAAAGGAGAAGAGAAAAGTTTTGAGTTTGATGTGCTTCCACCAGCAGATCAATCTGAAGGATTAATTTCTCCTATAATTACTATTGGAGATAAAACATATACAAGCGAGTTGGTTGAAATAAATTATGGTTATATACCTTTTCAATCGGTTGTAATTCCTTCAGAGGCAAAAGTAGTACGATTGAATATAAAGAAAAAAGGTCAGTTAATTGGATATATTCAGGGTGCCGGTGATGTAATTCCTACTAGTTTGCGCCAAATTGGTTATAGCGTTATTGAGTTAGATGAAGACGATATTATACCTAAAAAGTTAGAGCGTTTTGACGCAGTAATATTAGGTGTTAGAGCCTATAATACCAATGAACGTGCAGCGTTTTATCAAAAATATTTATTTAATTATGTAATTAATGGTGGAACTTTAATTACGCAATACAATACCAGTCACATGGTTAAAGTTGACCAAGTAGGCCCTTATCCAATAAAATTATCGAGAGATAGGGTTACGGATGAAAATTCAGCTGTACAATTTATCAATCCAACACATGAGTTACTAAATTACCCAAATACAATTACAGAAAGTGATTTTGATGGCTGGGTGCAAGAACGTGGATTGTATTTTCCAAATGAATGGGATTCAAATTATGAAGCAATTATTAGTATTAATGATAAAGGAGAATCACCAAAAGAAGGCAGTTTGTTGGTTGCTAAGTATGGTAAAGGAAACTTTGTATATACTGGGTTGAGTTTTTTTAGAGAATTACCTGCAGGTGTTCCAGGTGCATATAAATTGTTTGCAAATATACTTTCGGTGGGTGAAAATAATGTTGAACAGTCAAATAAAAACTAATATGGAAAAGCAAAAATATACATGGAAAAAAGAATATTCTGTAGTTTTAATTTTAAATGCGATATATATAATAATGTTTTATTTTCTAATGATTTCATTCTCATAATATGCAACAACTAGATTGGATAGTACTTATTGGAACATTGTTATTTATAGTTTCTTACGGTGCATACAAAACAAAAGGAAGTAAAAATGTTGATGATTATATTAAAGGGGGAAGTGAAGCCAAATGGTGGACCATTGGTTTGTCGGTAATGGCTACACAAGCCAGCGCAATTACTTTTTTATCTACCCCAGGACAGGCATTTCATAGTGGAATGGGTTTTGTTCAATTTTATTTTGGGTTACCTATTGCTATGGTGGTTATTTGTTTGGTGTTTATTCCTATTTATCATCGTTTAAAAGTTTATACAGCTTATGAATATTTAGAAACGCGGTTCGATTTAAAAACCAGAAGCTTGGCAGCCATTTTATTTTTAATTCAGCGAGGTTTGGCCGCAGGTATTACCATTTTTGCGCCAGCTATTATTTTATCGGCGGTGTTAGGTTGGGATTTAACTACCTTAAATATTGTAATTGGTGTTTTGGTTATAATTTACACAGTAACTGGCGGTACAAAGGCAGTTAGCGTAACACAAAAACAACAAATGGCGGTGATTTTTGCGGGTATGTTTGTTGCTTTTTACTTAATTGTGAGTTATTTACCGGCAGATATTAATTTTATGAAAGCTTTAAAAATTGCGGGCGCCAGCGGAAAAATGGAAATTCTAGATTTTTCATTTTCTTTAGATAATAGGTATACTTTTTGGAGTGGAATTATTGGTGGTAGTTTTTTAGCACTTTCTTATTTTGGAACAGATCAAAGTCAGGTTCAACGGTATTTATCGGGGAAATCTATTAAAGAAATGCAAATAGGTCTTGTTTTTAACGGTTTGTTAAAAGTTCCAATGCAGTTTTTTATATTGTTAGTTGGGGTCATGGTTTTTGTGTTTTATCAGTTTAATGCATCTCCTTTAAATTTTAATCCTGCGGCAACAAAAATTGTTCAAAATTCAGAATATGCACAGGAGTATAAAGCTTTAGAGAATAAGCACGAAGAAATTGAGTTGTTACAATCTGAGGCTAATTTACATTATGGGGAAAATATAAATAATGCAGCTTTGATAACTGAAATTAAGCGTTTAAATGCATTGGAACTAGAGAATAGGGCAGAGGCTAAAGAAATTATTAAAAAAGCGGACGCTTCAACGGAAACCAATGATAAGGATTATGTATTTATTCATTTCATTTTAAATAACCTTCCAAGAGGCTTAATAGGTTTGTTGTTGGCTGTAATTTTATCGGCAGCTATGTCAAGTACAGCTTCAGAATTAAATGCCTTGGCAGGTACTACTGCAATAGATTTATATAAGAGAAATGTAAAAGAAATAAAAACGGATGAACATTATGTAAAAGCTTCAAAATGGTTTACACTGGCTTGGGGAGTTATTGCAATTTCTATAGCATGTGTAGCCACATTGTTTGATAACTTAATTCAATTGGTTAATATTATTGGTTCCATTTTTTATGGAAATGTTTTAGGGATTTTCTTATTAGCCTTTTTTATAAAATATGTGAAAAGCAATGCTGTTTTTATTGCAGCCCTAATTACCCAGGTTGTTGTCATCTCTTTGTATTTATTAGATAAATATGAGTATATAAACCTGCCTTATTTATGGTTGAATTTTGTTGGATGTTTTATTGTAATGACTATAGCTATTTTTATTCAATCGTTTACTAGTAAAAATAAAGTTATATAATTAAAAAGCACTTCAATTGAAGTGCTTTTTAATTATAATTATTTGAAATATTTATTTAACAGGAATCCAAATTCGAGTCTTTTCCCAAGCAAATTGGACACCTTTTTTATAAACATTAAATTTAAGTTGTTCAATGTTGTTATCTTCAAATTTGGGTTTGATATCCATTCTGAATAGATCATTGTCTTTACTATAACCATTTGTGCCCCAGGCATCTTTTTTCTTGCTGAAAATAACAGTCCAAGGACCTTCTTTTTTTGGAATTATAAACAATCCATATTTTCCGGAAGGTACATTGTTTTTTCCTATTGTAACGTCTGAGTCGAATGAAATTGTGGTGTTTTTATTGGCACCCGCTCTCCAAACTTTGTTGTAAGGAACAAGTTCACCCCAAATAACTCTACCTTTTACACTAGGCGCGCTATAATTTACCGTTACAGAAGTTTCTCCAATTTTTCCAGTTGCTTCTTGTTTAGGGCTTTTAGGACTTTTTTGGGCAAAAGTTACTGTTGCAACTAAAAGCATTACGAGTATTAATTTAAATTTCATCATTTTTTTATATTATTTAGACCATTCAGAAATTGATTCTTTATTCATTTTTACATAATCGTCATTTTTAGCCTTTTCAGCAGCTGCCAGTGATTTTTTTGCAGTGGCAATGGCTCCAGTTTTATCTCCTAAATCAGCTTGAATTAAACTCATTCTTCGTAAGTACCAAAAAGGAACCTCATTTCCTTCACAGGCTTTTTTAATCCATATCAATGCCTGATTTAGATCTTTGCCTTCTTGGCTATAGTAAGAGGCTGCTTGGAAATAATCGTTTTTAGACGGACCTGACATCGCTGCTTTAATACTTTTTGATGCAATTTTATCGGTAGGCACTTCAAAATTAATCCCAACATAAATATTATCCCATAACATACCAATGGTTGCACCTCCAGATTTAAGATCGTCAATTTGAATTGTAAATGACTCAATTTTAGGTTCTATAATGTTTGCTTTAACAGTTGTTTTTGCAGCAACTTTAACTTCGTCCCACGTTTTAGGTGTTCCCCAATTGTTAGTATCACTATAAAAAATAATTTCCCAAGTTTTTTCGTTAGGAATGGTATAGATAGCATAGGCACCTTTCTTTAAGTCTTGCCCGTCAATAGTAACGTTATCGCTAAAGGTAATTTTTGAATTAGCATTGGCTCCCGTTCTCCAAACCTTTCCATAAGGAACTAAATCACCAAAAATAACCCTGTCTCGCATAGAAGGACGTGAATATTCAATGGTAACAGTTGTAAGGCCAACAACTTGTTCAAGTGTGGAAGTAGGGCTAGGTTGCGGTGTTTTAATTTGTGCGGTTATTGTTGAGCAGATCCCAACAAATAATACAAGGGTACAAAGTTTTTTAATCATGATAATAAGTTTTAGTTTTAAATCAAATATACCATAATTACTCTCTATTAACAAAATGGAAAGGGTTTTAACCTTTTTTTGGAAGTAATTTTATAAAATTATTGATATTTTTTCTTTCTGATTTGTTTGAAAATTAGTCCGAAAATTATCAATACTAATAAGGGATAAACAATGTTTATCAATTGCCATTTACCAGCCTCTTCAAATGCTTTTTTCTTATCTAAAAAATCAATTTTTATGGTTTTAGAACGAATGTTAATTAAGCCTGTGTCGTCTAGTAAATAGCTTACGCAGTTCAACAAAAAATCTTTGTTTCCAAAGCGTTGATTTGTCCATTTATCAATTCCTAATTCTAGTGGTTGTCCTTTGGAAATGGCATTTGATATAATATCACCATCAGAAACAACAATCATTTTTGTTTGAGTTCCGATCTCTTTTTGGGTTGTTTGAAAGGGTTTTATACGCCCAAAGTAAGCAGATTTAAATTTGCCTTCAAATAATATGGCAATTGGTAGCTTTCCAGGTGTGTAATTTGATGGGTTTGGTTTTTTTGCAATTGATTTTAATGAAATTATTGTGGGTGCTGCTTCAGGTTTAGAAAGTGGAGAACTTTGCAGTAAAATTGTTTTTTGGATGTTGTTTCTTAAAGTATCAATACTATTTGTAAATTTTAAACTAACCGCTTCAATATTGTTGTTTATAGCATGATTATTTAATGAATTCACTAAAGGATAATACTTCCAAGGAAAATTGTTAAATTGAGTTTGGTTTCCAATATTTCCAGTTGCTAACGGAATTTCGGAACTGTATAAATCGGTAATTAAATCGTAATTAATTCTTAGACCGTAATTAAAAAATAAATCTGTTAAACCTAAATCTCGTGGGAAAGCGAATGTTTCACCTGTATTCATTAAACTATCTAATTCTGCGTTAACATTGTCAATTAACCACAATGTTTTACCACCATTCATTATAAATTGATCTAGCGTAAATTTTTCTTTATCATTAAATTTTTCGGTTGGTTTAGCAATAATGGCGAGGTCAAAATTGGTGAGTTCATGTAATGTTTTTTGTGGTTGTTTTTCAACTGAATCTAATGTGAAAGGAGCGAGGTGATAATATTGGCTTAATGACTTTAAAAAATCAGCAATATATATATCGTCTAATTCTCCATTTCCTTTTAAGATGGCTATTTTTTTTGATTTTTTTGAGGAAATTTTATGAATAGCATTTGCAAATGCATATTCTAAATTTTGAATAGAACTTTCAAGTTGTTGATTTTGTGAGTTGGTGAAAATATCTTTTAATAATGAAATTTTTTCAGTGTTGTTTTTGTATTGAACAACAGCCCAAGGAAAAATTATAATTTCAGAGAGTTTGCCATTTTCATGAATTTGTAACCGACTAGGCTCTAACCCATTTTTAATTAAATCCTGATCAATGTTAGCTGGGTTTATAAATCGAAATTGAATATTTTTATTAAGCGCCTTTAATTCTGCTAAGTGTAATTCCGTTTCTGTTTTAAGTCTTTTAAATTCTGTCGGAAAATCACCCTGCAGATACACTTTTATAATAAGTGGATTCTCAATATTTTCAACAATAGTTTTTGTCGCTTGTGATATTGTATAGCGTTTATCTTCAGTTAAATCAAAACGTTTGTAATATCTAGACCCAACGTAATTTAGAACTAGTAAACCAATAAGAATGTAAATTATTTTCGAATACTTAGTGTTCATTTTGTATTCTAGTTTTAGTTATAAAAAGAAAGAAATAGGTGATAGTTACAAAGTAGATTAGATCTCTTGTGTCAATTACACCTTTACCAATGCTGTTGAAGTGTTCACGCATACCAAGTTGTTGAATATTATAATGTACGTTTCCAAACATAGCCGTTGTTGCAAGGGCTTCAAAGCCGTAAAACAAAAGAAGTGAAAGTAAAAGACCAATAATAAAGGAAACAATTTGGTTTTTTGAAAGTGTTGATGAAAAAATACCTATAGCCGTGTATGCACTCACCAAGAATAGTAACCCAAAAAAAGACCCAAGCGTAACTCCAAAATTTATATTTCCTGTTGGGTTTCCTAATTGATAAATACTATAAACGTAAATCAAAGTTGGTGTCATTGCTAAAATAACCAAAATTAAGGCTCCCAAATATTTTCCAATAATTAATTGCCATGTGGTAATAGGTTTGGTTTTTAAAATTTCAATAGTCCCGGTGTTTATTTCATCTGAAAAACTACGCATTGTAATTGCGGGGATTAAAAAAATAAAAATCCAAGGAGCTAAAAAAAAGTAACTATTTAAATCTGAAAATCCAGCGTGTAAAATATTAAAATCACCTTCAAATACCCATAAGAATAATCCGTTAATTATTAAATATACAGCAATAACCATGTAGCCAATTGGCGATGAGAAGAAGGAGTTCAGCTCTTTTTTAAGAATAGATTTCATATGTTATTTATTTGTTTAACCTTCATATTCTTTTGTGTTCTGGGTGCTTACTATAAGGTGTTAAAGTGCCAAGGCAACAATTCGTTATTTTAGACTTTCAAGGCTATCTACGCTCCAAGCTTCTGGTTTGTTATTGAACATTGTTTTGGTTTTTGCCCAAACACTTTTAAAAAGGTCAGAGTTTTTGTAGGTTATTAAATGTGCCTCAGATTCCCAATAGCTATAGGTAAAAAAAATAGAGGTATTGTTTTTGTCACGGTATAATTCTAACAAATTACATCCCTTAAAATTTCGTATTTTATTTTTGTTGTTATTAAAATTTTCTAAAAACAATTCTATTTTTGAATCATCAAAGCTCATTTTTACAATTCGGATAAACATATAACTAATTTTATTTTAACTAAATTTTATGGTTATTATGTCTCTATAATTTAGTCCTAATAATGAAGAAGCCCCACCAACTGTATCTAAATTGCTTTTGTACATTGCAATTTCTAAATAACCGGCTGAATTAAAAAGAGCTAATTTACTTCCATCTTTTTGACGTTGTTCTTTTGGAACAGTAAAATCTACAATTTCACTGTATTTACTATAAATTTTATTGAATGTGTATTTATTGGCAATCACTTCAAAAGGTCTCCCTTTTCCAATATCTTGAAATAGTTTTTTGTTAATGTTGCAAATTACATTTCCATAATTATCAATGTAAATAGCATTTCCTAATATAGTGTTGGAATCATTAGAAATTGTAGGTTGTAATTCTACCATTTTAGTGTACTCGGGTATAATTTTACCGATAACTTCTAAAGTTCCTCCACGCGCAATATGGCAGGCTACTTTTACAAAAACATCTAATACAGGAAAACTTGTTTCTATGCGATCGTGAATGTTAATTTCAACAATTTTTTCAGGGTTTACTTCTGAAGCTAATAAAGATATTATTCCATTATCAGAACAAATAAAATAATGGTTGTCTAGTAGCAATGCAATATGTTTGTTTTCAATGCTTAATTCAGAATCTACACCAATAATGTGAATACTTCCTTCAGGAAAACTTTTATACGAGTTTTTTAATATATAAGCGGTCTCTGTGATGTTAAATGGCGAAACATGATGTGATATGTCTACAATTTTGGCGTCTGGTAATTCATTATAAATGGTACCTTTTATAGCGCCAACAAAGTGGTCTTTTGTTCCAAAATCAGAAATGAGCGTAATTATTGACATATAAAAGATCTAAATATTTTTATAAAACAGCAATTTTAAATTCTTTAATAAAATGTTTAAAACTTATTGAGTAAGATTTAAAATTAGTTATTAGATATATTGTAAATTTGTTACAAATCTAATCAATTAATCGGTTATTTTGAAGACAATTTTTTAATTAAACCTTAACACTTTTAGCATTTGAATCAGCGCCTAATTGAACTAACTGAGATTAACCCAAATGATTTATTTGGAACTCATAATTCTAATATTGAAATTTTACGAAAGTTTTACCCAAAACTTAAAATTGTAGCTAGAGGAACATCCTTAAAAGTCTACGGGGAAGAAGAGATTTTAAACGAATTTGAGAAACGGTTGAATATGCTTATTAGCTATTTTAATAGGTATAATAAATTAGATGAAAATAGTATTGAGGGTATTTTACTCTCTAATGGTAAGGAGCTTAAAAGTGCAAAATCTGCCGATGATGTATTGGTGCATGGGGTTAATGGTAGGTTAATTAAAGGGCAGACCATCAATCAACGTAAAATGGTTGAAAAAATGGCAAAAAACGATATGGTATTTGCTATTGGTCCGGCCGGAACAGGAAAAACATACACCGCTGTTGCCCTTGCTGTTAAGGCATTGAAAGAAAAGGAGGTTCGAAGAATTGTTTTAACGCGACCGGCGGTAGAATCTGGAGAAAATTTAGGGTTTTTACCTGGAGATTTGAAAGAAAAATTAGATCCTTATATGCGTCCTTTATACGATGCTTTAAGAGATATGATACCTTTTGAAAGATTACAATCTTATATTGAAAAAGGAACCATAGAAATTGCGCCATTGGCGTTTATGAGGGGGAGAACATTAGACAATGCATTTGTAATTTTAGACGAAGCTCAAAATACTACCCATAGCCAAATGAAAATGTTTTTGACAAGAATGGGGAAAAGTGCAAAATTTGTTATTAATGGAGATCCAGGTCAAATAGACTTGCCTAGGCGTCAAGTTTCAGGATTGAAAGAAGCCATGCTTACATTAAAAAACATTAAAGGAATTGCATTGATTTATTTTGATGAAAAGGATGTAATAAGACATAAATTAGTTAAGGAGATTATCTCGGCCTATAAAAAAATAGAGGTAGGAGAGGAATAAGGCAATTAATTATTGATAGTAAAAATATTAAATTAGAACAATTCAACAATTTCAATTTTGAGTAATGAGCGACACAATTAACGATACAAATTTTAATTTCCCAAAACAAAAATCCGTTTACAAGGGGAAAGTGAGAGAAGTATATAATATCAACGATGAAATTTTAGTAATGATTGCTACAGATAGGCTTTCAGCTTTTGATGTGGTAATGCCAAAACAAATTCCTTTTAAAGGACAAATATTAAATCAGATTGCAGCTAAAATGTTAGAAGCAACTAAAGATATTGTTCCAAACTGGATACTAGGTGTCCCAGATCCAAATGTGTCAATTGGTTATATGTGTGAACCTTTTAAGGTTGAAATGGTAATTCGTGGGTATATGTCTGGCCATGCGGCTCGTGAATATAAATTAGGTAAACGCCAGTTGTGCGGTGTGGCAATGCCTGAAGGTATGCAAGAAAACGATAAGTTTCCTAAACCAATAATTACCCCTGCAACAAAAGCAGAGGATGGTGATCACGATGAAGATATCTCAAAGGAAGATATTATTGCTAAAGAAATTGTGACAGAGGAAGATTACAAAGTTTTAGAAAAATATACAAAAGCTTTATTTGAACGTGGAACTGAAATGGCTGCTGCGCGTGGCTTGATTTTAGTAGATACTAAATATGAGTTTGGTAAAACTAAAGATGGAAAGATTCTGTTGATAGATGAAATTCATACACCAGATTCTTCTCGTTATTTTTATGCTGACGGTTATAAAAAAAGACAAGACGAGGGAGTGGCCCAAAAACAATTATCTAAAGAGTTTGTGCGTCAGTGGTTGATATCAAATGAGTTTCAAGGTCTTGAAGGACAAACAGTACCGGAGATGAGTGATGATAAGGTGAATGAAATTTCTCAAAGATATATTGAACTGTATGAAAATATTACGGGAGAAGTGTTTGTGAAATCAGATATTCGTAATATTAATAACCGAATTGAAAAAAGTGTTCTGTCTTTTTTGAAAGATAAAATGTAAATCAAAAACTATAACAAAAAAACCGAAAGTTCACGTTGAACTTTCGGTTTTTTTATGTTGTTAAATAGCAATTAACTATTTTTTCTTTTTTTGTCTTTCTTGTTGTTCTTGTGCTTGTTTCATAGCATCATTTAAACGCTTTTTAAATTTACTCTCTTTTTTAGGTTTCAACTTATTTTCCTGAATTTTAGCGTGAATTTTTTCTTCATCAATAATATAATGTTTAATAACCAACATAATAGTGATGGTTAACAAGTTTGAAACAAAATAATATAAACTTAAACTACTTGCATACATATTGAAGAAAACCAACATCATAATTGGAGAGAAATACATCATCATTTTCATCATCTTTTGCATATCAGGCATTCCTTCTTGCGTAGGTTGCTGCATATTCATTTGTTGGCTTTGACTCATTCTCATATAAAAGAAAATGGCTATAGAGGCTAGGATAGGAAATAGACTTATATGCGACCCGTACATTGGAATGTTAAAAGGTAATTCAAAAACTGAATCGTAAGCAGATAAGTCATCGGCCCATAAAAATCCTTTTTGGCGTAAATCTATATTTGAAGGGAAAAATCTAAACAATGCAAAAAATACAGGCATTTGTAGCAGGGCGGGAATACATCCCGAAAGTGGGCTTACACCTGCTTTGCTTTGAACGGCCATTGTTTCTTGTTGACGTTTCATAGCGTTTTCTTTACCAGGTAAACGTTTGTTAATTTCTTCCATCTCAGGTTTTAATACCTTCATTTTAGCACTAGATAAATAAGATTTATATACTAGCGGAGA
>Ga0224504_10000362_pt1 | contig 20407 bp, 16 predicted proteins | sample SF_Oct11_sed_USG_3_FD_170160 | JGI IMG/M metagenome (GOLD analysis project Ga0224504, IMG submission 170160) | Sediment microbial communities from San Francisco Bay, California, United States - SF_Oct11_sed_USGS_24 | ecosystem: Environmental > Aquatic > Marine > Sediment | place: USA... | reverse complement strand
CTGTCCACCATAGAGAGACACATCGAAATAGTCGCCCAGGGCACTGCCCAGGTAAAGGCCGTCGACAGCATCGTTCGCCACGCCCTCAAAGACCTGAAAACGTCCGAGCTTGGCATTCAAGCTGTTAACATCCTGGCGATACTCCAGGTAGCCGTAAAGAAGTTCTCCTGCTGTCTGGTCCTCATAATAGTCGTTGTCGGCTAAGTCGGCTCGCCCCCAACCATAGAGGTGAAAGGAAAGCCCGTAGTCCTCCAGTTGGCCGGCGTCGATCTGGAGGTATTGGTATCCGGGAAGCACCGTGGCGTCTTCATCCGTACTCGTGTCCCGTTCAAAAAGCCTGAGGATCGTGTCGGAGTTAACTTGAATCTCTGCACTTAAAGAACAGACGGGGGAAAGTAAAAAAACTAGAATGAAAGCAAAGCATAACCCGTGACATAAGACGAAACTTCGCATAAAACCTCCCGAAGATGCTTTTCAACCTCACAAAACCATGTATCAAATTCAAGGTGACAAATCTGCAAAATCATATCTAGCTGCTAGCGTTTACTAAACTTTTATGCCCAAAACTTTGATAAATCAGGACTGAATACAATGATAAGTCTAAAACCAGGTATTGCAACACCAGCGCTGATAATTAGAGAAAGATTACAGCACCTAGACGCACTGTCATCTATCAATAACTTACAGGATTAAAGCATGATATATGCCAGACAACTTTAGAAAAACTATAGTTTTCCCTTAATGCAAGCATAAACGGCTAAAATCACGTTGCGATTTACTCTGATATAAAGTTAGTTTTGTGTTAAATCGCCAAGCGATTGATATGTATGATGATTTAAGTAATGAATTAAAATGTAGAGAATTGTCATTATTCTATAGATGAGAGTGTGTGTTTTTAACTATAGTCAATATAATCTTGGCACTCATATTCGTTCTGCACGCAGGGTCGTGCTCAACTCGAAAAAAAGGTGCAGATTTCTTTCCGGAGGATGATTTCCAAGGCTACAGAAGGTTATCCAGTAAATATCTGTTTGGGCATTTAAAAAGTGTGTTTCAGGCTGAGGTGAAATGCGATATCTGGAGAAACATCGACATTGAGGTCTTCACTGAAAGCAAGATCTAATATTGTTGTTTCTGTTAACGCGAAAGATCCTCCCAGTGTCATTATTAGCGCCGGATCGCCCAGTTCCTTTAAATGGCTGTCATAGAGTGCAGAATGACTATCGAATTGAATTTTTAAGCCAAGCCAATGGTAGGGACTCCACCCGCCTCCAAGCCAACCATTTGCCACCCAATGATTGACTCTGTCTTCCAAAACCTCACCACTCCCTAAGTAATTTCCAGCAATCCCGGCCCATACAGAATAGCTTCCTGATGAGAGGCTGTCTGCATATTGTGTCATCAACGCCAAAGATGTATCCCAAGCCTCACTGCCTGTGAGCTTTTCAGCATTACCCGTTGGCGCTTTAACTGAAAATTGCATTGCATAAGAGGTCTTTTTTCCGGAAAACAGTTCATAAACAAGGTTTGCTCTGAGATCACCAAAACCACCATCCTCGCTGTTAACATTGAACCCCTCTTTGCCATCCTTGGAGAAGTAGTTCAATTGATCATCTGGAAACTTGTCGCGGTCACCGTTGGGCAGGCCAAAAAAATCATGCCAGTCGGAAATAAAACTATCCAAAAAACCGTTAGCATGCTGAATGTAAGGAATATCTATCCCGGCCTGCAGTCTCTCTGACAAACCATATCGAATGCTGAGTGTCCCGATGTAAGTTTCTCCATCGAGAATGATGGCTTCATTCAAACTCCGATTGGATGTGGCATTATTGACCAGATCAAAGGAGACTTGAGCCATCTTTGCTCCAGGAGAAAGAACGTTAGATGATTCCGCTATGGCCAGACCATGCACAAGGGCTGTTGGTGAAAGATTTCGAACTGAAAATGGTGTCAGTTCGACTGCATGGCCAATCTTCAAGAGGCAGAAGATAAGAATGAATGTCAAACTAAAGCTTTTAAATGTAGTCTGCATGGCAAGCAAAAGCCCCGCTATATGCGAATATTTCAGTTCTTACTCGTCCCATATTAATGATAATTTGTGGTTATTTTGCAAGATTTTAATTTAGCTATTAACTGACAAACTTTACTCTGAAGGGCGCCTGTCTCATACCACGGAAGGCTTTGATGCGAAGATCGAAGGCTTTTTCGTAAGGCGCCATTTCTAAAAAAATTAAGCCCCATCCGGCGGTTCTGGATTGGGGCTTTCCTAATAGGGTTGTTGAATTGAATGACTATATCAGCTTAGACTGACAGGACAATATTTTCACGGTGATCGCTGATGATGAGTGCGATGACCCAGGGTCTTTATCAACAGTCAAACCCAAAGCCCCGTTCAAAATCCCTGCCCCTCATTCTGCCACCACGTTAAAGTCGTAGCGCCCGACACCCTGGACCAGAAGATACCTGGCCTGACGCGTCGTTAAGTTGACAACCCTGTGCAACCTTTTGACAGCGACATCGCAGCACTGACCGTTGACAAGCTCTATGCGCTGGTCGGGGTTCCGGTATTCAACGGCAACAGGCCCGTCCAGGCAGAACATCCTGTCGGTGATCTCCGTATGATAATGCCATGCCGTTGCCTGGCCGCTTTCGAGCGTCATGATGCGCACACGAACGTCCTGCGTTTCAATGAGAATTTCAGGCTTTATCATCGCAGGCTCCTCCAGGAGGAATCGGAAGAGGTCGGGCTCTCAGAGGCCGGCCCGGTGTGCCGGCATGATCACGCCTTCCGGGCTCACATATCGTACTTCGCAGCAGAGCTCAAACCCGATTCGACTGTCGACGACTTGCCGGATGTGAGAGATCAGGGCCAAGACATCTGCCGATGAAGCGTTGCCGTGATTGACGATGAAATTGGCATGCCGATGCGAAACCTCGGCATCGCCAATCCGAACTCCCTTCAGGCCCGCCTCCTCGATAATTTTCCCGGGCGGGCCGACACTTGCGTGCATTTCGCTGGTACTTAAAAAGACCGAGCCGCAGTTCGGCTCCTTGCGGGGAAACTTGCGTCGCCGCTCACGCAGGTCATCGAGCATCTGGCGACGGATTTGCCGCGGCTCCTGACGCTCGCATTCCAGTTCGACTCTCACCACCACGACTCCGGTACCCTGCAGGGCGCTCCTCCGGTAGGAAAAAGCACACTCTTCCCGGCTCAACTCAAGCAACTCCCCTTCCCGGCTGACGACCTCCACCCGGCGCACATTCTCACCGATTCCCTTGCGTTGGCTGCCACCGTTCATCAGCACCAGCCCGCCAATCGTACCGGGGATGCCGATGGTATGCTCGAGCCCGGCCAGGCCGGCCTGCATCGCCTTATGCGCGAGGCCAGGAACCCAGGCACCGGACTCGGCGGTGATGCGATTATCTTCGATTCTGATTGCGGAGAAATTCTCCCCGAGCTTGAGTACGACACCACGCAGGCCGGCATCGTCAAAGAGCAGGTTGGTCCCCTGGCCGATAACGACCAGGGGAATCCGGAATTGATTGACAAAACGGGCAACCGCGGCCACCTGATCAGCCCTGCCCGGCTCAATCAGGAGATCGGCCGGACCGCCGATCTGCCAGCTGTTGTGTTCCGAGAGGGGTTCATCAAAAGTGCATTGCCCGACATCCTGCGTGATCAGTCTGTCGAGCAACACACGGCGTGCTTGACGAGAACTCAAAGTCATCTTCTCCCGTCAGGACTACTTGGCCTGCTTCAGGTATTTGTAGTAGTCCGAGTCGGTGGAGATCACCAGTCGGCCGTTCTCCCTGATCGACTTCTTGTAAGATTCGAGAGTCCTCAGGAAAGCGTAGAACTCCTTGTCCTGATTGTATGCCTCGGCGTAAATCGCGGCAGCCTCGGCGTCTGCGCCGCCACGAATCTCGAGGACCTTGCGGTAAGCTTCGGAACTGATCTCCTTGAGCTCACGTTCCATCTGACCAAGGATGTCGGCTTTCTCGCCCTCACCTTCCGAGCGATACTGGGCAGCAACCTTTTTACGTTCGTTGATCATGCGCTCGTAAACCCGGGTCCGCACCTGTTCGACGTAGTTGATGCGCTTGATCTGGACGTCAAGCAGTTCGATGCCGTAATCAGGAGTATTGGCGCGTGCCTTGTCGAGAATCCCGGCCATGATCTCCTCGCGGCCGACCAGGTTCTCCTTGGCGATCACCACCCCTTCCACCTCAAAACGTTCTTCACCGCCACCTTCCTGGGCCTCGTAATCACTGCCGCGGACCAGTTCCACCAGCAGACGCCCGGAGACAGCGTCGCGCACCACTGAGTCGATGATATCGTCGAGACGACTCATGGCGCCACGCTCTGTGGCAACCGTGGTGTAGAAAAGAAGTGGGTCCTTGATTCGCCAGCGCGCCGTGGTATCGATCCAGATGAAGCGCTTGTCCTTGGTTGGAATCTGGTTCGGGTCACCGTCCCACTTCAGGATACGTTTTTCAAAGCGGGTGACTTTCTGCACGAAAGGGATTTTCAGATGCAGCCCGGAACCGATGACATCACCAACCGGCTTGCCGAATTGGGTGACGATTGCCTGCTCCGCCTCGTTAACCACGTAGAGGCCATCGATACCAACGAATACCAGTGCGATGACAAGAAAAAAGATCACAGGTGCTTTCATTATTTGGCCCCCCCTTCCATCGATTTGCGCAGGGGCAGCAACGGCAGCAACCCTCCGGTTTTGTCATCCATCACATAGATTTCCTCGAGTCGTGGCAACACCTCTTCGAGCGTTTCCAGATAAATCCGGCTACGAGTTACCGAAGGGGCCTTGCGATATTCGGTGAGCAACGCCAGGAACCGGTTGGTTTCGCCCCGAGCCTTGTTGACCCTCTCGACGGCGTAGCCTTCTGCTTCCTGTAAAACTTTCTTCGCCTCACCGCGGGCTCGAGGAACTTCGCGATTGAACTGCTCGCGTGCCTGGAATATCAGGCTCTCCCTCTGCTGCTCGGACTCGTTGACCTCGTTGTAGGCGGCCTTGACCGGATCGGGCGGCGTCACGTCCTGGAACTTGACCGTAACGATACGCACACCGATATCATACTGGTTGAGAGTCGATTGCAGATCCCGCTGGATTTCACTGGCCAACTGGGCGCGCTCGGTCGTCAGGACCTCGGTGACGTTGGCGTTGCCGATCGCCTTGCGCACCATCGCTTCAGAGATGTCGCGAATGGTGCCAACCGGGTCCTTAATGCGGAACATGAATTTGAAAGGGTCCGCCACCTGGAACTGCACGATCCACTCAACATCACTGACGTTGAGATCGCCGGTCAGGGTCAGCGACTCCTCTTCCAATCCACGCTTGGTGAAAGTCGAGCGGACATCCGGCGTGACCGTGCGGAAGCCGAACTCTTCCTTGAGGACACGACCGGTCGGCACCAGGTAGACCCGGTCAATACCGAGCGGCAATTTGAAATGCAGCCCCGGGTCAGCGAAGCCGGAGAACTTACCGAAACGCAGAACCACACCGGTCTCTTCAGTATCGACTTCATACATACTGGTATAGGCGCCGATCACGATCAGGACAACGACCACCAGTACCGGCAGTAAGCCCTTTTGCGGGTTGAACTTGTTCTTTATATAGTCCCTGATCTCGATGACTTTTTTTTCCAGGTCGTCATTCGAGGGACCACTACCCCAATCCTGCATGTTTGCCTCCCTTTATCGGTTCATATGATTAATTCACTTCAGGTCTATTCTAACGTATTTTGACGCCCCCTGCAGACACAGTAGTTATATCAGGTTTGCAGTCGTAAACAAAGGTCAGTCCGAGCGCCTGCCTCAGATTGTTGGCAAGACCTGCACATGCTGCGGGATTTTTTTGCCTGGCAGGGGGAGTTTCTGTGAGGTTGAGGGGAAACAGATGGTGAATCTGTTGCCTTGATTCTTGTTTTTTTATCTCCCTCTCGTTGAGTGACGCCGAGCAGAATGAGGTTAACAGATTCGCTTCCTGCTGTAGCAAACGGGGCCTATAATTCTGAATTTGTTTGCAACTAAAAGAGTTCGACGTTGATTCCATAGCGCGATGCAACGATAGGCCACCGGGTCAAGAAAGCAGTACCGTGAGGCCCCCTGTAACGGGCCGGTTCCCGGCCACAGAAGCCATTAGAAATCACGGAAACCATGCGGACGTCCATGCCCAGCGCAGCGTAGACCCTTTTCTGTTTACTCTTTTAGGCCAGTAAAAGAGTAAGGCGCCGTCGGGGGGCGCGACCCCCGGGGTTTGTTTTGCTTATTTTTTTCCTCTGATAATTCCACCCCTTAGAAAACCATAACCGGCGGGTACGTCCCGCCAGAGGCCATACTTTTGTCCGGCAACAAAAGTATGCAGTATGCCTGCTCCTTGCGGAGGGCTATAGACGTTCGCGAAGTGGATATGACTTCCAGGAATAGCGGAGGAGACGAGCCGGCCCGTTGCAAGGGGCCTCGACGTGCTGCTGTCAAAATGGGGTGGAAGTATCACGCCGATGAGACATCTTGCAACCTGTAGGTACGGGACTTAAAAGCTTTCTATCTTTGAATTTCAGAATATGAGCAGAGAAATAACAACCGATTCACCATCTGATGCCCTCCCTATCATCAATTCTTTCTGAACTTTGTCAGCAGCCCGAGGCGGCCTGGAAACGCACTTATTTCTCCGCGGCATTGAGGCCGGCCAGGTAGCCGGTCGACCAGCAGACCTGCAGATTGAAGCCACCGGTGGGGCCGTCCAGATCAACTATCTCTCCGGCAAAGAACAGGTTTGAGATTTTCTTCGAGCGCATGCTGCGCATGTCGATATCTTTCAGCGACACACCGCCGGCCGTGATGATTGCGCGCCGGAAGCCCTCACAGCCGGTCACATCGAGCTCCATCTCCTTGAAAAGCGTCAGCAGGCGCTGCCGTTCCGCACGGGTCACTGAATGACACTTCTTCGCCGGATCAATCCCTGCCAGCCTGATAAAGATCGGGATCATGTCACGCGGCAGGAGCTGGCAAAGGGCGGTAGCGAAATCCAGGTTATTGTGCTCGGCCAGTTCGCGCTGCAAGCGCTTGTCAAACAACTCATTGGCAACGGCCGGTTTGAAATCGAGCAGCAGATTTACCTTGCCCTGTTTCAGTGCGTCGCGGACACGACTGCCCAAATCAAGGACGATCGGACCGCCGATTCCTGAACGGGTAAAGAAAGCTTCGCCGAACCGTTCATCGATCTTCTTGCCATCAACACACAGAGTGATCCGGACATTCTTGAGGTTGAACCGGCTGACTTCGGAGGTCCACCGTTCTTTCAGCTTGACCGGCATCAGGGCCGGCTCGGGTTTGACCAGGTGATGGCCACATTCTTTTGCCCACAGATACCCGTCTCCGGTACAGCCGGTTTCCGGGTAGGACAGCCCGCCAGTAGCAAGAATGAACTTGTCCGCGAAAAAGTGTCCCGCGCTTGTCTCGACTTCGCGGACCCGCAATTCGTCGACCAGAAGACCTTTGACTTCGCACCCTGTGCGAATCTCGACCCCTTCGTTGCGGGCAAAGTCGACCAGAGCTTTCTGTACGTCTTCTGCGAGTCCGCTCTCTGGAAAAATCCGCCCGCCACGCTCAACCTTGAGCGGCACACCATGATGAGCAAAGAACGCCACGGTCTCTGCAACACCGAACGCATAGAGCGCTGTCAGCAATGCACGACCATTGCGACCGAAGTGTTCCACAAACTTGCGCGGGTCCTGCTCATCGTACGTGACATTGCAACGCCCCTTGCCGGTGATCAGAACTTTTGCACCACATTGACGGTTCTTCTCCAGGAGCAGGACCCGCGCACCATGCCGGGCGGCAAAGCCGGCAGCGAAGAGTCCCGCAGGGCCGCCGCCGACCACAATCACATCATACTGTTTCATGAACTCATTCCGTTCAATAGCACTCCCGTGGGACAAGGCTGACAGAGACAGTGACAGTTTAACCATAAATGTTTATCTTATGCCATGACAGGGATAATAAACATGCCTATAATGGACCGCATCAAATCATTTGAGAGGCAACCGATGAGTGACGAGACCCTTGAAGACCAGGATATGAACGAGGAAGGCAGCTTTGCCGAAATGCTGGAGCAAAGCATGCTTGGCAAAACCCAGTTGGAGCCGGGCCAAAAGATAGATGCCACAGTGCTGCAGGTTGGTGAGGAATGGGTCTTCCTTGATGTCGGCCAGAAGGGCGAAGGTGTTCTCGACCGCAAAGAACTCCTCGACAACGAAGGAGAATTGACGGTTGCCGTCGGAGACAAGGTCAACGCTTATTTCATGTCTCGTAAAGGCGGCGAGCTACGATTCACCACCCGTCTCGGCGGCGGCTCTTCAGGAACAGCGCAACTCGAGGAAGCCTGGCGCAGCGAAATCCCCGTAGAGGGCCGCATCGAGAAAGAGATCAAGGGCGGTTACGAGGTCAAGCTGCCGGGCAACGTGCGTGCCTTCTGCCCCTTCTCCCAGCTCGGCCTGCGCCGCCAGGACAACGCGGAAGAAGCGATCGGCACCACCCGTGACTTCCGCATTACCCAGTTCGGGGAACAGGGCCGCAACATCGTCGTCTCTCATCGGGTCATTCTCGAGGAAGAGCGTCGCCAGCAACGGGCGGAGCTGATGACCCGCCTTAAAGAGGGGATGGTGGTTTCGGGAACCATTACCAACATCCGGGACTTCGGCGCATTCGTGGATATCGGCGGGCTGGAAGGTCTGTTGCCGATCTCTGAAATCTCCTACAGCCGTGTGGAAAATATCGAAGACGTCCTGCAGGTCGGCCAGCAGATTGACGTGGCCGTGAAAAAATGTGACTGGGAAAAAGAACGGTTTTCCTTCAGCCTCCGCGACACCTTGGCTGACCCCTGGCTCAAGGTACAGAGCAGTTACCCGGTCGGCTCAATCCACACGGGTAAAATCTCCCGGCTGGCCAAGTTCGGCGCTTTCGTGACTCTCGAAGAAGGTATCGACGGGCTGGTGCACATCTCGAAAATCGGCGGCGACCAGCGTATCAAGCACCCCCAGGATGTCCTGACCCCCGGCCAGGCGCTACAGGTCACAATTGAAAAGGTCGACCTCGATGAAAAGCGCATCTCGCTGGTCCCCGTCGGTGACAAATCCTCAGAATCGGCAGAGACCTCTTACGAAGAGAAGTCTGATGCAGGGATGGGGACTTTTGCCGAGCTGTTCAAGAAGGCGCAAAAGAAGAGTTGATCTCAAAGAAACAACCTGAATCATGAAAAAGAAAATATTGTTAATCGATGACAGCACATTCTTTCTCAAGATTCTCAGTGATCTTCTCGCCGCAGACTTCTCAGTCGTGACAGCAGATTCAGGAGAGAAGGCGATCGATCTTCTCAGAGCATCAGAGTGCACCAATCCGGGCTCTGCCGAAACTTTTGATCTAATTATAACGGACCTTATGATGCCCGGGTTAAGCGGATATGACGTTGCCCAATTCGTCAAAAGGGAAAACCGGAGAAACAAGTTCACTCCGGTCATTATGGTTTCAGCAGTGGAGCTTACCAAGGAAGAGATCAGAAGTCATGGTTGCGCAACCTACATTCCAAAGGCTAACCTGAAAAAGATTGTGTCTATGGCCCAAATCCTTTTGCTGAGGTGAGGACCGTCGGATTCAACAACTATTTTAAACGTATATATTTTTCAGCAGCACCTGCTTCAGAAGTGAGGATCATTCGATTGTCAACGAATTGAACCGTACAGGTAAAGCTTTTTGACCCGCCAGGGGTTGATATCTCCAGATTAAGTTTACCGTCACCAAGCATGCTCCATCGCCCACCTCCTTTTTGCTGGCCATCCTTTGTTGACAAGGAGCCATCATCCAGGAACTCTACAACCTTTGCTTGATCTTCTTCCATTTGCCAGGCACCCAGGATCACCTTCGAAGGATCGTTCGTACAACCGATTACCGAGAAGACCAGCAAAACGGCAGAAACAATTAAAAGCGATTTTTTCATAAGAGACCTAACTTTCCCAAGACTTTGTGTTTTTTAGTTGTTGGTCTGGTGTTGGGGCACAAGCGTCACTGCAACAGAAGGCCAACCTCCCGACAACAACCGATCGGTCAAGTATCTATTTTGCACCGGTCCATTCTTCAATGACCTTCCGCAGGCACTCGCGATAGGCAACCCCTCCGGCAATCAGCCCGTTGTTGTGATCGGCTCCGTCAATCCAGTAAACCTGTTTCCGGGTTGCTGCTCGGGCATAAAGCTCCTCGGCCATAGCTGGTGGACAAATCGTATCGTTTCTGCCGTGGATCAGCAGTACAGGGTTTTCCAGATCGCCGATTTTTTCCAGGTTGTCGTACTTCGCGTCGATCATCCAGCCAAGCAGAGTGTTGAGCAGCGGGTAATGGTGCCGGCCCATGGCGGGGACCGAGGTGAAGGCCGCCTCGATAATCAGCCCTGCCGGCTTTGTCCGCAAGGCAGTTTCCATGCCGACCGCGGCGCCAAGCGAACGGCCGAAAATAATGACCCGGTCGGCTGTCCAACCACGCTCGTGAAGACACCTCATGGCTCCGGCGGCGTCATGGTAGAGCCCAGACTCGCTGGCCTTGCCCTTGCTCAAACCGTAGCCCCGGTAATCGAAGATGAAGGTTGCGACGCCTAGGTCGTGCAGCAGCTGTAATGTCTCCAGGCGATGTGAGATGTTGCCGGCGTTGCCCATGCAGAAGAGCACCACCGGGGCGCCGTCCCGGCCGGGGATCAGCCAGCCGGTCAGCTGGGTCCCGTCAGTGGCCCGAAAATCGACCTCTTCATAAACCAGGCCGATGCTGGCCGGTGTCGCCTCGTGGCGGGTTGCCGGAAAGTAAAGGAAATGATGCTCGAGAGCGGTGCGAAGCGGCATGATCAGAGCCAGTGCGGCAACCAGGTAAAGGAGGAGCCGGTAACGCAGCTTTTTAAAGATCGCAGCTCTGCTTTTGAAAGACATACGCAGATCATTTGCGCCAGAAGCTCGGGAATATCAGGACCAGCACGGTAAAGAGCTCCAGTCGGCCCAGCAGCATGCAGAAAGCGAGTACGAGCTTGCCGAAAGCCGGGACATGGGCGAAATTGTCAACCGGTCCGACTGAGCCGAGACCCGGGCCGATGTTGCCCAGGGTGGCAACCACCGAGGCAGCCGCAGAAGTCAGGTCCATGCCAAGCCCGGCCATGATGAAGGATGCAGCAACAAAGACGCCCAGGTAAACCGCGAAGAAGCCGAGAATCGACTGCATGACCTCCTTGTCGACCGGTCGGTGACCAAGTTTCACCAAGCGTACGGCGCGGGGATGAATCAGGCGGTAGATCTGGACATGGGCATGCTTGAACAGGAGCAGAATCCTCGCGACCTTCATGCCGCCTCCGGTTGAACCGGCGCAGCCGCCGATGAACATGGCAAACACCAGGAGGTACTGACAGAGAACCGGCCAGAGTTCGTAATCGGCTGTACCGAAACCGGTCGTGGTCATAATCGAAACCACCTGGAAAGCGCTGAAGCGGAGGTTATCAAAAAAATCCGGATAGGTCGCGCCCATGTTGAGCAAAGTGATCAGGATTGTGCCGAGTGCTGTCAGGCTGGCATAGAAAAGGAACTCTTCGTTGCGAATGAAGTCGCCGAGTTTGCCACGCAAGGCCAGGTAGTGCAGGGAGAAGTTGACCCCGGCCAGGAACATGAAGAGGGTGATGACCCAGTCGATAAAGGCGCTGTCATAGGCGGCGACGGAGGCATTGCGGGTGGAAAAACCACCGGTAGCCATAGTCGTGAAGGCGTGGTTGAGGCCATCGGAAAACCCCATGCCGCCGACCATCAGGAGGATGACTTCAACACCGGTCAAGAGGACGTAAACTCCCCAGAGGAGCTTGGCGGTATCCTGAATACGCGGCTTCAAACGGTCGGCGGTCGGACCCGGTACCTCAGCCTTGAACAATTGCATACCGCCGACGCCGAGCATTGGCAGGATCGCCAGCGAAAGGACGATGATTCCCATGCCGCCGAGCCACTGGGTCAGGGAACGCCACAGCAGCAGGCTGGGGGGCATCGCCTCAATATCGGTCAGGATCGTCGAGCCGGTGGTTGTGAAGCCGCTCATCGTCTCGAAGAACGCGTTGAGATAGGAAGGGATTGCTCCGGAAAAGACAAAAGGCAGAGCTCCGAACAGCGCAAAGAAGGTCCAGCCGAACGTCACAACGGCAAACCCTTCGCGCACCGACAGGTCGGTTTCCGAACGGAATTGGCTATAGAGCAATCCGCCACAGCCTGCCGAGATAATTGCCGAGAGGATAAAGGCCCCGGCTGCACCATCGCCGTAAAACCAGGAGAAAGGCACCGGGAAGAGTAAAGCTATCGCCAGAAACAGCAGCAATGCTCCGAGTATGCGCAGAGTCAAGGTGATGTTCATCTATTCGAAGAACCTTTCCACCTTGGCGAGCGCTTCGGGCAGGGCGAAGACCAACACCCGATCACCGACCTTCAGACAGTTTTCACCATCCGGGATCTCATAACTTTTCTCATGGACTATGGCGCCAATGATCGCCCCGCGCGGAAAGTGCAGTTCCTTGAGCGGTGTGTTAACGATCGGACTGCCTTCCTTGACCTCGATTTCGAGGACCTCGGAGTTGCTTCCCTCAATCGTGGCGAGGGAGATGACGTTACCCCTGCGGACGAACTTCAGGATCGCTCCGGCAGCGGCAAGTCTTGGCGAGACACAGGCGTCGACGCCCAGGGAGGGCGCCAGGTCGAGAAACTCCGGCCGGTTGACCAGGCTCAGGGTGCGATGGGTGCCGTGGCGCTTGCAGAGCAGCGAGCAAAGGATATTGGTCTCGTCATTTTCCGTTGCGGCGATAAAGACGTCGGCATCGGCGACACCTTCATCAAGCAAAACGCGAATGTCGGTGCCTTCCGCATGGATAACCATGGTCTTTTTCAGCTTCGCCGAGAGCTTTTCACAGCGCCGCAGGTCGCGCTCGATGAGGCGGACGTGGAAATTACGCTCCTCGAGGTTGCGGGCGACGCGCAGGCCTATTCGGCCGCCACCGAGGACGAAGGCTTTTTGCGCGCCGCTCCGGGTTTCCTCCTGGATCTGCAGCATGTACTGGATAGCCGGCAGTTCTTCCTTGTGGGCAAAGATAAAGATGCTGTCGCCGACCTGGATGGTGTCATCCCCGCGCGGGATAATGGTATGGCCATGCCGCGTTATGGCGACGACAACGAAGCGGTAGATGCCGCGTATTTCGCCTAGTTCCTTGAGGGTCAGGTCACAGAGGGGGCTTTCCTGGGTGATCCGATAGCCGAGGAACTGGATCTGCCCGCCGACGAATTCGGCCACGTCGAAGGTCCCGGCGCGTCCGGCGAGATTGGCGAGTTCGTCGGCCACGGCGTCGTCCGGGTTGATCATCAGGTCAATGCCGAGCTTGTCCTTGGAAAGCACCGCTCCCCGACTCAGGTAATCGATGCTTTTGACGCGTGCGATCCGTTTGCCGACGCCGTATTCCCTGGCCAGCAAGCAGGCCAGGATGTTGACTTCGTCGAGATCGGTGACGGCCATGACGATGTCTGCAGACTTGATGCCGGCCTGTTCCATGGTCTCGGCGCTGGCACCATTGCCGTGGATGCCAAGCACATTGAGTCGATCCTGGGCGGCATTGAGGTTATCCTGATCGCGGTCGATCAGGGTGACTTCGTGTCCTTCCAGTGAAAGCCGTTCGCACAGAAAGTAGCCGACCTGGCCGGCCCCGACGATGAGTATGTTCATCTAATGGTCCTTGGATAAATGCAGCAGAAATCGAGTATCAAGGATACAGAAGCAGGAATCCAGTATAAAGTCATCAATGATGAAAGCCGGAATCACAACTTCGGCCTGGTCATACAGTGACTGAAGGGGCAGTGATTTTCTGCTGTATTCTGAATACTGAATTCTGTATTCTTCTTGTCATGTCCTTCTATAGCGATGTCTCCGAGGAACAACTGCGCCGCGAGCGGCAAAAAGCCCGCGATCTGCGCCGGACCCAGTGGTGGCGCAACCGGATCGCTATCGGCATTTGTCACTATTGCGGCAACCGGCATGCCCCTGCCGAGTTGACCCTTGATCATGTCGTGCCGCTGGTCCGGGGCGGGCGCAGCACTCGTGGCAACTGCGTACCTGCCTGCAAGGATTGCAACACGCGCAAACGCGACCTGCTGCCAACCGAGTGGCAGGAGTATCTGGACACCCTGTCCGGTTTTAAGCCTTCTCCCGGTTAAAGTTCCTCGTCCATGTCCGGCTCGTCATCGACGACGAAATCATCCGGCTCGTCATCGTCAAGTTCATCGAAGTCTTCATCCATGAAACGCTCCAGAAAACGCTGGTTGCTGCGCAGCCGTCGCTGAATCTTCTCCTCCAGCTCAAGAAGTTCGGGAAAGCGTTCCGGTTTGGCTTCGGCCGCCTGTTCCTCAGAGACCTCCGGTTCCGGGGTCATGGCGTTGTCCTGCTGATCGTTCATCGGGATTCCCTCGTGCACATCCGGTAGAGATTGACATAATCGCCGGCGGCTTGCTGCCAGGACATGTCCTGGTCCATCCCCTGCAGCATGATTGTCCGCCACGCGTCAGTTTTTGCATAAGTCTCGAGCGCCCGGGCCAGGCATTCCAGAAGACTGTCGTGCCGGTACTCATGAAAGACGAAGCCGTTCGCCGGGCGCGCCGGGTCCAGCGGATCAGTAATCGTGTCAGCCAGGCCACCGGTCGCGTGGACCACGGGAACAGAGCCGTATCTCAAGGCAATCAGCTGCCCCAGGCCGCATGGTTCGTAACGGCTCGGCATCAGGTACATATCGCTGCCGGCGTAGATCCGCCGTGACAGGGCATCGTCAAATTGGAGTATGACCGCGGCCTTGCCGGGATAGTAGCTCGCGGCCTCGGCAAGGCGGCGTTCGAAGTCGCTGTTGCCGGTGCCAAGGATCACCAGTTGCAGGTCGGGCCGCATCAGCTTGTCCCAGCTTTCCAGAACGAGCTCGATCCCTTTCTGGGAATCGAGTCGCGTGACCATGGCGACGATCGGGGTCTTCGGTGCGAGCTTCAGCCCCAACTCCTTCTGCAGCTGTTTTTTGCACTCTTTCTTGCCCGACAGCTTTTTCGCCGAGTAGTTGTTTGCCAGCGCCCCGTCGTGGACCGGTGACCAGAGTTTTCCATCCAGGCCGTTAAGGAGTCCGTGCAGATGATCGCCCCGCGAGCGCAGCAGGCCATCGAGTCCCATCCCCTGCTGCGGAGTCTGAATCTCCCTGCAATAGGTCGGAGAGACCGTATTGACGTGGTTGGCGAAGCCGATGCCGCCTTTCAACAGGGAAATCTGCCCGTAATATTCCAGGCCGCCAGGACCCGTCAAGCTATCGTCAAGGTCTAGCAGACGTGCTGATTCAAGAGGGAATACGCCCTGGTAGCCAAGATTATGGATGCTGAAGAGGCTGCCGGTACTGGCGAAAAAGGGGTCACGCCAGAGGTGCCGGTGCAGATAAACCGGGACCAAGCCGGCCTGCCAGTCATGAGCGTGGATGACATCCGGAGCAAAGCCGATCTGCCGAGCAAGCTCCAGGGCGGCCCGGCTGAGCAGGCCGAAACGCTCGGCATTGTCGGGATAATCCTGTCCCCGTTCGCCATAGAGCCCCTGGCGGTCGTAAAACTCCGGGAAGTCCAGGAAGTAGACCGGCACGCCCTGGTTCTCCCCGGTGCGCCAGGAGAGCTGGTAGACCCGGCCCCCCATGGGAACGGCGATTTTTTTTCGACCCGCCCGGAGATTGCCGATGGCTTTGCGCACGGAACGATACCAGGGGATAATCAGGCGCACGTCATGGCCGAGGGCATGCAGGGCCGTCGGCAGGGAGCCAACGACATCTGCGAGGCCCCCTGTCTTGGCGAAGGGCGCCGCCTCCGATGCAACCATGAGAAGTTTCAGGGGCGATTCAGACATAATAATCACTGTTCTTCAAGAGGCTCATGAGAGGCCGGTATTCTACTCCAGGTGCAGGAATTTATCCAGTCGGTAGCCCACGGCAGCGGCAAGCGCCAGGCGTTCACGCAGCCGTTCGTGAATCAGCGTGGCCATGACCTTCCGCTGTTCGGTAACTTGCGGAGAAGAAATCAACATCAGAGCGGCCTGGAGCGCGACGCAACCTGCCAGGGCGGCCAGCCCTTCCTTGGCGAACCAGCTCTGGCCGGCATGGTGGTTGATGCCGAGCAGGGCGGCATTCTTCGGGTCGGTGACAAGCTCTGCAAAAGCCGGATCGTTGGTGGCCGGGTGAAGAGCTTGTGTGGGCGTCTGCATCAGCAGCATGCCGAGGAAGACGTCCCTGATCTGTGCCTGTGAAGCAGCGCCTTCCTGCCATGCAAAGTCGAGCCCGACGCCGCGCAGAAGGTCCAGGCACTGCCTGTCGTCTGCCAATCCCAGCTGCCGACCCAGGTCGTGCAGCAGCAGCCAACTCAGCAGCACGGCGCCCAGTCCGGGTCGGTCGCTTTTGCCCTGCCACATCTCGTGCAACAACTGTCCGGGCATTTCGGCTTTGGCCATCCGGGCCAGCCAACCGGTGAGCTTTTTGACCAGATCATTGAGCCCGTCAGGTGGGGGTGCAGACGTCTGAATCTCTGCAGCAACCCGCAGTTCAGAGACAAGTGAGTCGAGTTCACCGAGCAGGGCCTTGAGCTTTGCCCTGACCGGTTTCGGTTGCGGGACCACCCCCAGGCCTTCGGTCAGCTCACGCAGGCGTTCCGGGTCGAGGAGCCGGGTCATGGCAAGCCAGAGCGGCTGGTAGCGCAAGCGCAGCAGCTCCCGATCGAGATTGTCCACGGGCTGCCCCTGCAGTTTCCGGTGCAGGGCCAGCCACCAGCCGTCCAGGTCGTCGAGCATCCGGAAGTCGAGGCAGACCCGATGTTCATAGCCGTTCAGGTGCAGTTCCAGGCCGTCATTCAACTGGTCGCTGTGCAGCAGGTACTCAGCACCCTGAATGGTGCGAAAACGGCAGAACTGCCCGTGCACGGCATCGAGGCCGAGCTCCTGTCGGAGGACAGGCATGGCGTGGGCGATCCCTTCGTGCTCCGCGGAGGCTTTTGGCGCAGCGTGGTGCAGCCGTCCGTGTGTGGCATTCAGGGTGTTGTTGTAAATCACGAGGATCTTCTGCCCGGGCGGGCCGTTGCTGAAAGCATACACATTTTCATCGACGCCATAGCCTGTCGTGAAATCATACATGGAAAAATTCTCGACCCCGGAGAAACTTCGGCGCATACACAACAGTGGAAAAATCTGGTTTTCATGATGGGCGACGAAACCATCGTCCGGGCTCTCGGCCCAGTATGCACGACGATACTCCATGCCGTATTTTTCCCGGAATCCCTCGATCTGGCCATGCCCGAACATCGGCAGCCCCGGCAGGGTGGCAAGCAGGGTGGCGACGCCGAAATACTTGTCAAATTTGCCGAACTGCTCGACGGCGGTCGCCTCATCCGGGTTGTTCATGAAGTTGACGTAGCGTTTCATGATCTCCGGATTGTAGGCAAGGATGTCCTTGAGGATTTTCCGGTACTTGGCATTCTCCTCAAGCTTGAGCATGTTCATGAAGGCGCTGTTGTAGACCCGGTGCATGCCCAGGTTGCGCACAAAGTAGCTCTCCATCAGCCAGAACGCCTCGGCGATCAACAGGGTGTCAGGAGCCTCACGATTGACGCGGTCAACCACCTCTCTCCAAAACTCAACCGGGAAGGCCTTAGTGAAATCGGCATCAGACATCCAGAAGGCGGAGCGCGAAGGGACGCCGGCGCTGCCGCCCGGGGGCGGGAACCAGAGTCTGCGGAAATGCTTGCGCGCCAGGGTCATCGCGGCGTCGAAGCGGATCATGCTGAAGCGCCGGGCGATGCTGATGATCAGGTCGCTCATGGCCTGACGCACTTGCGGCAGCAGGAAGTTCAGCTGGGCCGTGTCGTTCCAGGGCATGTGTGTGCCGTCGTTGCCGTGGTAGATGTAGCGGCGACGACCCGTGGCGTGGTCATGGTGTTCGCAGACCACGGCCGCATCGCTGTTGTCCCAGTAGCCATCCTCGATGCGGATGCTGATGCCCTCTGCGTCACAGAGGTCCGGGCCATTGAAGCGATAGCCGGGGTATGGTGGCGATTCAGTCTGTAAAAACCAGTCCGGGTGCTGCAGGACCCACTCGGAGTCGATACCGGTATGGTTGGGCACGACATCGCAGGCGAGGCGGATGCCATGCTGGCGACAGCGGGCTTCCAGCTCCGCCAACGCAGCATCGCCACCGAGGTCCATGGCGACGCGATAAGCGTAGAGCGCATAGGCAGAGGCTTCCGCTTCCGGATTGCCGCACAGTCGCTTGATTTCCCTTGATGCCGAGGAACGTTCCCAGATGCCGATCAGCCAGATGGCGTTGAAGCCCCAATGGGCGAGGCGTGCCAGCTCCTCTTCGGGGATGCCGGCAAGGGTGGTGATGGAGCGCTGGTAACGACTGCTGAGCTGGTCGAGCCACACGTAAATCGATTTTGCCAGTAAAACCGCGCTGGGCATCCAGTCGATGTCGGCGCTGAACGCAGCCGGTGAATCACTGCCGTCCTCACGGCCGAACATGGGCATCGGCGCCGGGCCAGGGCCTGACAGGCGGGGCTGATTTTCTTCGATGCTGATCGCCCGGGCAAGCTGCAGTTCGGCGACCAGCTCCGGCGGCAGCCACGCTGACCAATGCTTGATGATATAGGCGACCTGCCCGGCCAGGCTGGAGGGTGCCGTCCGCATCGGGCTTTTCAGGAGTTCTGAAAGTTTTTTCTCTGCACTGATAGAGCCCAACCCGGGTTGCATGATCCTGTCGAGTTTTGCAATCAGGGTGTGATAATCAAACTGGCCCCGGAGGTCCGCATCGTCAAACAGGGCCCGGAAGGCTTGTGCCACCGGGTTGTCAGTCAAGTTTTCAAGAAGAAACAGTTCAGCGAGAAGCTGCAGCCTGGACACTTTGCGGGAGGGCTTGTCATCAGGCTCTTTGGCCTGCTCCAGCTTTTGGTTCGGGTAGAACTCCGGGAACAGGCGGTAAATCCCAGCGAGTTCCGGTGCCGAATGACGCTGGTCGGCAACCTTGACCATGCCAACCCCGGGGCGGAGACCCAGGCGCGAGAAGTAATGCAAGGCGGTCTGCCTGGTTGCCGAGTTCAGCAGGGCGAAGAGGTAGACCTCTGCCCCTGATTTTTTATTCCACAAGGCAAACCGGTGCGCCGCGCTGATATCAGGCAAACCCTGGCCCAGCTCTGGCAGTCCGGCCCTCTGCAGTTGTTGCAGGGCGTGTCGATTCAGAAGCAGTTTGTTGTCAAGACGCTGGGACATGTCAGTTGATCTGGCTCTCTTGATATGCAGGTGAACACAAGCCGATCAGAATCTCAGGTCCGGATCGATTGCGCGCAGGAATGCCGCGGCTTCTTCAGGCGGCAGTGGGTTGATGAAGAAACCGCTGCCCCATTCAAAGCCGGCAATCTGGTTGAGGCGCGGGACCAGCTCGATATGCCAGTGATAGTCACGGGGGAGGGTCTCCCAGTAGCCGGGCTTGCCGCTTTGTGCCTTGATCGGCGGCGCCGTATGCAGGATGAAGTTGAAGGGAGGGTCCTCGAGCAGGCTGTAGAGTCGTCGCAGCATATTCCGCAACGCTTTGGCACAGGCAAGCAGTTCCGCATCGCTCTGCAGCGCAAAATCATGGTTGTGCTGGATCGGGTAGAGACTCAGCTCAAAAGGAAAACACGAGGCGTATGGCGCCACGACCAGGAACTGGCCATCGTTATAGACCACGCGCCTGCCGTCTTCGATCTCCTGGGCCAGGAGGTCACAGATCAGGCACCGATTGGTTGCGAGGAAATGTCCCCGACAGGTGTTCAGTTCGCGACGCATCACCGGCGGCGTGATCGGCACAGCCATCAGCTGTGAGTGGGCATGGGGGAGCGGCGCGCCGGCTTCAATGCCGTGGTTTTTGTAAATCTGCAGATAGCGGAAGCGCAGGTCCTTCCTCAGATCGAGAAGCCTGGCACGGTACGCCTGCAGGACCCCCGCGGTTTCCGGGATATCCAGGTGGGCAAGGCTGCGATGATGGTCAGGCGTTTCGATAATGACCTCGTGGGCACCGACGCCGGGGATGTTGCGGTACAAACCGAACTCGTGCTGCTGCAGCTCGCCTTCGATTCTCAGCACCGGGAACTTGTTCGGGACCACCCTGACTTGCCAGTCCGGGCCGTTGGCCGGCATGCTGTCCGGCCGCAGAGCGAAAACTTCCGGCGGGGTTTTGCTCTCCTGTCCAGGACAGAAAGGGCAAACCGTAACCGGCGTCTGCTGACGTTCGATAATAAACTCGCGAGGCTGGCGAGC
>Ga0224504_10000361_pt1 | contig 20417 bp, 21 predicted proteins | sample SF_Oct11_sed_USG_3_FD_170160 | JGI IMG/M metagenome (GOLD analysis project Ga0224504, IMG submission 170160) | Sediment microbial communities from San Francisco Bay, California, United States - SF_Oct11_sed_USGS_24 | ecosystem: Environmental > Aquatic > Marine > Sediment | place: USA... | reverse complement strand
AGGACGCGATCGACTTCATCTCGGAGCACGCTTGAACGGACAGCGGGTTCGGCGCCGGATCGCGGCGCCCAGCGCGCCCGTCCTTTCCAGCTCCGCCTGAACCGCCGATCCTTCCATGAGACGTGTGGTCGTCACCGGCCTGGGTTTGGTCACGCCGCTGGGCAGCGGAGTCAAGCCGGTGTGGGAACGGCTGATCGACGGCCAATCGGGCATCCGCGGCATCCAGAACTTCGACGTGTCCGACCTGCCGGCCAAGATCGCAGGTCAGGTGCCCCCGGGCGAGTCCGCCGAGGGCCAGTTCAACGCCGACGACTACATGGCGCCCAAGGACCAGCGCAAGGTCGACCGCTTCATCGTCTACGGCATCGCCGCGGGCCATCAGGCGGTGGAGGACGCCGGCTGGATGCCCGACGACGAGGAGAGCCTGGAGCGCACCGGCGTTCTGATCGGCGCTGGCATTGGCGGCCTCGAGACCATCTACAACACCTCGGTCACCTTGCTGGAGCGCGGTCCGCGTCGCGTCAGCCCGTTCTTCATTCCCGCGGCGCTGATCAACCTGGTCTCGGGCCAGCTGTCCATTAGGTTCGGCTTCAAGGGGCCGAACCATGCGGTGGTCACGGCCTGCTCGTCCGGGGCCCATGCAATCGGCGACGCGGCGCGCCTGATCGCGCTGGACGACGCCGATGTGATGCTGGCCGGCGGCGCCGAAGCGGCGGTCTGCCGTTTGGGGGTGGCGGGTTTCGCGGCGGCGCGGGCGCTCTCCACCGGCTTCAACGACACGCCCGAGCGGGCGTCGCGTCCCTGGGACAAGGATCGCGACGGCTTCGTCATGGGCGAAGGCTCGGGCGCCGTTGTGCTCGAGGAACTGGAGCACGCCAAGAAGCGCGGCGCGCAGATCTATGCCGAGGTGATCGGCTACGGGCTCTCCGGCGACGCCCACCACGTCACGGCGCCGGCCGAGGACGGCAACGGCGGGTTCCGGTCCATGCGCGCGGCGCTGAAACGGGCGCGCTTGAACCCCGAGGACATCGACTACATCAACGCCCACGGCACCTCGACTCCGCTGGGCGACGAGATCGAGTTGGGCGCAGTCAAGCGCCTGTTCGGCCCCCATTCGGGAAAGCTTTCCATTTCCTCGACCAAGTCGGCGATCGGGCACCTGCTGGGGGCGGCCGGATCGGTCGAGGCGATCTTCTCGATCCTCGCGATCAACCACGGCGTCGTGCCACCGACCCTGAACCTGGACGGCCCCTCGCCGGGTTGTGTTGGCGTCGATCTGGTGCCGCACCAGGCCAAGGAGCGCAAGGTCCGGGCGGCGCTCTCCAACTCCTTTGGTTTCGGCGGCACGAACGCCTCGCTGGTGCTCGCCGGCTACAGCTGACCGGTGACGGGCCCATGAAGCCGCGTCTCGTCGGCGGCGTCCTCGTCGCGCTGGTCGTCCTGGCGCTGGTCGCGGGCGCCGCCGCTTTGGTGGCCCTGGACCGCTTCGAGCGCGACGGGCCCCTGGCGGAGGACGTCACCGTGGTGGTGCCACGCGGCACCAACCTCTCCGCCATCTCCCGTCTCCTGCAGGACTCCGGCGTGGTCGAGGACGCGCGGGTCTTCAAATGGGGCGTGCGGCTGCTCGGCTCGGCGGAGAACCTGAAGGCCGGCGAATTCGCCTTTCCGGCCGGCGTCTCCATGCGCGGCGCGCTGGAGATCCTGGACCGTGGCGAGACCGTGGCCCGCTGGCTCACCGTGGCCGAAGGTCTGACCAGCACCGAGATCGTGGCCCTGGTCGCCGCCGCCGAGGGACTGAGCGGCGAGCCGGGCCCGGTGCCGCCCGAAGGTTCGCTGCTGCCCGAGACCTACCACTATTCGCGCGACGATGACCGCGCGGCGCTGATCGACCGCATGCGCAGCGGCATGGAGGTGGTGCTCGCCGAGCTCTGGCCCGAGCGGGCCGAGGGTCTGCCGATCAAGACCCCGGAGGAGGCGGTGATCCTCGCCTCGATCGTCGAGAAGGAGACCGGCGTGGCCGAGGAGCGGCCGCTGGTCGCCTCGGTCTTCACAAACCGGCTGAAGCGGCGCATGCGCCTGCAGTCCGACCCGACGGTGGTCTACGGCCTGACCCTGGGCAAGGCGCCGCTGGGCCGCCAGCTGATCTTCCGCGACCTGGACAAGCCGACGCCCTACAACACCTACACCAACGGCGGCCTGCCGCCGGGCCCGATCGCCAATCCCGGGCGGGCCGCGATCGCGGCGGTGCTCAATCCGGCCCAGACCAGCTACCTCTACTTCGTCGCCGACGGCAGCGGCGGCCACGCCTTCGCCAAGACCCTTGTCGAGCACAACAAGAACGTCGCCAAATGGCGTATGATCCAGCGCCAGCAGCGCAGGAAGCAGAAGAGACAAAACGCGCAGTGACGCGCCCGGCGGGGGCGGACCCGCCAAAAGAGAGTCCTAATCCGGCCGCGGCTTGGCTATATACTTACCCCGACAACGGCGTCCGGCCTCCGGCCGTTCGCGTACAAGTAGTCCGGCGTGCCTCATGAGCGAAGAAACCACAGCATTGCGCGACCTGCCTGAAAGGCGGCCCGAACCGGAGTTGGGGAGGCCGCTGTTCAAGACCATCAACGACTTCGCGCTGAGACTACTGGCCATACCCACGGAAGGCGAACTGGTCTGGTACGTGGCCCGCGAAGTGGTCGGCCGGCTGGGCTTCGACGATTGCGTGGTCTACCTCCTGGACCGCCGCCGCAACCTGCTGCGTCAGGTTGCCGCCATCGGGGTCAAGAATCCGCGGGGCGAACAGATCGTCAACGCCTTGGAGATACCGGTCGGCAAGGGCATCACCGGCCACGTGGCCGAGACGGGGCGGCCCTTGATCGTCGAGGACCTGCGCGACGACGGCCGCTACATTCCCGATGTAGAGCCGGCGCTGTCCGAAATCTGCGTTCCGCTGATCATCGACGAGGAGGTCGCCGGAGTTATCGACTGCGAGGACCCGCGGCCGGGCCACTTCGGTCGCCACCACCTCGAGATCCTCACCACGATCGCGGCCATGACCAGCGCGAAGCTGAAGATCATAGAGGAGGCGCGCCGGGTCGAGGAAGGCGCCGAGAAGCTGCGCCGTCTCAACGACCAGCTCCGCGAGGAGATCACCGAGCGCGAGCGCGCCGAGACGGCGCTGCGGGCCAGCGAGGAGCGCTTCCGGGACATGGCCTCGAACGTCCCGGGCGTAGTCTACCAGTTCCGCCTCGACGCCGACGGCCGCCCCTCGTTCCCCTATGTCAGCCCGACCCTGCTCGAGATCACCGGCCTGCGTCCAGAAGCGGTCATGGCCGACGCGAAGCTCTGGCTCGACACCGTCCATCCCGACGACCGGGCCGAATTCGAGGCCTCGATAGACCGCTCCGCGCGGACGCTCTCGCCCTGGACCTGGGAGGGGCGGATGGTCCGCGCCTCGGGCGGGATCTTGTGGATTCGCGGCGCCTCGGTGCCCCGGCGCTTGCAGGACGGCAGCATCCTGTGGAACGGCCTGGTCCTGGACGTGAGCGGGCACAAGCGGGCCGAGGCAGCGGTGCGCACCCGGGACGCCTGGCTGAGGGCGATCCTGGAGAACGCGCCGATCCAAATCGTGCTGAAGGACACGCAAGGCCGGATCATGGCGCTCAGCGAGAATGTCGCCGATTCCTTCGGCCTTACGATGGACGATTTCATCGGCCGCACCACCGCGGACTTTCTGCCGGACGACGTCGCCGAGCGCTACATGGCGGCGGACCGGGAGGTCGTGGAGACCGGGCGGACGATCCAGCAGGAGATCCTGGAGGACTGGGAGGGTGTGGCCCGGCACTACCTGAGCGCCAAGTTTCCGCTCCGCGACGACGGCGGCCGGATTGCCGGCGTCTGCAGCCTGACCAGCGACATCACGGAGGTGAAGCAGGCCGAGGAACGACTCCACCAGGCGCAGAAGATGGAAGCGGTGGGCCAGCTGACCGGCGGGGTCGCGCACGACTTCAACAATCTGTTGGCGGTGATCGTCGGCAATGCAGAATTGCTCGGCCAGCGTCTGGGCGCGGACGACCGGCAGGTCGGGGCCGTCCTGCGCGCGGCCGATGGCGGGGCCGAGCTGACCCAGCGCCTGCTCGCCTTTTCGCGGCGCCAGCCGCTGCGCCCCAGGGAGTTGGATCTGGCCGGCCTCGTGGGCGGCCTGCACGATTTGCTGCACCGCGCGCTCGGCGAGACAATCGATATCAAGGTCGTCACCGGCCCCGGCATCTGGAACGCCGTGGCCGATCCCGGGCAGGTCGAGAATGCCGTCTTGAACCTGGCCATCAACGCCCGCGACGGCATGCCGGAGGGCGGCAGGCTGGTCATCGAGACGGCGAATGTGACCTTGGACGAAAGCGACCTGGCCGGCCACTTGGAAGTCGCGCCGGGGGACTACGTTTCGCTGTCGGTGCTCGATACCGGAACCGGTATGCCGCCGGAGGTCCTGGAGCGTGCCTTCGAACCCTTCTTCACGACCAAGGACGTGGGCGAGGGGAGCGGCCTCGGCCTTTCGATGGTCTACGGTTTCGCCAAGCAGTCGGGCGGCGACGTGGTGATCAGCAGCGAGCCGGGCAAGGGAACCAGGGTCGCGCTTTTCCTGCCGCGCGCCGGCGAGGGCGCCCGGCCATCCATCCCGAAAGATAGGCCGAGGGCGCCGCGGGGACAGGGCGAGGCCGTGCTCGTGATCGAGGACGACCCGGACGTGCGCACGCTGGCCAAGGCGATGCTGGAGGGTCTCGGCTACCGGGTGCTGACGGCGGCCGACGCCCCTGCCGGCCTGAAGCGGCTCGAACAGCAGAGCGAGGTCGACCTGCTGCTCTGCGACATCGTGCTGCCCGGCGGCATGAGCGGTCCCGACCTGGCGAAGCGGGCCAGGGTCATGAAGCCCGGCCTCCCGGTCCTGTTCATGTCGGGCTACGCCCAGACGTCGCTGCGCCAGAAGACGCCGCTGCCCGAGGGCTGCGACCTGCTGGACAAGCCGTTCCGACGGCATGACCTGGCGCAGCGCGTGCGCGCGGCCCTCGACCGGTGACGGCGCGGTCGAATCGTCCGGCTTCTGCGCTGCGAGCGAAAACGGGGACTGGCTCGACTCGTGCCTGTCCTCATTTTCGCGGACCGGCTGGCCGCGGTCGTCCCTACTGCCCGGGAAAGCGGGACAGGCACCGTTCGCCTGACATCGAACGGAGCCAGTCCCGGTTTCCCTCTCGGGTGCCGGCCGTCACCGCTTCTCCGGCAGGCGGCGCAGCAGGGGGTCGGTGAGCGCCGGCGGCAGGGCGGCGAGCAGCCAGACGGCGGCGGCCAGGCGCCGGGGGAAGGCGATGCGGGCCTTGTTGCGGGCGAGACCCCGTTGGATGATCGCCGCGGCCCGCTCGACCTCCATCAGCAGCGGCATGGGGAAGCGGTTGACCGCGGTCATGCGGCTCTTGACGAAGCCGGGGCAGACCACGGTGACGCCGATGCCCTCGGGCGCCAGGTGGCCGCGCAGGGCCTCGCCCCAGATCTTGACCGCGGCCTTCGAGGCGCAGTAGGCGGGCGCGCCCGGAATGCCGCGGAAACCGGCCAGCGAGGAGAGGATCGCGACCTGGCCCCGGCGCCGCGCCCGGAAGCCGTCCAGCACCGGCAGCACCGTGTTCAACACGCCGTCGAAGTTGACCGCGAAGATCTGACGCGCCTGCTCGTCGGTCTCGCCCAGGTGCCCGGTGCCGGCGGAGATGCCCGCGTTGGCGATCACCAGGTCCAGCGGCGCCGCGGCGTCGCGCTCGGCGACCCAGCGGGCCATGTCCGCGCGCACGGTGACGTCGATGAGGGCCGCCGCCGTGGTTGCGCCCGCCTCGCGGCAGGCGCCGGCCACGGCCTCCAGCCGCGCCGCGTTGCGGCCGGTCAGCGCCAGATGGACGCCGGGCCGCGCATAGGCGAGCGCCAGCGCCTCGCCGATACCGCTGGACGCACCGGTGATCAGGATCGATTTGGGGTCCCGCACTTGCCGGCCTCCCTTGCTTGTTGCGGCTCGGCCACGAGTATATAACGGCCCTGGCCCTCACCACCTTGCGAAAGTCCCGCCCCGTGGCCAAGACCAGACCCGTTGCCAGCATGACCGGTTTCGCGCGCCAGGACGGCGGCGACGGAACGATCTCCTGGACCTGGGAGATCAAGAGCGTGAACGGCAAGTCGCTCGACCTGCGCAGCCGCCTGCCGTCCGGCTACGAGGCGCTGGAGCCGGTGGTCCGCGCCGCGGCGCCCGAGCGCTGCGCGCGCGGCAACCTGCAGATCGGCCTCAGCGTGGACACCTCGGACCGGCCGCTGCGCATGCGGGTCAACCGCGAGCTGCTCGACCAGCTGTTGGAGCTCGCCAAGACCCTGAAGGACGCGCCCGGCGCCGAAGCGCCGCGCCTCGACGGCCTGCTCGCCCTGCGCGGCGTGGTCGAGGCGGTCGAGGAGGAGGAGGACGCCGAGGCCCGGGCCGCGCGCGAGGCCGCCATGGCGGCCGACCTGGCGCTGGCCCTGGACGCCCTGGTCGAGGTGCGCCGCGCCGAGGGCGCCCGGCTGCAGGCCCTGGTCGAGGGGCATCTGGCGAGCATGGCCGGGTTGGTCGGCCAGGCGGCCGCCAGCGCGGCGGCCCAGCCCGAGGCCCTGCGCCAACGCCTGAAGGAGCGCGTCGAGGAGCTCCTGGCGGCCTCGCCGGCCCTGCCCGAGGAGCGCCTGGCCCAGGAATCCGCGGTGCTCATCACCAAGGCCGACGTGCGCGAGGAGCTGGACCGTCTGGACGCCCACCTCGCCGCCGCCGGCGAGCTGCTGGCCGAGGGCGGGCCGGTCGGCCGGCGCCTGGACTTCCTCTGCCAGGAGTTCAACCGCGAGGCCAACACGCTCTGCTCCAAGGCGCCCGACGTGGAGCTGACCCGCATCGGCCTGGAGCTGAAGGGCGTCATCGACCAGCTCCGCGAACAGGTCCAGAACATCGAGTGACGGGAGGGGGGAGGCTACAATGTCCGGCAACATCAAGCGCCGCGGCCTGATGCTGGTCGTCTCCTCGCCCTCGGGGGCCGGCAAGACGACGATCGCGCGCGCGCTCCTGGAGCGCGACCCGGGCGTGATCCTGTCGGTCTCGGCCACGACCCGGCCGAAACGCCCGGGCGAGACGGACGGCAGGGATTACATCTTCGTCGCGCCCAGAATATTCGAGGAACTGGCCGCCACCGGCCAGTTCCTGGAGCACGCCAAGGTCTTCGGCCATCGCTACGGCACGCCGGCCGCGCCGGTCGAGACGGCGCTCGAGGCGGGCCGAGACGTGCTCTTCGACATCGACTGGCAGGGCACCCAGCAGCTCGCCGAGAAGGCCCGCGACGACCTGGTCCGGGTGTTCATCCTGCCGCCCTCGACAGAGGAGCTGGAAAGGCGCCTCAAGGGCCGCGCCCGCGACCCGGACGAGGTGGTTCGGGAGCGCATGGCCAAGGCCGCCGACGAGATGAGCCACTGGGCCGAGTACGACTACGTCATCGTCAACCGCGACCTCGAGGCGAGCCTCTCGCAGGTCGCCGCGGTCCTCGCCGCCGAACGCCTCAAGCGCGAACGCCAGATCGGCCTCAGCGACTTCGTCGAGGGGTTGCGCGGGGGCGCGTAGGGGGAGGCCGGACGTGGGCCCGCCCGGTCATGTCCCCTGACGTGGTGTAGCAGCTGTGGGGTGACCGGCTTGGGTCCGGCGGAGCCAAGCCGGTTCTCAACGGCGTTTCGCGGGGTCACGAAAGCCGCTATCCTGCTTCTGTCGTCCGGCTCGTCCTGCCTGCACAGGCGCCCATGTTTCCTTGGGACCGACCCGCACGAAGAGGGGGAAGCCATGGTCAAGGTATATTTCGCGACCAATCGAAAACCCAATCGCCAGCAAAAGCCGGATGATTTCGGCGCGGACTTCAGCGCGGCCGGCCTCGCCAGCCTGCGTTTTGGACAGGCGGAGGTCAGCGGCGACAAGCTCAAGACCTACGTCGTGAAGGTGGCGCGGGAGAGACTGGTCAAGGACGCCGCGCGCAAGCAAAAGGACGGCAAGGGCTCCACGCTGGGCAGTCAAAGCGTGTTCGAACACGCACGGCGCAAGATGGCGTCGGCCAAACGCGACACGGTGATCTTCATTCACGGCTACAATGTCAGCTTCAAGGAAGCCTTGACCGCCGCGGCCCAGCTCAAGGTCAAGCTCGGGCGCGACGCGGGCGGGCCCGGCGTCAATGTCGTTCTGTTCTCGTGGCCGTCCGACGGCTCGATGATGCCCTACCTCGCCTATGCCAACGACCGCCAGGACGCTGCCGCCTCGGGCCCGGCCTTCGCCAGAGGCTTCCTCAAGCTGGCCAATTTCCTGCGTGGTTCCACGCCGCAGGAGGCCTGTGATCAGCGCGTTCATCTCGTCGCTCACAGCATGGGCAACTTCGTCCTTCGCCACGCGGTGCAGGAGATCGAAAGGCAGTCTTCCGGTCGGGTGCCGCGGATCTTCGACCAGGTATACCTGATGGCGGCCGACGAGGACGACGACGCCTTCGAGCACGACCACAAGCTGAAGCGGCTGCCGCGCTTGGCCAAGCGCGTGAACGTCTACTTCAACAACGAGGACCGGGCGATGGCCGTGTCGGACAAGACGAAGGGAAATCCCGACCGGCTGGGTGACGACGGCCCGCGCGTGCCGCGCGGAGTTCCGGGCAAGGTAACGCTGATCGACTGTACGCCGGTGGTCGGCGGCGTGGTCGAGCACTCTTATTATCTCGACAGCCCAAGGGTCGTCGACGACATGCAAAAGGTCCTCGTCGGCACGCAGTCGGACTTGATCGCCGGCCGCGTCTACATCCAAGAGACGAACAGATTCCGCCTCACGTAAGGCGCATTCGGCGCGTGTCGTGTTGAGGAATCATCAATGAGCGATGGCCGCCGCGCCCCGGAAACGGGCCGCTTCAGGTTCGCCGCCCAAGGCCGGGAAGCCAGGCCTTGACACCTTCCGGTCGGGGCGGCTGCTTCGCGGTGCGTCCGCCATGCCCTATGGGAGCGGATGTCAGTCGATGTTGCCCTTCTTGTGTTGGTCGTACAGGAAACCGCCGATTATGCCCGCCCCGGCTCCAATCGCGGCGCCCATCCCTGCGTTCCCGGCAATCGCGCCGATGGCCGCGCCGCCGGCGGCGCCCATCGCACCGCCGCTAAGAGTCCGGGATCCAGTCGTCTCGCCGCAGCCGGAGACACTCAGTCCCAGGCACAACGCGAGTGCGAGATATGTTACCCTCATCTTTCAACTCCTTGCTCTTCGACGAATTTTCGGTTTGAAGAGGCTGGCCGCGGCCGTGATGGCAACCGGACCCAGGCCGCGTATGCGTAGTCCTACTGATCGCATGGCCACTTGGCCGCAAGGGCTCTGACCACACCGATGACCGTGGGCTCGCCCATGAGCTTCTTGTCCCCCTGGTTCTCCTGCGCCCAGTCGATGAACACCAGGACACCCTCTTCCAGCGTCGCCGTGTTCGGGTAGCAGATGAGCCGTTTCATGTCCTTGTGGTCGGATATGGCATCGTGATAGTCCACCGCGCCATCGAGATACGCCATGCAGTAATTGATCGATTGCGGTCTGAGAGGGTCGTCCAGCGGCGTGGTGCAGAGCTCGAGCAGATCCACCGTGTTCGAGATCCAGATATCCCGTCTCTCGACGGCCGAGGCCAAGCCGGGCCACAAAACCAAGAGCGCCGCAATGACTAGCGGTTTAGCGAATAACCGGTTGATGTCCATTCATGCCTCCTCCTCAACAGGGCGCATTGAAGCCAATCGGGCATGACTTCATCATGTTTCACCGGCTCGATACAGGTCAATATCGATGAGCACGCCAACGTTGAACGGGGCACGGAAAGGCGGACGTGAACTCGGTGAATGGCGGGGCATGGCTATCCCTCCCCGTTCCGAGCCGGGGCCGGCGAAGGTAGGAGTATCCCAGCGCCGGACGCGCCAATTCGAATGTCGGCTTTCTTGCTGCTTGCCTCTGCTTAACCTCGGACCGCGGACCTGCGCCAGGGATGATTGGGACGGCAAGGTACGACCCAGGCTGCGTGAAAACAAAATCTTGGAGACTGAAATGAAATAACGAACCTCGAAATCGGCCTTAGCCGCAACACTGATTTTCCACGTTACCTTCCAGATTCAGTTGCTGCGCAATGAGTCTCGTTGCCCGCGTTTTGACACGACCTGGACCCGGAACGGACATTGGCAGCGAAGCGAAATCTTAAGAGAATTCCGGTGAATATTCCCTACGAATCGCTAGTTGTCGACAACGGTCGACTGACTACGCCGTGCCGCCTCACAATCGCCAAGTCAGCCCCCGGAAACCAAGAGATCGCTACGCAATGTCCGGACCGACGCCGATGTCGCCCTCGACAGCCAGTCGTGAAATCGTTCCCGACACGAAGGTGGGCGGCATATGGGAAATTCCAGCTAATACCAAAAGTCATTGATAATTACCTTTGGTATTAGATCGCTTGGTATAAGATCGCGTACCCGCCATCGGCCGACGGTCCCGCCAACCGCCGCCTGCAAACGGAAGAGACCTTGCTCCGCCATACAGCCGACCTCAGGACGCTTATCTATCTGGGCTTTATGGTGGCGGTCTTCGCCGTTCTTTGGGTCTTCGGGTTCGATTCGGACGGGACACTCGATGCCGGCCTCTGCGCGCCGCTGCTGACGCTGCTCTGCCTCCTCGCCGTCGCGGACGCGGTCATCTCCCACAATCACAATCATGTTCCGATCTTCCGGAGCCGCTGGGCGAACCTGCTGGTCGGCTGCGTGATCTCCTTCTTCTACGGGTTTCCGTCGTTTTGCTGGATCCCGACCCACAACCAGAACCACCACGCCCTCAACAACCGGCCCGGCGACTACTCCATCACCACCCGGCCGCGGCGTCGTGTCGGCCTCGTGGGCGCCCTGCTCTATCCCACGGTGACCTCCTTGACCCAGGCGCGGCTGATCGGGCCGTTCCTCGGCCGCTGCCGGCGCCGCAACCGCGCTCTCTTCCGGCGCGCGCTCGTCGAGTACGTGGTCTTCTACGGCGTCATGATTGCGCTCTTCGTTATCGATTGGCGCAAGGCCTTGCTGTTCGCCGTGCTGCCGCAACAGGTCTCGATGTTCTTCATCCAGCATTTCAACTACCTGCAACACATCGAGACGGACTCCGATTCCGAATTCGCACATTCACGCAACTTCACCGGCTGGTTCCTCAATCTCTGCCTCTTCAACAACGGCTATCATACGGTCCACCATCAGAAGCCGGGGCTGCATTGGTCGCTGACACCCCGGGCCCACGCCGAGGTGGCGGACAAGATCCCCCGGCGTCTCCTGGTCGGGAATTTGGCTACCTTCTGGCTTCGGCGGTTCGTGACCGATCCCCTCTTGGGACGGGCACCGCGTCACATGACGTTGCCGGCCGCGCTGTCGCCCGATACCCTGCGGGTCACGGAGCACGGAACGGCGATGCTCGAACGCGCCTGTCGCCTGCGCGGCCGCGCGCCCGCGTCTCGTTCTGCGAAGGCGGCCTTGGCGAAGGCCCCGACCTAGCGAAGGGCCTCGCGGAGCGGGATCCGCGTAGGATGCCGCGATCGCACGCACCATCTGAGGTCGGCGGACGAGTCTGCATGGATTATCGGAGCCGCATGCGCCGCTTCAACGGCAACTCATAGGGAGCCGAGCCCGGTTTTCAGTATCTTAAGCGGGTCCGTCCAATCATGGCTGGATGCGGAAAGACACGTGAGGAACATCATGGATATTCAGACCCTAACGGCGTTTTTCATGTGGTGTACGATCATGAACGGGGCCCTGCTGGTCCTCTGGACCACGATGTGCATGTCGGCCCCGGACTTGGTGTACCGCATGCAAAGCAAATGGTTTCCTATCCCTCGAGAGACCTTCGACGTGGTCATTTACTCCTTCCTCGGGTTGTTCAAGATCGTCTGGCTGGTCTTCAATTCCGTCCCCTACGTGGCTCTGCTGATCATCGGATGAACGGGAGCATCCGACAGCCAAGCGCTTGACGGCTGTTCCGCCGCGTGCCATTGCCACCAGCGAGCCTTGGCGTTCATCCTGCGGCCATTTGCAGGCCGAGACCCGTAGGCTTCCTGGTCGGCACTCGGGGACCCTGCGGGCAGGCGCCGCCGCCTCCCGACCGGCATTCCGCAAGCCCTCTTCGACGGGCGGCTTGCCCTCGATGCTCGTCTCGGCGTAAACCGGGACATGGGCGAGCGTGCGATTCCGTTCTTGATCGAGGGACCGTCCTTTGCCGCGGGCCTCCCGGAGGCCGCGGCGATCGAAGCGTTCCGGTCCGAGATCTTCGACGCGGACGCGGTCTTCCTGTTCGACTACTGGTTGTCGAAATGCGCCGGGAGCGGCATCCCGCGGAAAGTCCTGATCGATCCCGCCGAGCTGCCGAACCTGCTGCCCGTCTTATACATCGAGGAATGGGACGACGAGCGGCGGCAGAGCCGCATCCGGCTGGCTGGCGAGTTCCACCGCGAGCTGGCGGGCTTCAACGTGCAGGGCCTGGCCGTCGACGACCATGCGACAGGTGCGGCGAACGAGATCTGGAAGCAGTGCGACCGCTGCAACTTCTTCGAGCTGCGTCCGACGCTCTGCGGCTACACGCTGGAACACGCGGACAAGGCGCACAAGCGCATGGCGGATCTGACCTTGCCGATGCGGGACGAATCGGAAAAGGTGCTAACCATCGGAATGACGTGGTGCTTTTGACCGGCCTCCCAGCCGTTCGGCACCGTCTCGACGGCTTCGATGGGAATTGAGGGGGGAGATGCAGATCGTGAAGAACCCGCTGCTGCTCGTCGCGCTCGCCATCACCGGCCTGATCGCGGCCTGGGGCATCGTCGACACCGCCGGCCTGGCCGCCTTCTCCTCGTCCCTGACCAAGACGCTGTTCGTCAGCCGCGGCTGGTTCATCATGCTCACGGTCAGCGTCCTGCTGATCGTCTGCATATGGCTGGCGTTCTCGCGGTATGGCCGGATCAAGCTCGGCCACGACGACGACGAGCCCGAGTTCTCCACCGTGAGCTGGCTGACCATGCTGTTCGCCGCCGGCATGGGCGTCGGCCTGCTCTACTGGGGCGCGGCCGAGCCGATCACCCACTTCCTGCTGGCGCGCGATTACACGGACGAGCACAGGGCGGCGTCGCTCGCGCTCTTCGTGACGAATTTCCACTGGGGCCTGCATGCCTGGGCGATCTATGCGGTGACCGCGCTGGTGTTCGCCTATTTCGGCTTCCGCAAGGACTGCCCGACCCTGATGAGCGCGCCGCTCCAGCACACCTTCGGGAGGAGGCCCTGGACCCGGGCCGTGGGGGCGCTGTCCGACCTTCTGGCCATCGTGGCGATCGCCATCGGCCTGGGCGGTTCGGTCGCCATGGGCGTGTTCCAGGTCCAGGCGGGGCTTGAGTCGCTGTTTTCCACCCGGGCCGAGGGACTGTGGCTCGCCATGGCCATCTTCGCCGTGCTCTGCGTCTCCTACCTTCTTCCGCTCATGGTCGACCTGGGCAAGGGCATGGCCCTGCTCTCCAACGCCGCCATGGCGATCGCCGGGCTGCTCATGATCTTCGTCCTCCTGGCCGGCCCGACGCACTTCCTGATGAACGGCATCGTGGAGGCGATCGGAACCTATGTCACCGGCGTGCTGCCGCAGGGCTTCCGGACCTTCACCTTCTTCGACGAGCGGGTGAGCGACTGGTTCGGCTCCTGGACCCTCACCTACATGGTCTGGTGGCTTGCCTGGGCGCCCTTCGTCGGCGTCTTCATCGCGCGCATCTCCAGGGGCCGGACGATCCGCGAGTTCATCCTGGGCGTCGTGCTCGTCCCCACGGCCTTCTCGATCTTCTGGTTCGGCATCTTCGGCGGCATGGGGTTCTACCAGGCCCTGCGCACGGACGGGCCGATCCTCGAGGTCGTCCAGACGAACGCCAACGAGACGACCTTCTTCCTGCTCGGCACCCTGCCACTCTCCTGGCTGACGACGGTCGCCACGGTGATCGCGGCCTTCCTGTTCATCGTGACCAGCGTGGTCAGCGCCGCCTTCGTCCTCGCGATGTTCTCGAGCGGCGGGAACCTCGACCCCTCGGTCCGGGTGAAGCTGGTCTGGGGCGTCATCCTGGGCGCGCTGGGTCTCGTCATGATCCTCTCCGGCAGCATCGACGCGGTGAAGTCGATCATCGCGCTGGGCGCCATGCCCTTCGTCTACATCGTGCTGTTGCTGATGGTCTGCCTGCTCAAGTCCCTGAAGAAGGAGGTCCAGTGATGTCGTGGGAGAACCTGGTCGACACCTGGCTCAACATCGGCGCTTTCGTCTTCGTCGGCGTGCTGCTCTGGCTCTACCTGAAGAAGGACCCGACGGACGAGGCCTCGGATGGCGATTGAACCCGCGCCGTGGCGGCGAGCCAAAGCACCTAGTTGACATGCGTCATTGTCAATGACCTTTGGCATGGACTTGTCTACTGTTGATATCGATTGATTGGGGACACATGGGCGGGACCGCACAGCGGACGTTTGGCGGCATGACCGCGGCGCGGGAGTCCTTCCCGGCGGCCTGCCGAAGGCTGCCGGGAAGGCGGCCATGAGCGCCGAGGCCGCCACCTCGCCGGCCGAGCGGCTCGAGCTCGAGCGGGTTCGCGACGAATTGGTCCTGAAGCTGAAGGGCGCTTGGCGGCTGACCGAAGGGGTCGCCTCGCCGCAAAGCCTGTTCGAGAGGGACGAGCTGGCCGCCAAGCCGGACCGCCTCAAGGTCGATGCCTCGGCCCTCGCCGCCTGGGACAGCGCGCTGATCGTCTTCCTGCTCGACCTGAAGAAGGGCTGCGACGGCGCGGGGATCCCGCTCGATCTCTCCGGCCTGCCGGACGGCGCAAGGCGCCTCGTCGATCTTGCGCTTGCCGTTCCCGAGCGCGAGGGGGCCCGGCGGTCGGACCGGATCGCCGGCTTTGTCGAGATGCTGGGGCGGGAGGCCCAAGGCGCGCTCAAGAGCGCCGGCGAGATGCTGGAGTTCCTGGGCGAGAGCCTCATCGCTTTGGCCCGGGCCGCGACGGGCCGGGCGCGTTTCCGCATGTCGGATATGTATCTCGTGCTGCAGGAGTGCGGACCTGGGGCGCTGCCGATCGCCACCTTGATCTCGTTCCTGGTCGGGGTGATCCTGGGCTTCGTCGGCCTGGTTCAACTGGCGCAGTTCGGCGCCGACATCTTCGTGGCCAACCTGGTCGCCGTCGCCATGGTGCGCGAGATGGGCGGCATGATGGTCGGCATCATCATGGCCGGGCGCACCGGCGCGGCCTTCGCCGCGCAGCTCGGCACCATGAACGTGAACGACGAGATCGCCGCGTTCCGCACCGTCGGCATTCCCCCGGTCGAGTTCCTCGTCCTGCCGCGCATGTTGGCCCTGATTTTTGCGATTCCCCTGCTGACGGTCTACGCCAACGTCGTCGGCATGCTGGGCGGCTCTGCCGTAACCATCGCGCTCTCCGACGTATCGCTGCTTCAGTACTACACGCAGACGGTCGGTTCGGTCGATCTGGTGGACTGGGCCAGCGGGTTGTTCAAGGCCACGGTCTACGGCGTGATCATCGCGATCTCCGGCTGTCTGCGCGGCATGCAGTGCAAGAAGAGCGCCGCGGCCGTCGGCGATGCGGCCACCTCCGCGGTGGTCACGGCCATCGTCCTCATAATCGTGGCCGAGGCCGTCCTGACAGTCATATACCAAGTGCTGGGAATCTGAGGGATGACCGAGCAGCAGGCAACGGTCTCGGCCGACCTTGAACCGCCCGGCACGGCCTCGGCGCCAAGGGCGGAAGCGCCCATCGTCGTGGAGGACGTGACCATGGCCTTCGGCGACTTCGTCGTCCAGCGCGGCCTCAACTTCACGGTCAAGCGCGGCGACGTGTTCATCATCATGGGCGGCAGCGGCTGCGGCAAGAGCACGGTCATGCGGGCCCTGATCGGCATGCAGGCGCCCGCCGAGGGGCGCGTTTGGTTCGAGGGCCAAAACCTTTGGGAGATCGACGAGACCGCCCGGCAGCTGCTGCTGCAACGATCCGGCGTCGTCTTCCAGAGCGGCGGCATATGGAGCTCGATGACCCTGGCCGAGAACATCGGCCTGACGCTGGGGGAATATACCGACCTCAAACCCAGGGAGATCCAGGAGATCGCGAAGCTCAAGCTTGCCCTGGTCGGCCTGGCGGGCTTCGAGGACTACTACCCCTCGGAGATCTCCGGCGGCATGCAGCGGCGCGCGGGCGTGGCCCGCGCCCTGGCGCTCGATCCCGAGATCCTGTTCTTCGACGAGCCCTCGGCCGGGCTCGATCCGATCAGCTCGCGGCGCCTGGACGAGCTCATCCTGGAGCTGCGCGACAGCCTGGGGGCGACGATCATCGTCGTGACCCACGAGCTCGCGAGCATCTTCACCATTGCCAGCAACTCGGTGGTCCTCGATCCGGACACCAAGACCCAGATCGCGACCGGCGATCCGAAGTGGCTGCGCGAGCACAGCGACAATCGCGCCGTCCGCGAGTTCCTGAACCGTGGAGAGGAGACCTGACCATGCGCGTCGGGTCGAAAGCGAGGGGGGCGAGAGGCCTATGAAGAAAGCTAACCCCAAGACGGTCGGCGGCTTCGTCATCGGCGCCGTGATCCTCGCGGTAGCCGCGGTCGGCGTTTTCGGCGGTGGCCGTTTCTTTGAGGAGCGTAAGACGTATGTCGCGTTCTTCCCCGGCTCGCTCATGGGCTTGCGGATCGGCGCGCCGGTCGAGATGCGCGGTATTCAGATCGGCACGGTCACCGATGTCTGGGTCGAGGTCGACCCGGAAAGCCTCGAGTTCATGATCCCCGTGCTCATGGAGATCGAGCTGTCCCGGATCCGCGGCGCCTCCACGTCCGAGGAAGCGGGAGACCGGGTGCACGAGCTGATCGACAAGGGCCTGCGTGTCCAGCTTGCCGCGCAGAGCCTGGTGACGGGCCAGCAGAGCATCCAGATGGATTTCCAACCGGATAGCCCGGCCAAGCTCGTGGAAACGGACCTCCCCTATCCACAGTTCCCGACGATCCCATCCAAGTTCGCGGAGATCGAAAGCGAGCTCGGCGACGTTGTGGATCGGGCGGGCGTCGTCCTGGCCCAGGTGAGCGACCTGCTGTCGGACAAGAACCGGGCGAAGGTGGGAGAGTCTCTCGAAAATGTCGCCGATGCTACCGGCAAGGTCGAGAAGGCCGTGGACGAACTAAAGACGGTTATCGCCGATGTCGGCGCTATCGTCCAAACGGTCAAGACGGACATCCCGGAGTTCCAGCAGCTGCGCGAGACCGCCGAGCAGACATTGGTGTCCTACAAGGCCCTGGCGGAGCGGGCCGACGGTATGCTGGCCGCCAACGAGGACGGCGTGAAGAAAGCGATTTCGGGCCTGCGCGAAACCGAGAACAAGATCTCGGCCCTGGCCGAGCAAGCTGCGAAGCTGATCGAAGCCAACCAGAAGGGCATCGGGGATTTCGCGAACACGGGGCTTTACGAGTTCACCAACCTCGCTGTGGACGCACAGGCGACCGTGGAGCAATTACGGCGGGTCCTGGAAGAGATGGAGCGCGACCCGGCGCGGTACTTCCTGGGGCGGCCGGGAGAAGTGGAGGTTCAATGATGGCCATGATCGATTCCAAGCGAAAAGGGCTGACGCGTCGCTCTGTCGTCGTGTCCGGGTCCGCTTTCTGTCTTTTGTCCCTGGTCGGCTGCGAGCTGCCGGGCAGCGGCCCGGCGCCGCGTCGTATCCGGCTGAGCGCGGCCGACAGCTTCCCGCCCAATATGCCTGCCGTCGCTTGGACGCTTCAGGTCCAGGAACCGACCACCACGCTGTCGCTGAACTCGGCCAGGATCGCCATCGGCGTCGCCAATGACATCACTTATCTGGCGACGGGCGAATGGGCGAGCCGGGCGCCGGAAATGGTCATGGAGCTCCTCGTGCAGTCGTTCAGGAACTCCAACAAGATTCTCACGGTCGGAGACCGGCGGGCGCGGATTCGCCCGGAGTTCGATCTCCAGCTGCGCCTGTCGGCGTTCCATATCGAAAAGACTGCCGAGGATGTCGGGACGGTGCGCGTGGGCCTGGATACCACCTTGGTCAAGCGCCCGCAGCGCGACCCCTTGGCCGCCTCCGGCTTCGAATCCTCGGCGCAAGTCTCGCCCTTGACGCTCGACGACATCGTGGCCGCCTTCGACGAGAGCCTGCGGGACGTCATGGAGCAGGTCGTGGAGTGGACCCTGCAGACCGGCGCCAATGTGTGACCCGGCCCGCTCGGGCAGGTCGAAAAGGATCGCCCAGTATTGCCCTTGACAATGGGGCCCGGGTGTAAGGCAATCGTCGTGCCGGTCGTCCTGCGGCGCGCAGGATCGGCCGTACGGATCGGAATAGGGAAGGACGCAATGAAAAGGCTGATCGCAACCATCCTGGTCACGGCACTCGTCCCGGGTCTGGCCGTGGCGCAGGACATCTTCATCTACCCGTCCAAGGGCCAGAGCCAGAAGCAGCAGGACCAGGACCGCTACGAGTGCCACAGCTGGGCCGTGCAGCAGACGGGCTTCGACCCGAGCCGGGCGGCCCCGCCGTCCGGTGCGGCGCCGCCGCCCAAGGAAGCGAAGCAGGGCGGGCTGCTGCGCGGCGGCGCGCGTGGCGCGGCGGTCGGCGCCGTCGGCGGCGCGATCGCGGGTGACGCCGGCAAGGGCGCCGCCATCGGCGCGGCCAGCGGCGCGCTCATCGGCGGCTTTCGCAGGAGAGACCAGCGGCAGCGCCAGGATCAGGAGCAACGCAACTATCAGCAGGCCCAGGCCCAGCAGCAGGCCGCCGCGGGCCAGCAGCGAGATGGTTACAACCGCGCCATGGCGGCCTGCCTGGAAGGCCGCGGCTATAAGGTGAACTGAGACATGGGGGACCGGCTATGAGACGCTACCAGCTTGTATTCTTCGTGGCCAGCCTGGGCCTGTTGGCGGGTCCGGTATCGGCCGCCGGCTTCGACGGTTCCAAGCCGCTGATCTGCGCTTCGATCGAAGCGTTCGACTGCGCCTCGGGCGGCGACTGCCTCAAGGGCACCGCCGAGAGCATGAACGTGCCGCAGTTCATCCGCCTCGATTTCAAGGGCAAGGTGGCCAAGGCCACGCGTCCCGACGGGGAGGAGCGGATCAGCAAATTCGGAAACATGACGCAAAACGACGGCGCGCTGATCCTGCAGGGCGTGCAGGGCGGTCTGGGCTGGAGCATGACGATTGCGCAGGACGGCGGCAAGATGGCCTTGACCGCGGCCGGCGAGGAGGTGGGGTTCGTGATCTTCGGTGCGTGCACCGTTCTCTGAATGGCTGGCGGCACGTTTCCGCCGACGGCGACTAAAGCGAGGAAGAACAATGTCACAAGCGATTCCGGCTGCGGTCCGCATCGTCGCCTGCGCGATCTGTCTTGCCTTCCTGGCGAGCTGCACCTCGACCAAGTTGACCGAGGCCTGGGTCGACAGCAGCTACACGGGCGGGCCGCTGGAGAGCGTCCTGGTCATCGGCCTTAGCGACAACGTTCGCAGACGGGGCCTGTTCGAGCAGGCGCTGGCGTCGAAGTTCGAAAGCCGCGGCGTTTCCGCGGTGGCCAGCCTCGGCGTTGCACCGAACAAGGCGGATCTCGACAAGGCGTCGATCAAGAAGAAGGCCCAAGAGCTCGGCATCAAGTCGGTCATCGTCACCAGGGTGCTCGGCGTCGACAAGGAGAAATACTACGTTCCCGGCGAGCCGTATTCGCCGCCCTACGGGTATTATCGCGGGTTCTCCGGCTATTACGACCGCGCCTACGGTGCTGCCTACACCCCCGGGTACTGGGAGGAGTACGAGATCGTCAGGTTGGAGACGAACCTCTACGAAGTGGCCACGGAGAAGCTGATCTGGTCGGCTGCTTCGGAAACCATCGACCCGCAATCGGTCGAGAAGGTCGTGCAAACGCTGAGTGAGCAGATCACCGACAGCCTGACCGAGAGCGGGTTGCTCAAGCCGTAAACGCTCGCTCCGGCTCCTCGCGACGGCTCGTCGTGCGGGTCTAGGCGGCCTCCGCATAGGCCCGCGCGAGCGCGCGGAAAGCCTCGATGTGCAGCTCCTCGCCGCGCGCGGTCTCGGCCACGCCGGCGGCGGCCATCAGGCCGGCCGGCGGGACGCTCAGGGTTTTCAGGCCCTGGCGCAGCCTACCAGATTGTAGACGCGGCTTCCTCGCGGGTTCGCATCGATGCCGTAAGTGCCTTTTGAACGGCAAGCTATACGGGCTGTAAACCAATTTTCGGCATCTTGTGCGGATCCGTCCGATCACGGACGTCCGAGCAACGCCATGGCATGGCAGGAG
>Ga0224504_10000360_pt1 | contig 20420 bp, 20 predicted proteins | sample SF_Oct11_sed_USG_3_FD_170160 | JGI IMG/M metagenome (GOLD analysis project Ga0224504, IMG submission 170160) | Sediment microbial communities from San Francisco Bay, California, United States - SF_Oct11_sed_USGS_24 | ecosystem: Environmental > Aquatic > Marine > Sediment | place: USA... | reverse complement strand
TCGATCAGACCATCCCGGTCGGCGTGTCCGGAAAAGCCGGTCAGAATCTCTAGTTTGGCACGCACATTATATTCTTCACCGTAGATGCGAACGGTCTTCTCCTTCTCCACTATATGGCGGCCCAAGGTGTTGGGTGCCTGCCAACTGGTGAAGAGAATTGTGTTGCGCGGATCTCCGATGCGGTTTCGCAGGTGATGGAGGATACGGCCGCCCTCAAGCATGCCGCTGCAACTGATGATGATCGCCGGGAATTTTAAGCTGTTGAGCGCTTTCGATTGCTCCACGGTCTGGGTGTACTGGAGACGACCGAAACCAAAGGGGTTGTTATCATCGTCTGTCAGCAGGAACTCGCGGATTTCGGCATCATAAACCTCCGGATGCAGTCGGAAGATCTCGGTGGTGCGGGTGGCCAGCGGGCTGTCAACGAAGATTGGGAGATCGGGGATGGATCCATCGGTGTGCAAGCGGTGGAAAGCATAAACGAGCTGCTGGGTCCGACCAACGGCAAAGGCCGGGATCAGCAGTAATCCACCGCGACTGGCGGTTTCGTTGACAATGCGTTCCAACTCCTTCTCTGAATCTGGATAAGCCGGATGGTACCTGTTGCCGTAGGTACTCTCCATGATCAGGATATCGCAACCGTCGCTTATTGGCACGGGGTCACGGATGATGGGGATGTCCGGCCGGCCGATATCTCCGCTGAAGACCAGACGGCGGTTCTGGCCGGTCACCTGATCGTCGATGTCAAGGATGACATGGGCGCTGCCTAGCATGTGGCCGGCATCGATCAAGGTGAGGTGGATGCCGGGAAAGAGCTGGTGGCGACGGTTGTAGCTTAAACCGACGAATTGCTCCATTGCCTTACCCACATCAGCCTTTCTATAGAGAGGTTCAAAAAGGCGCTGACCTTTCTTCTTCCTCCGGCGATTGACGAATTCCACGTCATTTTCCTGAATAAAGGCGCTGTCCATGAGCATAACGGCACACAGGTCGCGGGTGGCCGAGGTGCAGAAAATGTCACCACTGAAACCATCCTTGACCAGCCGCGGGATGCGCCCTGAGTGATCAATGTGGGCATGGGAAAGTACCAGGCAATCGATGCTCTCGCCCGAGCACAATTCGTTGCGGTTACGCTCGAAGGCTTCCTTTCTTTTGCCTTGGAACAGACCACAGTCCAACATGATGGTTTTGCCGTTCACTTCAATCAGGTGTTGGGATCCGGTAACAGTACGGGCGGCGCCATGGAAAGTGATTTTCATGATACAGTCCTTTCCCGAAAATTAAACCGGTGGTTTTTGAGTTAGTCGTTCATCCCGTTTCAGATCGAACGCCATGTCATAATGTTATGATGACAAATCTCAACCTTTTGTCAAAATATCAACGTCTCATATTGCCTGGATTACAAAAAAGGCCACCCGTTTCCAGGTGGCCTTTTTTGTTGGCTTAAAGCGCCTCTTAAATGTCTCTCAACAGGAAGCCTGTTTTTCCTCTCACAAGTCGTGACATATAAGAAAAGATAAAGGCCGATCCTGATGATTTTATCGCATTCTGGGCATTTCATTTGCGGCCTTTGCGACTCACTTTGTGACGAGATGTCCCAAGCTATTAGAAATCACCTTAACAAAAGAATCCGAGTCATAGAAACAACCTTCCCCAGGTTGGTCTTCGGAATATATGCTGCGCAACCATGCCCTCGGGCTTCCTCTTGCGTAATGTCCTTTCCGGTGAGAATGATGACTGGTATAAACTTATTTCTCCTGTTTTTGTTTCTAATAAATTGAGAAACATCATATCCACTTAACCCCGTCATCTCTAAGTCAGTTATAACCAGATCAAAGGGCCCAATATCTCCAGGCTTTGCGCTATCGATCTCTTCAAGAAGGTTGATTGCCTTTTCTCCCGAGCTAGCGGTTTCGACATGAAAATCCACAGACAAAGCATCACTGAGGGCCTTGAGGAAAAAGGGGCTATCATCAACTAATAGGATTTTCTTTCTCATCGTTTTCTGAGTCGTCTCATAGCTCCCGAGATCCTCATTAAGTACCATAAACATAAAAGGCCATCCAACGGATCAGAGGATGGCTTGTGTTCATATCTCATCTTCCCCCTGCAATTCTCAGATACCACCATAAATAAGATACTGGCAATTATACCCGTTCATTCGTTGAGGTCAAAGAGGAGGGTTTCTTGCTTGCCGTCCTACATTGTTTGGAATGGTTCAGATTGGCGACAACTATGCTGATAGAGGGGACGGGCCACGCTCGAGGCATCCTCAGGATCAAGCCTTGCAAAGCGTATCGTGCACGGAAATCATCAAAAAGCCACAAATTAAGCCGAGGCACGACAAACTACACAAAGTCTATTTGGTAATAAATACTGTATTTGTGTAACCCCGTTCTCAATTAAAAATCCTTAACAGTTACAAGCACCTACTCAACTCTTAATTATTTCTTCCTGACACCTCCACAACAGCAAAACATACCAACTGTATACCGTATAAAACAAAACAGATCATAAGTATCTGTAAAATATGACATATTTTAATTGTCAGGCTTGACTTTGTTGGAGTTTTGGTAATAATTATATCAACTATGTGAATAAATACCTCTTTTAGTTGTTGTTTGCCGCAATACAGAATCTCCTCTTACTTCATTCTGCATGCTGCATAAAGACGGACGACAAAAAGTCCAATTAAAAAGTTTAGAGAGGGCCTATGAAATCGCGACTTAAAAAAGCTGGTCTACTGCTCACCGACGATGCTGACACCGAGATAGACATATCTGTCGCATGGGGCACCTTGTCTCGGCTCGGATACCCTTCACGGTATGGCGGTAAAGCCCAAGACGGCTCCTACGAATATGTCATCATCGACCCCAAAACAGGAAGGTTTTTGGCCACAGGGAAAGGGGCAACACTTGAAACGTCCATGTGCGAAGCCGCCCTGAATGCTGTTACAGAAACCGATAGGAGTTAGCACATTACTTGTCATGTACAACAAACAAAATCATCACAATCAGTTCAATAAAATTAAAGGAGAAAATCATGAAGTGCCCATTATGTAAAAACACCGGACGTATTGAAATTGACATGCACACCGACGGTTACTGCCAAGATGCATTCGAATGTGGAGATTGCGGAGGCATTTGGACCTATTCCGGCAAAGAGTTAAAAATCATCAAAGGGAAGAGCAGCAATAAAGTCAGCGCTTATTCTGACTTCATCTGCCCAACCTGTAAAGCCGTTCATTGTATTGAAACAGATTTGGATGCGTTTCAGTTTCATGAAGAAATCCAGGAATGCGAGAACTGCGGCACGGCGTGTTCCTCCGCACATGACCTGGTCGAAGTCATCGAAGATTCACAGGCCGACTCGTTTCTCAGTACCACATCCGAACATGTCGAATCAGACGACTACGTATATATATGAGAACCATTTTGTTGGTAGTGAAACTATACTTTTCAAGTGAGGGGCCCATGGAAAACTATGCAAAGAGCACTACTCTGCCATCGGAGTTGAGGATTTTGCCACCATTGTCGTCTTCAAACATTTCCTGGAGCACTTCTGCAAAGAAGAAGAGAATAATCATCGAAGCAGATTACTCTATGGGGAAGAGGACGCAGAAAATTAACGCGAGGAGACGTTCAATGTACGTAGAACAGTGGTCTCATGAAGAGATTGTGACATATTGCAATAACGCTAACTTACTTTTTTCTAAAGCGAACGAGTTACGTAGCAGAGTGATTCGAGAGCTATTCGTTCGATTCATAAGACGAATGACTTCACTTCTGAAGTATCAGGGCAGATAAATGACTAACAGCACCAACAATAAATAGTGCCACCAGGGGTGCATAATCGGGTGATCAGAATACTATATTCATGTCAAAGGTGTCGACATGTACGCAATACAGCAAGGAGAATTGATCGTGATGCTGCTCTCTAACGCAAACAAGGTGCTGGCCAAAATTTTATTTTGGGGAGAAATACACAGGCAACGAAAGCAACTGAGTAAAATGGATGATTATCTACTGAAGGATATTGGTGTCAGCCGAGTAGAAGCTGATCGTGAAGCTGAACGCAAGTTTTGGGATTATGCGCCAGTTGTAGATGAATCTCTCCAAAGGCGAACGGATACGACCTTAGCTAAATCGTCTGAGAAGAACACCGCCTTCAATCTTCTATTTCATTGAAGCTATGAATGATTTGTTAAAATGGAGGGACTCCTTTTGTCTCACAGGTTTCGTCAGCAGGCTTTGAATTCCAAAATTGGCCATTGTGGGCGGGAACGAACTCTGGTGGCCATAGTTTTGTGTATTAAAGAGCTTTCTGAACACATCTATCAATAATAAGCCCGTTTTCTTCTTAGAAGTCGTGACTTATACGAAAAGCCCCCGGTCTGAAGATCGAGGGCATTTGTATTCTATAGAGAGTAACTTATGCGATGATTTAGCTCTCATTTTCCTTGAACATAAACATGAGAAGCTTAGTGCCTGCCATGATGATAGAACTATATAAAAACTATCTAAAAGTATTTAGGTCATGTGCCAAAGCAAGAATGACATCAAAAAATAGCACGGAAGTGCTGATACTCCGTCTCTGAACCATACTTGATATAGAGAAAAAGCACTGATGGCTGGTGTTGAGGTGATGTTTTGTGCGAAGATATGTGCCGTTCAGTTAGATCAAAAATTGTTGCAGAGGAATGAGCGATATTCAATTTTTATAAGGAGGAAAAAATGAAAAAATTACTGATATTGTTGGTTGTCTTTGGAATGTTTGTCCCGAATGTTTTGCTGGCAGTCGAGCCGGTCAAGATTGGTATGGTTACCACGCTTTCGACCAAGGCTGGCTACCTTGGTGAAGACGTGCGCGACGGTTTCAAACTGGCTATCGCGCAGGAGGAGGGAATGCTAGGTGGGGTGCCGGTTGAACTGCTGGTCGAGGATGACGGTCGTGACCCGGGTAAGGCCAAACAGATTGCCGATCGCTTCGTAAAGCGTGACAACGTTAAGATCATGACCGGTATTATCTTCTCCAATGTCGCTCTGGCAGTGGTTCCGAAGGTCGTACGCGGCGAGGTTCTCTACATCAGCCCTAACGCCGGGCCCTCGGACCTGGCAGGCAAAGGCTGTAATGAAAACTACTTCAATGTTGCCTATCAGAACGACAACCTCGATGAGGTCGTTGGCAAGTACGTCAACGATTCTGGCTTCAAAAATGTTTATCTGCTGGCACCCAACTATCCGGCTGGCAAGGATCACCTCGCAGGTTTCAAACGTTACTACACGGGTAAAATCTCTGGCGAAGTCTACACCAAGCTTGGCCAATCTGACTACGCGGCAGAAATCGCTGCACTGCGTGCTGCCAAGCCGGATGCGGTCTTCTTTTTCCTTCCCGGCGGCATGGGGATCAACTTTATCAAGCAGTATTCTCAGGCGGGCCTGAACAAGACGACCCCTGTCTTCGGTCCCGCGTTCTCCTTCGACGAACGACTTCTTGGCGCGGTTGGTGCTGCTGCCCTGGGGGTGAAAAACGGCTCCCAGTGGACCCACGACCTCGACAATCCGGCCAACAAACAATTTGTTGAGGCTTTCCGCGCTGTCTACGATCGGACCCCGACTCTCTACGCCAGCCAAGGGTATGAGGCGGCACGTTTGATCGGCAGTGCCCTCAAGAGCGTCGGTGGAGATGTGAATAAGTTCGACCAACTACGTACCGCCGTTCGCAAGGCTGATTTTGAGTCAGTGCGCGGCCAGTTCGCTTTCACTTCCAACCAGCACCCGGTACAGAACCTCTACATCCGCGAAGTCGTCGAAGATGGCAAGGGGGGCTTCACCAACCAGACACTCAAAGCGGTTTTTACCAACCACGGCAATGCTTACGTTGATGCATGCAGCATGAAGTAGGCGGTTGCAGGGTAGATACAATTTTAATGTAGTAATAGGCACGTTTCTACAAGCAGGAGTGTTCTCTTAGCCGGAGAAACGTGCCTGCCTTTATTCGCCTCGTAACGGGGCGCGGCGAGTGATCTCATGCTCCTGGTTATCGAACAGCTCTTCAACGGCCTCCAACTCGGTGTGACCCTGTTTCTTATGTCGGCCGGTCTGACCCTGGTTTTTGGAATCATGCAGGTGATCAACCTCGCGCACGGGTCCTTCTACATGATTGGAGCCTATGTCGCGGCAACGGTGACTGCACGCAGCGGTTCTTTCCTGCTTGGCATGGCCGTGGCGTTGCCCGCAGCGGCGGTGGTCGGCATGCTGGTCGAGATGGTCGTGCTGCGGCGACTCTACAAAAAGGAGCACGTCGACCAAGTTCTCGCCACCTTCGGCCTTATTATGTTTTTCAACGAGTTGACCCGTATCATCTGGGGACGCCAGCCGTTGTTCATGGACGTGCCGTCCTGGTTGTCCGGCAGCGTTGAGCTTATTCCCGGCATCCCCTATCCGAGCTACCGTATTGCGGTTATCGGCGTTGGTTTGATGGTGGCGCTGTTCCTCTACCTGATGTTTACCCGCACCCGAATCGGCATGCAAATTCGGGCCGGGGCGAGCAACAGAGAGATGGCTGGTGCTTTGGGCATCAATATCCGGCTTTTATACACCTTGGTCTTTGGACTCGGAACTCTGCTTGCCGGTTTGGCTGGAGTGATGGCTGGTCCGATCCTTGCGGTCGAGGCTGGGATGGGAGAGAGTATACTGATCTTGACCTTCGTGGTGATCGTGATCGGTGGCATCGGCTCGGTGCGCGGTGCATTTATCGGAGCGCTTTTAGTCGGCATGGTTGACACCCTCGGGCGTGCGTTTCTGCCCGCCCTGTTTCGTATGTTTCTGTCGTCAGCACATGCCGACGGGGTTGCTGCTTCAGTGGCCTCGATGTCGATCTATATTCTAATGGCTATTATCCTAATCTGGCGCCCCAAAGGGCTACTGCCGGCCCATTCCTGAGTTGGACAATAAATAGATGCGCATGCTGTCACGATTCGACCGAAAAAAACTCTGTATCTTCAGCAGTGCCCTGTTGCTGGTACTGCTGCCGATGCTGGCGGCCCTGGCCGGTGAGCCTTATCTGGTCTCACTCTTTACCCGCATCCTGATCTACGCTCTCGCTGCAGCGAGTCTCGATTTAATCCTCGGTTATGGAGGCCTGGTCAGCCTGGGACACGCTGCATTCTTCGGCATGGGTGCCTACGCAGTCGGGATTCTTGCCCATCATGACTTTGAAGAGACCGCGCTGATCTCCTGGCCGCTGATCATTCCGGGGAGCGACAGCGGTCTGGTCGCCTGGCCGGTCGCAATACTGGTTTCCGCCTTGCTGGCCGCAATCATAGGAGCGCTGAGCCTGCGCACCCGCGGCATGCACTTCATTATGATCACTCTGGCTTTTGCGCAGATGCTCTTCTTCTTTTTCGTCTCCCTTGAAGGTTACGGAGGCGACGATGGTCTCACCCTCTTTTCGCGCAATACCCTGCCGGGACTCGACTTGGGCGACGATGTGCAATTCTACTATATCTGTTTGGCTTCGCTGAGTGTTTTCCTGCTCTTGGCCGGCCGGCTTGTAGAGTCACGCTTCGGTATAGTGATCCGAGGTTGTCGCGAGAATGAAAAACGCATGCAGTCGCTCGGTTTTCCAACCTATCGCTACAAGTTGCTCTGTTTCGTGATCGCCGGTGCTGCGGCTGGTCTTGCAGGCGCCCTGATCGCCAACCAGGTCGAGTATGTCAGCCCGGGGCTGATGCACTGGACCCGCTCCGCGATTATCCTGGTCATGGTGCTGTTGGGGGGGAGTGGCACTCTCTATGGGCCGGTGCTCGGCGCTGCGGCCTTTCTGTTGCTTGAAGAGGTGCTCTCGATCTACACCGAGCACTGGATGGTCTACTTCGGCCCGGTGATGATCTTGGTGGTGTTGTTTGCTCGCCACGGACTTTTCGGCATCCTGGTTGGCAAGGAGAAGCGCCATGGCTGAACCGTTGCTGCGCATCGAGAGCCTGTGTAAGAGCTTTGGCGCGGTCAAGGCCTGTCATGACCTTTCCCTTGAGATTCATGCTGGCGAGATTCATGCCTTGATCGGTCCTAACGGCGCCGGAAAGACCACTCTGCTCAATCAGATTGCCGGTGACTTGACCCCCGACAGCGGACAGATTTTCCTTGCTGGGCAGGAAATTACCCATCTTCCATTGTATCGACGTGCTCCTCTCGGGCTGGCGCGTTCCTACCAGATCACTTCGGTGTTCGCCAACTTGAGTGTCGAGGAGAACATGCTACTTGCGATTCAGGCCCACCATGGCCACAGCTTTCGCTTCTGGGGCCGAGGACTGAAGGACCCGCAACTTTTGGCTGAGCTTGGACCGGCAATTGAAACAGTGGGCCTCAGCGAGCGTGCCGAGACTATTGCCGGCAATCTCTCCCACGGTGAAAAGAAGCAGCTTGAGGTCGGTATGGCGCTATCCTGCAAGCCGCAACTACTGCTGCTTGACGAACCGATGGCAGGGATGGGACCGGGAGGGAGCATCGAACTCTCCAAGTTGATCCACAAGCTGAAGAAAGAGATGACAATCCTGTTGGTTGAGCACGACATGGAGGCGATTTTCTCCCTCGCAGATCGCATCACAGTGCTGGTATACGGCGAGGTGGTTGCTACCGGTAGCGTCGAAGAGATTCGTAGCAACCCGGCGGTACGCCAAGCCTACCTCGGTGAGGAGGACTAGACATGCTAAAGGTCGAGCAGATAGAAACCTTCTACGGCAGCAGCCAAGCGTTGTTTGGTGTCAGCCTTGAGGTGCGCGCCGGCGAGGTGGTGACTCTGCTCGGGCGGAATGGCATGGGCAAGAGCACGACGATCAAGTCGATTATGGGCCTCACACCGGTGACACGAGGACGCATCACCTTCAATGACGTTGAGACCCAGCACCTGCCGAGCTATCAGGTGGCCCGTCAGGGGCTCGGGCTGGTTCCCGAGGGCCGGCAGATTTTTCCTAATCTGACGGTTCTTGAGAACATCATGGTTGGTGCCGCTAATCGCGGTGGCAGAGAAGAGCCCTATACCTTGGACGAGGTGTTGGATATTTTCCCACGCCTGGCAGAGCGCCTGAAAAATTACGGCAACCAGCTTTCTGGTGGAGAGCAGCAGATGCTTGCTGTGGTTCGCGCCCTGATGACGACACCCAAACTGTTGATCCTTGACGAGGCAACCGAGGGATTGGCTCCGTTGGTTAGGAAAGAGATCTGGTACGGACTCAGTGTGCTCAAAGCACGCGGACAGTCGATACTGGTAATCGACAAGAACCTCGATGCGCTGATGAAACTCGCCGATCGACACTACGTGATGGAAAGGGGGGCGGTGGTCTGGTCCGGGGAAACGGATGAGATAGCTGATAATGAAGAGCTCAAGGCACGCTATTTGGGGGTGTGATGAGGCAGGGGAAGCTGTGGGTTAGTCTGAAAATTCTAACCCTTTATTTTTACTGACACCAAGAGACAATATTGAACTGCCGACACGAGAATATTAAGAAGGAGGATTGCTTATTATAAATCTCTCGCATTGCTCTGGTGTTTTCAGATTGACAAATAAACAGAACCTTTACGATCCCTGATAAATAGAAAAGGGCCACCCGTGACCAGATGACCTTAACTTTGTGGATTTAAAGTGTCTCTGGGGTAACGCTATTAATAACAAGCCTGATCATGCCATAACCTGACCAAAAGGCGTACTACCCAGTTAACCTGGCAAGGCGCTTTCGCAGACAAAAATTAACAACAAAGAAGCATGCGCCCTGTTAGGCACCGTGTTTAGTCGGAATAGCTTATTTCGTTGCCGCGGCTTTTGTTATTCCAGATAAGGCTTTTTCAACTTTACTTATTACTTCATCGCAACCAATAATATTATGTCTTTTCCCCAAGTATCTTGGATCATTATAAGATATCCACACCTTAGATTTACCATCTTCCCAAATAATCGCTTTTTGCGGTAAATCGATAGCTACACTTTGTTGGCATTGCATGAGAGGGCTTCCTACTTTTGGGTTCCCGAATATTATTAGTCGTGTTTCCCGGAGTTCTACGCCCACTTTTTGTGCCGCGTCGGAATGATTTATTTGATTGAATATCGTCATACCTTTTTCATTCAATATGTTCTCAAGTCTTTCGGTTGTTTCCTTAACGTTGAAATCACTTTGAACGTTGATCAGGCCCTCTGCAGCCATTAATGGCAATACAGTAAACAAAATTAACAGAAATGTTATAGATGATTTTTTCATTACTTACTCCTTACGTGGGTCGTCGTAATATACGGCCCATTAATGAGAAGCCTGGATGCCGACTCACGTTATCTCTTCTGTCCTTATCCTGAAGTGTAACTGGCAATAGGCGTCGGTCAAATACTGAGTGTTTCTAATGCTGGTAAGTTGAATTTGAGAAGTTATAAACAGCTTGTTTCTGAAGGTCTCTGACACATTCTGCCAAAGAAGAAAAGGTTACCCGGTTAAGGGCAGTCCATTTATGAAATTTATGGGTTTTGTTTGATTAGATAGCTATGAAACTGGTAGACAAATCGTAAACACACTCCCTTCACCGGGTGTGCTGTGTACTGTCACTTCACCGTCATGGGCCTGAACGATGTGCTTGACGATTGCCAGTCCCAGGCCGGTACCACCGAGGGCGCGGCTACGGGCTGCATCGACGCGGTAGAAACGTTCAAACAGTCGAGGCAGATGTTCTTTGGAGATGCCCTGACCACGGTCCTGAACCTTGATCATGACCTGCTCACCCTCCTGCCAACTCTCAACGGTCACAAAATTTCTACTTTCGCTGTATTTGATGGCGTTGTCGACCAGGTTTATGACGGCCTGTTCAAGCAGGGCGCTGTTGACGTTTGCTACGATCTCCTCTGAACAGAACAGGTTAACGTCTACCTCCCGGGACTTCGCAATGCTTGAACATGATTGCAGCGCTGATTCCAGAATTGGTAGCAGCCTCTCATGCGTACGACCAACCTCATCAGATTCGGCATCCCGCTCAAGGCGTGAGAGAGATAACAGGTCTTCTATGATGGAATTGAGACGGTCAGATTGCCGGTTGGCAATCTCAAGAAACCTCTGGCTGTCTTCCGGGTTCTCGTTGGCTCCGGCCAATAGAGTTTCTACCGCACCTTTAATAGCGGTGATTGGCGTTCTCAATTCGTGGGAGACGTTGGCGACGAAGTCTCGGCGCAGGTTTTCAAGTCGTCGTAGGCGGGTAACATCATGGATGACAATCAGCGCACCGATCGTTTGCCCGTCTGAACCTCGCAGAGGTGTCCCGTGAGTCTGCAGAAAACGTTCTTCTCCCTGGTACAAAAGCGTCATGTCCGCTTCAATGCTGGTCGGGCTTTGCAGCGACTCGGTGATGAATCTCTGCAGCTCGGGTTTACGGACCACCTCCTGAAGACTCCGGCCAACGGCCAACTCAAGGTTTGTCCCGAGCAGAGTTGCTGCCGCCCGGTTAATACGCAGGATCCCTTCTTGATGATCCACGGCAAGAACACCCTCAACCATACTGGCAAGAACGGCTTCCTGCTCGTTACGCTGACTCACCACTGTTTGAAGTCGATCATTGAGCTGGGACGCCATCTGGTTCATGGCTTCGGCCAGCCCGCCCATTTCTTCGCCCTTGTAGACTGGAAGGCGTCGATCAAGTTCGCCACCGGCAAAACGTTCGGCACCGCGTTTCATCTCCACAAGAGGGCGACTGATGCGCCGTGACACCCAAAGGCTGATCAGGGCGGCTATCAGAGCAATCAGAATGCCGCTGTTGATAACGTGGAAGAGGACTGTTTCAAGGGCCTTGTTAATTCTGGCGATAGGCAAAGCCGTGCGGACACAGCCGATAATCTGACCATTACTCCTGACCGGCAGAGCCACGTACATCATTTCCTGTTGCAGGGTTTTGCTGTAGCGGGTCGCCGCACCGGGATGCCCTCTCAGAGCTTCTCGAATTTCCGGTCTTCTTGCATGGTTGTCCATTTTGGCAGGGGCTTCTTCAGAATCACCGACGACGCGACCATCCGGCAGAATAACCGTCAGACGGGTACCCGATTGTTTGCCCAGGGCTACGCTCATGCTTTCCAGTGCGCTTATGTTCCCCGACATCAGGGCGTCTCGTGCCTGGTTGACGACCAACTGCCCCTGCGCCACAAGGCCACTACGCTTTTCTTCGCGGTAGAAGTCATCCAGAGTTCTGGAGAAGAGCCAGGTGAGCGTTACCAGTGCGATCAGGATGATTACCAGAAAGGGAGGGTAGATCTGCCATATGAGACGTTTACGAGGCATAGAGGCCAGCTTTCAGCTTTCAGTTGTAAGCTGCAGGAAAAAACTATTCGCGGAAGCGGTAGCCGATACCGCGTACGGTCTCGATATATTCACCGCAGCTGCCGAGCTTCTTGCGCAGGCCGACAATCTGGACATCAACGGCACGATCCGTGACTGCATAGCCTTCGCCATGGATAGCGTCGACGATCTGGGTGCGGGTGAAGACCCAGCCGGGTCTGCAGGCCAGCAGGTAGAGTAGCTGGAATTCGCTAAAGGTCAGTTCGATGTTCTCGCCGCAGGCCTTAACCTTGTTTCGTCCCGGGTGAATATAAAGGTCGTGGATCTCTATCGGTTGTTCCGAGCCGGCTGTTTTGCCAGGCTTGGCCCGCCGTCTCAGCACTGCTCGTGCTCTTGCCTGGAGAATCTGCGGGCTGAAAGGTTTGGTGATGTAGTCATCAGCCCCGAGTTCCAGACCCTGGACAACATCGTCCTCTTCGCCCTTGGCTGTGAGCATGATGATTGGGGTTTCCTTGGTGTCGGGAGCTAGGCGCAGTCGCCGACAGACTTCGAGGCCATCAATGCCCGGCAACATCAAGTCAAGAAAGACCAGGTCCGGCTTGTATTCGCGAACTTTGGTAAAGCCTTCTTCGCCTGTCATGGCGCATTCCACCTGAAAGCCGGCCTTGACCAGGTTGAAATGAATCAGGGCCAGAATGTCCTCTTCATCTTCAATAACTAGGATGCGTTCTTTGTTCATGGCCTGATGACTCTCTTGTAAAATTGGATGTCGAGCCAAACTTACCCGGTGACTGTTCTTTGAACTTATGTCGCAGTCGAATTCTCGGCAAAAAGGGCCTCATGCAGGTTAACCGTGTGATTCTTGATCCGTCGCAGAGCAACGGCCATATCGCTGAAGGTCAGGGCGGGCAGAGCTCCGCAGGAGCCCTCCTTCATCCGGACGAGGTGTGCTTTACGAACCTCATCAGCCAGATCGTTTAGACGATTGGCCTCATCGTAAATTTTGCGCATACTGCTGACATCTTCATCCCTGAAGGCATTGCAGACCAGGTTGAAGAAGGCAAACACCTCATGGTGAAAGGCGCGCAGGTCTTTCCAACCATCTTCGCTGAAATCAAGCTCATGCTTATCGAGCCGTTTCATATATGAGCAGAGGGAATAAGCGTAGTCGGCAATCGACTCAAGCTCATCGGCGGCACGAACGTAATTGTAGGCCCGGTCCGACTGTGCTGTGCTGGCGCCACCGGCTTGCATGAGGGTGACGGTAAAGCTCGTGATCTCGTGTTGCATGACATCGGTTTCGTCTTCGAGCTTCTTCACTTCGCGGTAGATGCTGTCGCGCCCTTTGAGGTCTCGTTGCAGAAATTTTTCGGCATTGATCAAAACCTCGTGAACAGCCTCCTGCATGCGCTTGAGTTCTTCGAAAACCATCGAAATACCCATCGCCACGGGCATGGTGCCGGGAGAACCGATATATTTGAAGGAACCTTTTTCAGCGCCCGCTTTCTCAGGGATCAATTTAGTGACGAGCTTTGCCAGCTGGTTGAGAAACGGCAGCATCACCAGGGTGGCGGTCACATTGAAGAAGGTGTGCGCCATGGCGATATGAGCGGCAATGTAGGGACGACTGCCATCGGCATCGACAAAGTTTGAAAGACCGGGCACAAATAGCTCAATCATGTCGACATAGGTCGAGAAGATCGAAATAATGATGAAGACCCCAAGAACATTGAACACGCTGTGGGCCATCGCCGCACGCCGGGCAGCAATGGATCCGCCGATCGCGGCGAACTGGGCGGTGATGGTGGTGCCGATATTTTCACCCATAACCAAAGCAACAGCTGTATACAGAGGGATGGCGCCGGTTGCCGCGAGAGCCATAGTGATACCGAGCATTGCCGAACTGCTCTGGATGATCATGGTCATCATACAGCCAATGGCGACGCAACCGAGGATACTCAGCAGCGACTGGGCATCAAGGGTCAGCATCAGGTTCATGAAGCTTTCATCGCTGCGCAATGGTTTGAAAGCATTACTCATGATCTCAAGGCCGAAGAAGATCAGGCCCAGAGCCACCAGAACCTTGGCCGTTGCCGAGATCCGATCATTTTTGGAAAAGAGCATCGGAAAGACACCGATGGCGACCAGCAAGAGCCCGTACTTGCCGACCTTGACAGCCAGGATCCAGCCGGTAATGGTGGTACCGATGTTGGCACCGAGGATAACCCCGATCGCCTGAGTCAGATGCATCAGGCCGGCGTTGGTCAGGCCGACCACCATGACCGTCGTGATCGACGAAGACTGCACGAAACAGGTAACTACCAAGCCGACTATGACCGCCAGGAAGCGGTTGCTGGTCACTGACGAGATCGCCTTGCGGATCAGGCCGCCCGAGAGCGACTGCAAGCTGTCGGAAAGGTATTTCATGCCGAGGATAAAAATCCCGAGGCCACCGATGGCGGTGTAGCCCATTGTGAATGGTTCGATCATTTGATTCATCCTTGAGGAGTGTAATGGCTTAGCATTAAAAAAACTGGCTGTGCAAGCGTGGGTATTTATCAGCCTTTTGTTAGGGTTATGTTAGGAGAATCAACTTTTTGACTGTATGAGTAAAGATAAAAGGTCAAATTCCATAAAAAAATACTTTTTATCTGCTGTCGTTGTTTGAGGTGGCACCTCGTCACCCCGAATCATCTCTGTATGGCGAGTCCAGGCTTCTGTCAAGGTCTTGGAATGCGAAGGATTGACAGTAGTATTGTTAGAGAGTTTTTGTAATAATCGGACGTTGCCATCTTCAGTACTTATGAATCTGGCGTTCCAAAAAACAAGGCAGGATCGATTTTCGAAAATGGTATGATTCGTGTGTTCTATAAGCGGACGCGTGGTATCAATTTTTCAAACAACCACACTTTTAAAAAAGGATGTATAACGTGACCAAAACACAAAAAGCCAGTCTGGCCATTGCTCTTCTCTTCATGACGTTGATCGCCGCCTGTGCCCCGGTCAAAATGTTAGAAGTTCGCAAAGATCCTGCTTATACCGAGAAGATGGGCAAGGTCCTGGTTCTTGCCATGGCAGAAGAGCCCTATATCCGCAAACAGTTTGAAAAAGTCCTCGCTAACCAGTTGATTGCAAGAGGGGTCGAGGTGGTCCTGAGTCATGAAGTTCTGCCCCAGTCCACCAAGGAACTCGATCGGGAAATTGTGGTAGCCAAAGTCAAGGAGCTCGGGGTTAGCAATGTGTTGGTCAGCCGTTCTATCAGTCGACAGGAAGTTACTAACCAGCAGGCTGGTGGTCTCTATTTTAAGGAAACCTCTCTTTACCCTGATGGTTGGTCTTCTTATGCTGTCGCCTCTTCGGGTCAACGAGACGCGGGTTACACGACAGATTTTTTGACTGTGGAATCCAACCTCTTTGTGGTGGGCAACACGAACCCGGTCTGGTCGAATCTTGCCGAGCTCAAAGTTGAGGATTCCAGGCAGGATGCGGTTAACAAATTTATTCCTTTCTTGGTGGAACAGCTTGAGCTGAGCAATCTCCTCTGATCGGCATTGCATCATAAGTTCTGGTACTAAAAAGCCCCCAACCGCTTATGCCGTGGGGGCTTTCATCGTGTTGTAATTTTTCAACTGGTCAACCTGTGCTCTTTAATAAACCTTGATCAGCCATACCCCGCCGCAGAGCATCAGCACGCCGGCAATGCGGCCAAGGCTGATCGGATGGATTGGATAGCCGAGCACCCCAAAGTGATCGAGTAGCAGCGAGGCGAACATCTGCCCTGAGAGGATCAGGGCGACCATGGCGGTCGCACCGAGTTTGGGGACGAGGATGATCGTTGCCGTAACGAAGAATGCGCCCAGCATGCCGCCGAACCAGATCCACCAGGGGTGACTTCCGGCTAAAGCCAGCATCGGTAGAGGGATGCGGGTCGCCAGTGAATAGATGACCAGGGTCAGCGTGCCAACTGCGAATGAGATGGTTGATGCGAGGACAGGAGATTTAGTCCAGAGTCCCAGCTGTGCGTTGATGCCGGCCTGGGTCGGTACGGAAACGCCGGCTAGAATTGCCATTAAAATGAAAAGTGTTGTTGATGACATAAACAAGTCCATTTCTGCTGGTGTAAGTAGTTTTTAAATAAGATCTTTTCCAGCCCCCAGCCCCCGCTTAACCCACTAGCTCTTCCAGGGTCAGAATCGATTCTATATCGCGCCGTTCCGATTTGTTGATAATTACGGCAGCGCCGACCAGGCTCGCTTCGGCCTGCTCAACAATCTGTTCGATCGCCTTGTAGGTGGAGCCGACAGCGAAGAAGTCGTCGGCAAGCAAGAGGCGCTCACCGGGCAAGAGGACTTCATTCGAAACATAAAGAGTGGTTGATTCCTGTTTGGTAAAAGAGTAACTCGATGCGGCGAAGAAGCCGCTCATGGTGAGTGGCCGTTTCTTTTTGGCGTAAATAAAGGGGATGCAGAGGTGGGTTGCCATGGCCTGGGCGATCATGATGCCGCTGCTCTCGGCGGTGATGATCTTGTCGACAGGGGTTTCGCTGAAGCGGCTTGCGAGTTCGGCTCCGATGCGATTCATCAGCAGGGGGTCGACCATATGGTTGAGAAAACGGTCGACCTTGATGACCTGGCCATTGATTGAGCCGTCCTGCTTGATGCGTTGAAGCAGTTCCTGGGCGACCTGGTTCATTTACGGTCCTCACGATCATAGGGCTGGCCGAGACCTTCGGGCTGCTGAGAAGCACCCTTCTGCAATCGGATGGTTGAGATGACCAGCACCAGAATGGTGAAGAAGTAGGGCAGCATCTGCAGAATGTGCACGCTGACTGTTGTCCCCATGGCCTGGAAGCGCAATTGCATGGCGGTGATGCCGCCGAACAGGTAGGCGCCGGCCAACGCCCGGTAACTCGACCAGGAGGCGAAGATGACCAGTGCCACGGCTATCCAGCCACGCCCGGCCGTCATATTTTCAATCCACATCGGCGTAGTGGCGAGGCTCAAGTAAGCGCCGCCGATGCCGACAATTCCTGACCCAATAGTGACGGCCAGGAAGCGGAACAAGAGAACCGGAACGCCGCAGGTGTCTGCCGCGGCCGGGTTCTCGCCCACGGTCCTCAGTGCCAGTCCCCAGCGGGTACGGGCAAAAAAGAAGGCGATGCCAAAAACGAGCAGGAAGCTGAAATAGATCAGCAGGTCCTGGTTGAAGAATGGTTTGCCAACGATCGGCAGCTGGCTCAACCCCGGGATGGCCACCCGTTCGAAGCCTTTGATGGTCAAGCCGACCATGCCGCGGCCGAACAGGGCGGTGATGCCGACACCGAACATGGTGAGAGCCAGGCCGCTGACGATCTGGTTGCCGCGTAGCTGAACGGTGATGAAGGCGTGGATGCTACCGGCAATCAGCGCCGCGGTAAACGCAGCAAGAACGCCGACCAGTAATGAGCCGCTGGCCTGGGTGCCTGCGAAACCGGCCAGGGCGCCGATCAACATCAGGCCTTCGATGCCGAGATTGATAATGCCTGCCCGTTCGTTGATGATTGCACCCAGGGTGGCGAAGAGGATCGGGGTGCCGGCTCTGACCGTTGCGTCAAGTAGGATCTCAAGCATGGTGATCTCCCTTGACCAGCTTCAGTCGGTTATGGATGAAAAAGTCGGAGGCCAAAAGGAAAAAGAGGATCAGTCCCTGGAACGCATAAACAAATGCCACCGGCAACTGCCAGGTAAGCTGCAGACTGTCACCGCCGACCAATAAAACACCCATCAGGAAAGAGACAATGACAACACCTAGAGCACTGCGTTTGGCGAGCCAGGCGATGATGATCGCCGTGTACCCATAGCCGGGTGAGATGCCGTGCTGCAGACGGTGCTGCAAGCCGGCAACCTCGCTGAATCCGGCGATGCCGGCGATCGCACCGCTTAAGAAGAGCACCGCGAAGATCGCCAGGCCGGTGCGCATTCCGGCGTAACGGGCAGCTTTCGGGTTGCTGCCGATGACCTTGATTTCATAGCCCCAGACCGTGCGCTCCATGAACAGGTACAGTACCAGGGCGCAAAACAGAGCCAGAAAGAAACCGCTGTGGAAGCGGGTGTCGAAATAATCCGTCAGGCGGGCCGCATCGCTGAACTGTGCAGTCAAAGGGAAGTTGAAGCCCTTGGGATCTTTCCATGGGCCATAGATCAGGTAGTCGACACCGAGGATGGCGATGTAGTTCATCAGCAGTGTGACGATGACTTCGTTGACCCGCCAGCGGGCTCGCAAAATACCCGCCACACCGGCCCAGAGTCCGCCGCAGAGGAACGCGGCCAGGAACATGGCTGTGATCATCACGGGGTGACTTTCGATGCCGGAGAAAAGCGCGACTCCACTGGCACCGCAGGCGCCCATGTAGATCTGGCCTTCCGCGCCAATATTCCAGATCTGCATGCGGAAAGCCAGCGAGACACCGAGGCTGGCAAAGATCAGCGGTGTGGTTTTGACCAGGGTTTCGGAGAGGCCATAGGTAGAGCCCAAAGCCTCCTGGAGGATTTCGAGATAAGCCTGGGCCGGGTTGACTCCGGCGGCCAGAAGCAGGAACCCGGCGACGAACAGAGCTACCAGGACCGAGATGATGGGGGCCATGAATCTGAACAGCCGCGAGGAGAGCTCGCGTTTTTCCGTGATCAGCTTCATGTCTGCACCTCGCCGCTCATCAACAGGCCGATCTCTTCTCGGGTGGTTGTTTGCGGGTCGACGCAACCGACCAGGCGACCACGGAACATGACGACAATCTCGTCGGAGAGCTTGAGCAGCTCGTCCAGGTCTTCGGAAATCAGGATCGTGCTCATGCCCTGGTTAGCACCGTCGATAATGACTTTGTGTACATATTCGGCGCTGCCGATGTCGAGGCCGCGGGTCGGGTAGAGGGCCACCAGCACGGCGGGTTTTTCCGATAACTCGCGGGCGATGATGACCTTCTGGATGTTGCCGCCGGAGAGGTAGCGGACCGGGTTGCCGTCGGGGCCGGCCTTGATCGCAAACTGGTCGATCTTTGCGGTTGCGTTCTTGCGGATGGCGGTGCGGTCCTGGAAGATCCAGCGACGAAAAACCTTGGAGTTGAAGTTTTTCATGATCAGGTTATCGCCAACCGTCATGTCGGGGGCGATGCCTATGCTTTTGCGATCCTCGGGGATATGGGCGATGCCGGCGATATAGGAGCTTCTTGCCGTACTGTTGGTGATGTCTTTGTCGCCAGCAAGGATCCGGCCGCTGGTTGCTTGCTTGAGGCCGGTGAGGACTTCGGCCAGAGGTTTCTGGCCGTTGCCGGCGACTCCAGCAACACCGAGAATCTGGCCGTTGTAGAGCTTCATGTTGAAATTATCCAGATCTGCACGACCACGGGTGTTGCTCACCGACAGGTTCTTGATCTCCAGGGCTAATTGATCGTGCTTGCAGGCGGGCTTGATCCACATGGGGATCTGGTCTTCGCCGATCATCAGTGATGCCAGGCGGTTCTCATCATATTCGCCCCGCTTCAGGGTGATCAGGCTGCAGCCCTTTTTCAGTACGGTGACACGATCGGAGATCTCCATCACTTCGCGCATCTTGTGGGAAATGAAAAGGATGCTCTTGCCCTGGTCACGCAGACGGTTCAGAACCTGGAAAAGCCGTGCGCTTTCCTGGGGGGTCAGAACGGCTGTCGGCTCATCCAGAATCAGCAGGCGGCAGTCCCTGACCAGTAGCTTGATCAGCTCGATCCACTGCTGAGCCCCTATCGACAGCTTCCAGACCGGATCATCCAGATCAAGGTCGAGCTCGAACTCGTCGAGGATCTTTTGTACTTGTTGTTTATATTTGCGCCGGGAAAAGAGCAGGGGAACGCCGTCCAGTGCCAAAAGGATGTTTTCAAAAACCGTGTGGGCGGGGACCAGCATGAAATGCTGATGGACCATGCCGATGCCTACGGCCAGAGAATCCCGCGGGCTGTTGAAATGAATCGGTGTGCCGTTAAACAGAATCTCGCCTCGATCCGGTCGGTAAAGGCCGGTCAAGACGTTCATCAGGGTGCTTTTGCCGGCACCGTTCTCGCCTAGAAGGGTGTGGATTTCACCTGGAGCAATAGACAGAGAGATATTGTCCAGAG